>Ga0306920_100002171_pt1 | contig 24700 bp, 16 predicted proteins | sample flu12Cox44000170_FD_204666 | JGI IMG/M metagenome (GOLD analysis project Ga0306920, IMG submission 204666) | Lab enrichment of tropical soil microbial communities from Luquillo Experimental Forest, Puerto Rico - flux4day.12C.oxic.44.000.170 (v2)... | ecosystem: Environmental > Terrestrial >...
TTCGATCGGCCTGTTGCGCGGCATCTTGCCGAAGACGGGATACTTCGCGCGCCGCGGACCCACTTCATCGATCGCTGCTAACGACGTGCGGATGAGCGTTTCGAACTCCGTCAGGTCCAGCATCAGACTGGTATACTCTGCGTCGCTGAATGTGATGCTCGGCCCGCAGCGGAAGTACTTGTGAATAGAGAGATAGTCCAGATAGGGAAGGCCGCCGGCTGCTGCGTCTAGAAACTTCGCGTTCCAACCTTCTTCGATGCTCCCCACACCGACAAGCTCCGTGTCCGAACTCAACCCCATTCGCTTGAAATAGACAGCGTATTCGCGGAAGCTATGCGCGTATTCGGCCGGCGAAAAAAGCCCGCCGCATCCCCAATTTTCGTTCCCAATTCCCCAAAGACGAACGCCGTAAGGCTGTGCGTGTCCGTTTCGAACCCGCATCTGCGCATAAGTGCCGTTCCCGGTGCCATTGCAGTACTCCAGCCAGTTCAAAGCGTCGGCGGGGGACCCCGTCCCGACGTTTGCCGTTAGGAACGGCTCTGCCCCGATGATGTGGCACCAATCGAGAAATTCGTCAGTGCCGAAAGTATTGGGTTCGTCACGCAACCACCACACGTTGTGCCGCACTGGACGCTGACTCGGAGGACCCACGCCGTCTTGCCACTGGTAGGCGTCCGCGTAACAGCCACCGGGCCAGCGGATCACGGATGGCGCCACGCGCTTGAGCGCCTCAATCGTATCAGTGCGGAAGCCCTTCACGTTTGGAATCTTCGAATCCGGGCCGACCCAAATTCCCCCGTAAACTACCTGGCCGATATGCTCGGTGAATTGCCCATATACGCGTGGGTTTATGACACCGAGCGGCTCATCTACGACAACCGTGAGGAGGGGAGCCGCTGTTTCGGGCGAATACGAATACCGTGAGTAACAAAAAGGGGCCGCAGAAAGCAGGGAGATAAATGTTCGGCGTTTCATGGTTACTTCGAGCGACCCTCGGGATATATAATGTAGACATTCATAAAGTCAAGTGGTATAGCCAGGACGTGCGGAGATGTTCTAGACAACACGACCACCGCCCCGCCTTTGTCGTATCCGTCCTGCTTGGTCTACCAGTTATGTTCGTGGCGTCTAGTATCCGCGTCGTCTCAAAGCAGCCCGCCAACCCCAATTTCCGTGTGTCGCTTTCGGTGAGCCCTTTTGCCGAGATTCTGTTCGAAAGCGGCGTCGTGTACACGGACGGAAAAATCACGGCGAAGAGCGTCGAAGAGCTGCAGCGCTTGTTCGTTGCCCATGGGGCGAGTGAGGTGTACGCGCGCATCGCGACCTCGCGGGAAAAGACGCCAGGGTTCGGCGATCATAGCCTGAATCGCGGACTGATGCGGGCGCGGCTGGCAAAATCACTCGGTCTGCCGTTCAATCCCGAACTCGGACTGTTCAAGGTGTACGGAGACGTCCGTTGCCAGCCTTCCCCAGACTTCAGCGACTATGCGGAATTGAAAGTCCCTGGCCCGTGGACCTCTCTCACGATCGAACAGATGCTGCCAATCGTTCGAACGTACGGGGCGGTAGTTGCGAAGTTGATTTTGGAAACGGGAGTGAAGGTAAACGTCTGGGATCTCGGTAATGAAGTGGACTTTGGTATTGCGGGCCTATCTCCGGGGCCTCTGCCAAGCGCGTGCGATGAAATCTCAGGACCAAACTGGTATCAACCACCGAATCGAGTGGATCCCGAAATCGGAAAGAAAGCACTGTTGGACCTTCTCAAGCTTCCAGAATCCGAGCGGATCGCTTGGCTGCAAGCTCACGTTTGGCCGCACGAGGCGCGAATCCTAGCCGCAACTGCGGACGGAATCCGTTCGGTTGACCCGGGCGCTAAATTCTCAAGTCATGTAAGCGGAGTTCTTGCTGTTCGCTCCAATGAGGCGATGGCTTTCTTTGCTGCCATGAAAAAAGGCGGCTATCTCCCGGACCAGTTGGGTTTTTCCTTCTATCCATCGTCTACGCCCGACCCGCCGGACCGGCTGCAGGCGTTCAAAAAAACTGTCATGACGGTGGGCACGGAATTCAAGCGCCCTGTGTTCGTTGCGGAGTTTGCCTATCCTGCGGCCGCGAAAGCGGCACAAGATGGGCCGTTCGCGTCGTGGAGTCATGCCCTCGATCATTATCCGCTTACTCCGGAAGGTCAGGCGGACTTGTTGCGCGATCTTGCAGGCTGGGGAATCGCACATGGACTTTCAGGGATTCGGCCGTGGGGACCCGATACGACCGTTACGGCTTGGGACTCCTTCGCACTGTTTGATCTGAATGGCAAGAAAGCGAATGCGCGACCTGGTCTAAGCGCGATTGCCGAAGGAGCACAGGCGTCGCAACCGTAATCCGGATCGCCGCTTCGGAAGGCGGCTTGATATTCGTATGTCGAGATTCTACAATCACCCGCCCTCGGAGAGTCGATGACGACTGGCTCGTTGTTGCTGGGTTTTGCGCTCATCCTCGTCGGCGGGATCATGGAAGGTTCCTACTCGTTTCCGCTTAAAGTGAATTCGAGCTGGGACTGGGAAAACACATGGGGCGCGGGCTCGCTGATGGCGCTGGCGCTCGTTCCGTGGCCTTTGGCCTTTTTGACCGTGCCAGGGCTGGCGGATGTGTATCACCGTTCGTCGTGGTCGGCGATTCTTCTAGCTTTGTTATTCGGTGCAGGTTGGGGCTTCGGCGGAGTGTTCTTCGGACTCAGTATCGACATGGTCGGTCTGTCCCTGGGCTACTCCATTATCTTCGGAATCATCGCGATCAACGGTTCGCTGACCCCCTTGTTGATGAATGAGCCGGGCAAGCTTGCAACTACCGGGGGCTTGTGGTTTCTGACGGCAATGACGACGATGCTCTGCGGAATCATCGTGTGTTCAATCGCCGGAAATCTGAAGACGAAATCAGCGAGCGGCTCTCTCACGGCCACCGCCAAGAAGGGCTCGTTTCGTGTGGGCTTAATTCTGTGCATCGTCGCGGGTGTGCTTTCCGGCCTCGTGAATTTTGCTTTTATTTATGGAACGGAGATTACCCGGCAGGCGCAGCAACTGGGTGCCGATCCTTTTTCGTCAATCAACGCCTTATGGGCTCTTGTGTTCACCGCGAATTACCTGGTCAATGTCGGTTACTGCATTTACTTGATGTTGCGGAACGGAACCACCGCAAAGCTATTCGCGGGCGGCAGTGGCGCCAACTGGCTGCGGTGCATCGTGATGGGAGTCTTCTGGGCTGCCGGCATTGTCGTGTATGGGCTCGGAGCTTACAAGCTTGGGAAGTATGGAGCTTTTGTCGGTTTTCCGGCGTTACTTGCAGCCGCATTGCTCACCGGTAATGTCGTGGGATGGTTGAGTGGCGAGTGGAAAGCAGCAAGCGCGAAGGCGTTGCGTACGATGTTTGCCGGCATTGGCCTTTTGCTGGTGGCGATTGCGTTTCTTGCGAATGCAAACCGGCTGATGTCGCAATGAATTCCGACAAAGGGGGATTTTAGCCGTGAAACTCTCGGGTAAGGTAGCAATCGTAACGGGCGGAGGCAGCGGTATTGGGCGAGCTGTGTGCGAACGTTTCGCATCGGAGGGAGCGGCGGTGACTGTAGCCGAGCTGGATGCCAATCGTGGGCGCGAAACTGCGGACACTATTACTAAGAATAAGGGCAAAGCGAAGTTCATTCAGACCGATATCCGAAATGAAGAATCTATCAAGAAATGTGTCGCCGAAACCGTCGCTGTGTTTGGTCCTCTGCAGTTGTTGGTCAACAATGCCGCTGCTTTCGTCTTGAAGGGAATCGGAGCAACCGCGGAAGAATGGGAAACGATTCTGCAAACCAACATTCTGGGAACAGCATTCTGCGTGAAACACGCCGTGCCGGAAATCAAAAAGGCCGGAGGAGGCGCTATCGTAAACCTTGGTTCGATCTCGTCCGTTCTTGGCCAGGGAGAGATGGTGACCTACAACGCCACTAAGGGCGCGATTTTGACGATGACGCGCTGCATGGCGTTGGACCTTGGCCCGGAAAAGATTCGTGTGAACTGCCTCTGCCCCGGCAATATCAAGACTCCCGCGCTGGTGAACTACATGAAATCGCTCGGAAAAACCTACGAAGAGGCGGAGAAAGAAATGATTCCCAATAATTTTCTGGGACGAGTGGGGACCCCGGAGGAAGTTGCCGCGTGCGCGGCCTTCCTGTGCTCCGATGATGCATCATATGTGACCGGTGCCGCCTTGTTTGTCGACGGCGGCTACAGCGCTCACTAACCCGGTGGAGAGATTGGAAATGGCCACCTTTGATTTAACGGGACAGACGGCCGTGGTGACGGGCGCGGCAACAGGAATCGGAAAGGCGATCGCTATTCGTTTGGCCGGGGCAGGTGCGAGAATTGCGGTTGCAGACCTCGACATAACCAAGGCACAGATCGTAGTCGAGGAACTCCCCCGCGTTTCGGCCGGAGATCATTTCGCCGTAGCAGTTGATATCGCTGACGGCCCATCCGTAAGGGCCGCAGCGAAAATCGTCTTTGAGCGTGCCGGCAAGGTCGAAATTCTCGTCAACAACGCCGGCATAGCGGGCGTTGCAGCTCCTCTGTGGGAGCAGCCGGAACACGACTGGGACCGCGTGATCGCGGTGAATTTGAAGGGCACGTTTAATTGGTGTCGGGCCGTTGTGCAGGACATGCGGGACAGAAAATATGGGCGCATCGTGAATATTGCTTCGATCGCGGGCAAAGAGGGCAACCCGAATATGACGGCTTACTCCGCGAGCAAGGCGGCTGTGATCGGTTTCACGAAGTCATTCGCAAAGGAAGTGGCCAAGGAGGGTATCTGCGTGAACGCCGTATCGCCGGCCGTGGTTCAGACGGAGATATTGAGCCAGATCACGCCAGACCAAGTGGCCTATATGACACAGCGAATCCCGATGGGACGGACCGGCAAGCCCGAGGAAATCGCTGCCGTCGTACACTTCCTCGCGAGTCCGGATTGTTCGTTTGTCACTGCGCAGTGCTACGACGCGAGCGGTGGCCGCGCGACGTATTAGACGCAGACGGTTCCCATTTGGCGGCGGGCTAGTGGGAATCGGGTAACGGTGGCGTTCCGCTCGAACCTACGAGGAAGTCCAAGTCCGCTCCTTCGCTGGCCTGCAGCACATGATCGACGTAGAGTTTTACCCAGCCACGCTCGGGCGCGGGTGCCGGCTTCCATCCAGCGCGACGGTTCGTCAGTGTGGTGTCATCGACTTCCAGATGAAGCGAACGCCCGGGAACATCGAGGGTGATCATGTCCCCTGTCCGAACCAACGCGAGTGTTCCGCCCGCCGCGGCCTCCGGGCAAACGTGAAGCACAACGGTTCCATAGGCTGTGCCGCTCATTCGCGCATCGGAAATTCGCACCATGTCGGTAATGCCTTTGCGAAGCACTTTGGGGGGCAACGGCATGTTTCCAACTTCCGCCATCCCTGGATATCCTCGCGGGCCGCAGTTTTGAAGCACCATCACGCAGTTTTCGTCGATATCGAGCGATTCGTCGTTGATCCGGGTGTGAAAGTCAACGATCGACTCGAACACCACGGCGCGGCCGCTATGTTTCAGCAAATGCGGGCTCGCGGCCGATGGCTTGATCACCGCTCCTTCAGGGGCGAGATTGCCACGCAGAACTGCAATTCCCGCATCCGTCTTCAGGGGCGTTGCATACGGGCGAATCACATCCCGGTTCCAGCAAAGCGCTTCGGAAACATTTTCCCAGATTGAACGACCGTTTGCAGTAACCGCATCACGGTGCAGAACTCCTGCCTCTCCTAACTCCCGAAGAACGACCGGCAATCCTCCCGCGTAGAAAAAGTCCTCCATGAAATACTTTCCGGACGGCAAGAGATTTACTAGGCATGGTAGGTGCGATCCCAACTTGTCCCAGTCTTGGAGTGTGAGCTTTACCCCTATGCGACCCGCCAACGCGATTAAGTGAATGACTGCATTTGTAGAGCCACCGATCGCAGCATTTGTGAATATCGCGTTCTCAAACGCTTTGCGAGTGAGAATTTGAGACATTCGGACATCTTCGTGGACCATTTCGACAACACGGCGGCCCGTCAATTGCGCGAGATTACTTCGCCTTGCGTCTACGGCAGGAATCGCAGCGTTGCCCGGCAAGCTCATGCCCAGAGATTCAACCATGTTTGCCATTGTTGAAGCGGTTCCCATTGTCATGCAGTGGCCTTTGGAGCGGGAGATGCAGTTCTCCACCTCGCAAAACGCGGCCGCGGTCATGTTGCCCGCACGCACCTGCTCCGACATCTGCCAGACATTGCTCGCGCCGATGTCACGCCCTTGGAACTTCCCGTTCAGCATAGGTCCGCCAGACAATCCGATTGCGGGCAAATTGCAGGAGGCCGCTCCCATCAGGAGGGATGGAGTCGTCTTATCGCAACCCATCATAAGCACGACGCCGTCGATTGGATTGGCCCGAATTGATTCCTCGACATCCATGCTGGCGAGGTTTCGGAACAACATAGCCGTTGGGCGCATCTGAGTTTCGCCGAGAGACATGACCGGAAATTCCAGGGGGAAGCCGCCGGCCTCCCAAACGCCTCGCTTCACGAACTCAGCAAGCTCGCGGAAATGGCCGTTGCATGGAGTAAGTTCTGACCAGGTGTTGCAGATGCCGATGATCGGCCGGCCGTCAAAGAGGTTATTGGGCCAGCCCTGATTCTTCATCCACGCACGATAGATGATTCCGTCCCGGTCGGTCCTTCCGAACCAATCTTGGCTGCGTAGTCTTCTCGATTCCGCTACTTTTTTCACCAAAATGTCACCCCTTGAGCGCATCGGCGAACGCAGATTTCATCATTTCGGACGACACACGCTACCCTACATCGGACCGCGGAAATGGTAGCTTCCGGACGAGACTTCGAAGAAAGCCATTCCATTTGCCGCACGCACAAATGTCACGCCATCACTTTCACCGACACTCTTTCCGGATTCCTGGATTTTCGATGAGTCAGCGGTGGGAATAACGACCGTCGCCGACGTATTGGGCGGGACGGTAAGGTCCAACGAGAATGAATTGTTTTCGACTCTCCATTCGCTCGCGATACTTCCGCGAACCGATTTGTATGTTCCTTTCGCCCAGGTAAGACCTCCGCCCGGACGCGGATGAATCAGGAAATGCTTGTAGCCAGGTGCGGATTCGTCGGGCGAAAGTCCGACAATATTTTCCCAGATCCATTCGCCCACAGAGCCGAATGCAACGTGGTTCAGCGAGTTCATGGCCGTGTGGTTCGCAAACCCGCGATCGGCTACATATCCGTCCCATCGTTCCCAAATCGTGGTTGCGCCCATGTCCAGCATGTAGCCCCAAGAAGGAAAGCTATGCAGATTCAACAGGTGATAGGCTTCGTCATTGTGGCCGGTTGCCGTGAGTTCCAACATCAGACTGCGAGTGCCGTGAAAGCCGGTTGAGACATGTCCCTCATAGCGGCGCAGTCCTTCGACCAGGTGCTCGGACGCTTTGGGCCGTAGGTCTTCAGGAAGCAGATCGAAATCGAGCGCAATTGCATAGGCGGACTGCGTATTGCCCTCGATGCGACCGTCGGCATTTACGAAAGCCCTGTTAAAAGCAACCCTGATGCGCGCAAAGAGATCGCTGTAATGGCGAGCATCGTTCCCGCGTCCGAGCGCAGCCGCCATTTTGGACACCAGCTCTGCGGTGTGAGCGAAATAGGCGGTGGCGAACACATCGTGGGGGATCGTTCCGCCGGACTGAGGCCATCTGGGCTCAACCAGGGTGTCGCCGTTCAGCCAATCGCCGGGATCGATACCGCGAGCGTTTTTCCACAGAAGATCCGGATTGTGGCTTTCCACGAAATCCACCCAGCGTTTTGACGGTTCGAGCTGCACTTTGAGCAAGCCGATATCGCCGTAATTCTGGTAAGCACGCCACGGAATCAGTACGCCCGCGTCCGCCCAGGCCGGCGAGCCATCGAGCAGATTCGTTTTGAAGGCGGGATTGATTGAGGAAGCGGCGTTCATCGGATTCGGCGCGACATCGGGGAAGCGTCCGTCGGTAGACTGATCGTCGCGCATATCCTGCATCCACTTTGTGAAGAATGCAGCCATATCCATGTTAAAGATCGCTGTTTGCGAGAAGGTCATTTCGTCGCCAGTCCAACCAAGCCGTTCGTCACGCTGAGGACAATCGGTGGGGATGCCGGTCATGTTGGATATCTGCGTCCAACGAATGTTACTCATGAGTTTGTCGAGATATCCGCTTGAGCTGCTGAACTGGCCGACTTCGGGCGAAGAGGAGTGAGCTACGCGCGCGATGATCGTGTCGAGGTCCGGCGGCGATTGCAAACCGGAGACTTCCATGTATCTAAAACCGTGAATCGTGAAGTGCGGCTCGAGGATTTCTTCTTCCGAACCCCGGAGGATATATCGGTCGATTTGCCACGCGTTGCGAACGTTGGGCAAATACAAACTTCCGTCGGGGTTGAGCGCTTCGCCGTGACGAATCGTTATAAGCGTTCCGGGATTTCCTTTGACCCGGATTCGCGCCCAACCTGCATGATTTTGTCCGGAATCGAAGATATAGACGCCGGGCGACGGCTGAGTGATGGCGATGGTTTTCAGGTCAGCCGTTGCAAGGAGCGGTTCGTTAGGTTGCGAGACGAGGGCTTCGGCGCCGTCCGGCTCTCGATTTACCGCCAGCCAGGAGGAATCGTTAAAGTTCGGCGAGTCCCAACCGGGTTGTTCCTTGCGGGCGTCGTAGGTCTCGCCATCGTATACATCCGAGGAGACGATCGGGTTTTCCTGCGCTCGTTTCCAGGATTCGTCGGTAACGATCGACTGCGTGCGGCCATCCGCGAACTCGACATCCAGGTGCACGAGAAACTCAGGTACAGAACCGTAGATTCTGCGGGAAGGCATGAGCCCCACGTGTCCTGAATACCAGCCGGCCGCGAGGAAAGCGCCAATCGCGTTGTCACCATTCTTGACGAGCGATGTCACGTCGAAGGTCTGGTATTGAATTCGTTTCGAATAATTGGTCCATTCTGGCGCGAGCACGTGATCGCCGACACGGTTTCCGTTGATGTGCAGTTCATACAAGCCGCGCGCTGTGACATAAACGGTCGCGCGCTGAATCTTTCCGTCGAGCGTAAACGACTTCCGAAGCATTGCCGTCGGTTGTTTCAGTTCGCGGCTGCGAATCGGGCGCGTAACGCCGTCTACGAGATAGGATTTCGACCAGCCCGGCGCTTCGTTCGAATCGGAGGCCATCACCGGCTTGCCGAGGGCCACGTTCTTGCCGTTGGCGAGCACTTCCATCTCCGCGAGCGCGAACAAGGAAAACAATTCGTTCTCAGCATGAAGAAGCGTCACTACAAGTCGCACGTAACGAGCCTCTATTGGCGCGAATCGATACGTAGAACCCGCGCCATTCATGAGCGGTGGTTCGACGTCCTGTTTGGTACAGTCCGCCACAATCGTGGAGCCGGAGAAATTGGCCTGGTTGGCCAGTTCGATACGGAATCGCACCGGATAGGAATAAGCGGGGCCGCCCGGCTGCCACTCATAGGGGTAAGCCGGAAACAGACGCACGGCATCGATCAACTCTTTTTGACGGAGGTCAATCGCTACCCATTTAGTGGTATCGGGGTTCGATGCTAGTGGGGTACGGTACCCGCTGTTGACACCGCGGATGGTTTCAGCTTCTTCTTTTGGAGTCGTGATTGCGGTTGGATCCGAAACCCATTCGGCGGCCCATTCCGATTTTGAGAACAATCCCATCGACCAGGAAGAGGTTTCGCTCCACTTGGATGCATTGCCCTGTTCGTCCCAGACTCGAACCTTCCAAAAGTATTGACGCTTGCTTTGGAGCGGTTTTCCCGCATAGGCAAGGCCCAGCGTTTGGTCGGAGGAGATTTTGGCGGTATTCCAGGCATCTGCTTGATCGCTATCGAGTTTTTCCACGCTGGTAGAGACCAAGACTTGATAGGCGGTCTGATGCTGACGCCGTAGAGTGCGGTCTCCGGGCGCAAGTTCCCAGCTGAGGCGTGGCTGACGAGCATCAACGCCCAGCGGGTTCGTCAGATATTCGCAGCGGAGGCGCGTAACGAGCAGCCCGGAGCCAGTTTCGCTGCTGGCCCGGAAGCTAGTGAGCAGCGCGAACGCAGAAGCAATCAAAACGAGGCGCTTCATCAATGCTTCTCCTACGCGAATCCTCTTCGGACGATTGCCGACGCCGTCTGGTCGCACACCGGAATACTTACCGCGACGGAAATGCTTCCATCTTTGCTCGATTGCTGCTTAGAAATTCGGGCTTTAGTTCAACGCCAAGGCCAGGACCAGGCGGTAAACCAAGCCTTCCGTCTGCCGGCGCCCCGGTGGAGGTGGCGATCGGAACGTAGCGCTCCCCGTAGTGACGCCGCACGGTTTCGAGTATCAAGAAATTCGGCGTCGCGATAGCGAAGTGCCAGTTCGCGAAATGGGTCACGGGACCGCTGCAATTATGGGGTGCGACGGGCAGGTAGTACGTCTCCGCCCAATTAGCAATCTTTTTTGCCTCGGAGAGGCCGCCGCACCAGGCGAGGTCAAGCATCACGATGCTCGCGGCGCCATTTTCGAAAAGCTCACGAAATCCCCAGCGAGTGACGAGCCGTTCGCTCACGCACAAGGGTTGCCGGCATTTTGCCGCCAGAGTGGCGTAGGCCGAGAGGTTGTCCTGCGGCAAAATTTCCTCCAGCCACATCACGTCGTAAGGTTCCAAAGCCTCAGCGATTTGAACAGCGGAGGGAAGATTCCAGTAACCATGGAATTCCATGGCAATCTGCATCGCGTCGCCCAGAGCTTCGCGAATCCTGCGCACCGGCTCGAGGCAACTATCCATTTCCGCACGTGAGAGCGACTGGCCGTGATTTCTTTTTCCCACTTCATCAAACGGCCAAATCTTCATCGCAGAAATGCCCGCGTCGGCAAGCTCGCGTGCCAACTCCACAGGACGAGTATTGAAGTCGTACAGGTCGTCGTAGCAGGTGTTATAGATCCGTATCGAATCCCAACATTTTCCACCAAGTAAGCGATAGAGCGGCAGGTCTACCAACTTTCCGAACACATCCCACAGCGCAATATCCACCGCGCTAATGGCACGAATCTCGGCCCCGGCCCATCCTCGGTATTGAACTGCCAGCAAGAGTTCGTGCCAGATCGACTCAATGTCTCTCGGATCACGACCGATCAATCGCGGTGCAAGGTCGTTCAGCACCACAGCCTTTTCGACGGCACTCGCCGGACACGTTTCGCCGAGACCTATGATTCCTTCATCGGTATGGATGCGGACCCATAACCAACCGATCACACCCCAGTGCACTTCCGTACTCTGGCGGAGCTCGACTGTTTCCACCCGGGTGATTTTCATCGTTCGAACTCTCGTTGCCTCGAAGCGATTTTTGCGACTACGCAGGCATTTCGACGACGGTTCTTACATTCGTTGACGCGTTTGCCTCATAGACACACAGCCCTTTGCTCAAGGCATCCGCGAGCGGCAATCTCTGTGTGATCAACGGTTCCGCTCGCAGCCGCCCGTCGGAAAGCATTGCAATGACTGACGGAAATTCGTCGCCATATGCACGAGAAGTAATAAGCTGCCGCTCGTTAGCCATCAGTGCATTCAAGTCCAGTTCAAAAGGGCCCGGAAATACTCCGATCACACAAATCGTTCCTCCGGCAACCGTTAGGTCCGCGCTCAGACGAAACGCCTCCGCCGCACCCACGCACTCAAATGTCACGTCCGCTCCAACTCCTCCTGTCTTTTCCCGCACGGCGGCGAGCGGATCGCTTTCAGTTGAATTTATGAAGGCCGTCGCCCCCAGAAGTTCGGCGAAATGCCGCTTGCCCTCGCGTTTGTCGACGACGAATACGTCTCGCACTCCCGCAGCTCGAAGACATTGCAGCACGCACAATCCCACGGCGCCTCCGCCTACGACTGCCGCGCGGCTGCCAATCTCTACGCGCGAGCGCTTGACGGCGTGCAGCGCCACCGCGAGGGGCTCTACGAGAGCGCCGGCTTCGTTAGAAATGTTTGCACTAAGCTGGTAACAACACTGTTCCGGGACCACAGCGCTTTCGGCAAATCCACCGTCTCGATCGAAGCCGATGTATGCCGCTGATTGACACAGCTGGTATTGTCCCTGGTAGCAGAACGAGCACTCGCGGCAAGAATCCACCGCGTTCACCGCCACACGATCTCCGACGCGCACCTTGCAAACATCCGGGCCGGTCTCTTCAACCTCACCTGAAAATTCATGACCTATAACGAGGGGAATGGACCTTCCCGAGCGCGGATGGGGTTTTCTTGAGATGTACAGCGGGCCATGCAGGTATTCGTTGAAATCTGTATGGCAGAGCGCGGCGCGCTTCACTCGCAAACGTACTTCTCCGCGTCCTAGCCTCGACGGTTCGGGAAAAGCTTCGAGCCGAATGTCTCTATTTCCGTGATAGACGAGCGCTTGCATTTCTCCCGCTCCCTCAAATCCGCTTATGGCGCTTGTGCTTCTGTTTTCAACGTCCTTTCGAGGTACAGCGCAGCGGGACGAGGGATTCCATTCGGATAGAAAATATCGGTGAATGGATCAAAGTCCCTCGAAATCACCATTCCCCATCCGATCCAACCGATGGGCGATTGGACCAGCACCGGCAGGACGTCACGATAGTGCGCGAGCTGAGCCTCGTCGGTCGCCATCGCCCCAAAGTCCGGCTTTCCGAAATCCCAATTCGCAAGAGTCTCGGTGATCAAGATCTGTTTGTTCGATTTCTCTTTGAATTCCCGGGCATTGCGAATCGCGGCGTTCAATTGACCTGCATCCCCGTAGATGTGGAATGTCACGACGTCCGCCCAATCGGAATACTTCTTTGCATTCTCCAATGTCGCCCATCCAATGCCCATGACCTCACTCGGAAATTTCTTCTTGATATGTTCGTGGAAATGCTGAAGAAAAGCGTCTCGCGTCTTTTCCATTTCGGGCGTTATCAGGAGGTCCGGACCCAAGAATCCCTCAGACGCGAACTCCGGTTCGTTCATCAAGTCCCAGACAAGAATATTCGGGTTGTCTTTCAATCGCGTGAAGATCGCGTCGACGTACTGTTCCAGTTGCGGGTACCAATCAGGTCCCAAGCGATCATTGCCGGGAGTGGATTGCCAATTTTGCCAGAGGAGGGTCATGAAGGGCGTGTCCGGGCCGACCAGAACCAGAGTGTGGGCTCCGAATCCGTGCACGTAATTCTTGAAAAGTGCCGCCATAAATGCTTTTTGCGCGGCTGTAAAGCGAGAAGCCTTCTGGAACTCATCGAAGGCTTCGCTCGCCGGCATCCACTTTGCATTCGGCTGAGGACGGATCCCGCACGAGTCGAACAATACCACCACGGCGTGTAAGTGATGACGCGCGAGAATGTGCATCGCGTCGTCGACTCGGTCAACCATCTCGTCACGCAGTTCGGCGAAGGCTGCATAGTTGAGCCACAGTCGCACGCTGTTGTATCCAACCTCCTGCGCCAGCTTCACCTCGTTATCAAAAATATCGTGGTTGTAGTTGCGCCAAATCTCGTATGTGTTCGAGGCATACGACGGGATGAAATTCGCTCCCCGAATCTTGCCCCATTCGGTGCGGGCGATCTTGTCCTGCAAGGCCGTGGCCGCCTCAGAAGGGGCGGCCGTTTCGAAAGACGCGCCCGAACCGGAAACGGAAACGCCGAACAGAACCATAAGCAGGAGGCTGCCAACGATTTTGGAGAAGGTCCGTGGCCGCGGTTGCACTCTTCCGCGGAAGGGAAAGTCGCAAGACGCGATTCGACGGTGATCGCGGAGCAGTGGCCTATCTTTTGGAAGAGCCACCTTCATGTGCAATGCAAGACGTTCTCGAATCGGCATGGCTTTCAGTCTGGCTCTTTGCGCGAACGTCCACTCGGCGAACGCCGCGCCTGGGTGTTGGCATCGTTCCCACGCAATAACGTGCCTGGGAGCTGCTGTGCTTCGGACATACTCGATATCTTCAAATCCTGATAAAACTGCTCGTATCGCTTCCGACCATCCTCAAGGTGTTCAAGCATCCTGCGGTGAGCCAGTTTTGGTTGTCGCTTGCGAATCGCTTCATAAATCCGGACGTGCAGTTCCAAGTTTCCTCTCCCGGTCTGATCCGCGGTGATTTTGGTTCGGCCCTCCAGCAAGAGATCGCGCAAAGAAACCATGATTCCATGCAGCACCGCGCTGCGAGCTGCCGTGGCGATCTCATCGTGAAATGCGATCTCGCTTTCCAGATACTTGTGCATCTGACCGAGGGCAGCCTCCATCTTGCGGAGACACTCTTTCATGCGGTCAAGCTCTGCTTTGGTGGCACGTTGTGCTGCAAGCTCCGCCAGGAACGGCTCGATGGCGATCCGCGCTTCGATCAACCCCAAGAAATCGACGGCGCTAAGAAACGTACTGAAGTAAATCGCGGTTTTGAAGAGGTTGCGGCTGTCCTCCGTGACGTACGTTCCATCCCCGGTGCGGCTGACCAGCAGTCCCAACAGGTTCAACGCTTTCAGCGCTTCGCGGAGGGTCGGACGACTAACCTGAAAAGCCCGAGCAAGTTCTGCTTCCGATGCGAGTTTTTCCCCTGGTTTCAAAACGCCAGTCCTTAGAAGCTCCTCAAACCGGTACACGACCGCCTGAAAGAAAGAAGCCTTCTTGATTGGCATCCAGCTTTTGATGCTCAAATGGTCACCTCGAGCGAGAACCCCGTTTACTTCATTGACTTGACAACGGAATCCGTCGCTCGCCAAAAGTACTTCGGGAAGATCACGTTTAGGCGCGAATTCCTTGCGATTTCCGTCCGAAATGAGGGCTGCGCAGAAACGGTGGCTGGATCGCCAGAATGGCCCCGCTCTTGCCGCCGGCTCGATTCGTCCTGTTGAAGCGTTAGATAAATTTAGCTTGACATAAATTTCTGATTAATGTCAAGCTGCCTGACAGCCAACATACCAAAATGAAGGCTCAACTGATCTTGCGCCGTCCTCGCACGATTCGTACGCTTTCTTTCGACACTGCGGATAAATTTCGAAACTTTCGCCTGTGGGGGAATCGATGAACCGACGATGGCTGTTCGCGATTGCTTTCTGGCTGTCGACTCCGCTTTGGCTTTCCGCTCAGGTTTCAACTGGCAAAATTACCGGTCAAATTACCGACTCGAGTGAGGCTGTAGTTCCGGACGCGGAAGTGGTTGTCACCAATGTAGCAACCAATCTGGCGCGGACGATCGCCTCGGACTCTGCGGGAATTTACTCTGCCCCGAACCTGCAGCCTGGCGAATACAGTGTCGAAGTGACCAGGCCCGGATTCCAAAGCCAAAGAAAAACGGGCCTCGCTCTTTCGATCGGCCAAACTATAACGCTGAATTTCAGTCTCCGGCCTGGAACCCAGAAAGAATCCATCGAGGTCGTCGGCACTGCCCAGCAGTTGGTCGACACCACGACATCGTCGCTGAGTACAGTCATTACGACAACCACCGTCGAGAACCTTCCGTTGAATTCGAGAGATTTTCTCGACCTTGTCCCTCTCGTTCCGGGTGCGCAGCCCGGCGCGCAGGGCCGCAACCTTACTCAAAACTCATTCAGCATCAATGGCGGTCGCGTAACCGCCAACGGCTTTCAAATTGATGGCGCCGACATCGATACTCCTTCTAACGACCCGGTACGCGTCTCACCAAACCTGGAGGGTATAGGCGAATTTCAAGTCTTGACAAACAACTTTAGCGCGGAGTGGGGACGCTCGATGGGCGGCGTTATTGATGTGAAGCTAAAGAGCGGCACGAATAGTTTACATGGAAGCATCTTTGAGTACTTTCGGAATACCGTGTTGGACGCACCCCAGGCGTTCGCAGGACTGCTGCCTTACAACTTCAATCAGTTTGGTGCCTCTGCGGGCGGACCGATCATTAAGGATAGGCTCTTCATCTTTGGTGACTACCAGGGAGAGCGAATCCGACAATCTACGACGTCCCTTCAAAACGTCCCGTTGGTAGCGCAGGACCAACCGTCTGGGGGATTTGTTAACGGAAGACCGCAAGGAACCTACGATTGGTCTGCCCTTCTTGCTCTACCGACACCCGTTCAACTATTTAATCCTTATGTAGCGGGGCGCCCGGCCTTTCTGAACAATCAGATCCCGGCAAGCTTTGTGGATCCGACCACTGCGCTCATGTATTCGGCATTTCCTGCCCCTAATCAAAATTGCGGCGTCGGAAATCAGTCTAATTGTCAGTTTAACTACATCGTAAGTGTGCCCACGCCGGTTAACGTTGATTCTGCTGACCTGCACGTTGACTTTGCTGCGACCCCAAAGGATCATCTTGCTTTTGGAATGATTTTGAGCAACCAGGAGACGACCGGCGGCACCATTTTCGGGGACCGCATAAATGGTAACCTCATTACCCAGATCGCGACAGTAGATGAACGGCTTTACAGCTTGAACTACACGCGGCTGATCAGTTCCAGCATGGTAAACAATTTCAATTTTGCCTACACGATTGACCGTTTGGATGCTCCTGTCAGCCAAGGAATGCAATTTGAACAGGATATCGCCGGTCTTGGCGGTCTGAACACGGACCCTAATAATCCTTTTACCTCCGGCTTCCCGCTTTTGGATATCGCCGGTGCACGAAGTACCACGGTGCTTGGAGGACCCGCGGGCGGCCCATCGAAACAGCATCATGACATCCCGCAATTTTCCGATGACTTTTCCTTTATTAAAGGTCGCCACTCGTTCAAAACCGGGATGATCGCGCGCTTCCGTGAATACAATCTTCAGCAGCCGCTTTTTCCACGCGGTTTGTACGTGTTTAATGGCTTCACGAGCGGCAATCTTCTCGCGGGGAAGCTCGGAGATCCACTCGCGGACGCCCTGCTTGGTGTTCCGATCGTTGCCGAGCGAGAGGAGCTCACCTTCGGGGCTTTTGGAGAGCGGGACAAGGAGTTTGGCGCTTACTTCCAGGACGATTTCAAGGTCAATAAGCGTCTGACCCTCAACCTGGGGCTCCGCTGGGATTTGTATAAACCTTCGACGGAAGAAAACAATCACTTGGCCAACTTCGATGCCGCGACAGTGACAATGATCATTCCCGGAAACGGGGTATCAAAAAGCACGCTAGACACGAACTGGCACGATTTCAGCCCTCACGTCGGCTTTGCCTATTCTCTTACAGCCGACGGTAAGACCTCCCTTCGCGCAGGTTACGGAATTGCGTATCTCCAATTGGTAAACCAGGCCGTGGGCACGATTACCGACCGTCTAACCGAAAACCCGCCGTTCAATATCGCGATTGGTGGAGCTCCGCTCATTCTCAACGCTATCAGCACTCCCGTCCAAACGGTGTCTCAGGGTATTCCTCTGGTTCAGCCGGCCGACCCTACCATGCCTCCTCCAGGCGCAAACGTTGTTTTCATTCCCAAGTCGCAGCCGACGTCGTACACCCAGATGTGGAATATAGACATTCAACGCGAGCTGCCTTGGAACACCCTTTTCGACATCGCCTACGTGGGCACCGCAGGAGTACACCTAACGGGATCATCGAACCTGAACCAGGGAGCACCGGGCGGGGGCGCCCCTCCAATCTCGCCCGCCATCGGTCAAGTGGAAGCGCTGTTGAATAACGAACAGTCAAACTACAACGCCCTCCAGGTGAAGGTCGAACACCGCTTCTCGTCTGGATTCTTCCTGCTGGGTTCGTATGCCTTCTCTCGAGCGATTGACAACGGTTCCACAACGACCCAAGGCGATCTTGCCAACGGTAGCAACTCGGAACCTCAAAATTCCTTCAACTTGCAGGCGGAACGCGGTCCAGGGGATAACAACGCAACGCACCGCTTCGTTTTGAGCTATGTCTATGATCTTCCTTTCGGCACCGGCAAGAAGTATCTGAGTGATGCAAGTCGCGGGCTCGATGCCGTGGTTGGAGGCTGGCAACTGAACGGAATTACGGTGGTGCAGAGCGGGTTGCCTTTCTCGCCGTTGGTTTCATCGGGTTCGGCAGCTATCATGGCAGGGCCCGGCGGAGCCGTGCGTCCCGATATCGTCGGGAATCCGAATCGTCCTGGACCGGTCGCCGCCAATCCCGGTTGTATCGCGCCGACATCCATTCACAATAGAGTTAACTGGTTTAATCCTTGCGCATACGTGGTCCCCACAGCCGCGTTTGGCGATGCCGGCCGAAATAGTCTCGTCGGTCCTAAGTTCGTGAACTTCAACTTCTCCATATTCAAGAACTTCTCAATCACCGAGCGCTGGAAGCTCCAATTTCGCACTGAGATATTCAATATCTTCAACCATACCAATTTGGGGTTGCCAAACCCGAACGTTAATCTGGCAGGAGCTGGTCAGATCACTACAACCGTCAACCAGGCGCAGCTCACAGCCCAGACTTCGCGGTTAGTGCAATTCGCATTGAAATTGACGTTCTAGCATTGCCTAAAGAGAAGGCAGCGACAGCAACGTCGGATATCTGTCGCAGCTATCGGTTTTACTCAACTCTTAAGAGGTCACTCTAAATGCGCCCAAGGAGATCATCTTGGCTCCCTCGTCGTGAATTCCTGAAGAGTTCCGCGATTGGAGCAAGCGCCGTGGCGGCGAGCCTTGTCGACAGTCGGTTCGCGCGCCCGCTTTTGGCGGCATCGAAGCCGGATGAATCTCTGGCTGCGAAAATTTCTGTCGATGCCGGCAAAGTTCAAAACCACATAGACCCGCATATCTACGGAACCTTGATGGAACACATCGGCCGAGTGGTTTATGGCGGCGTATTCGAAGAGGGCTCGGCTCTATCTGACGAGCAAGGTTTCCGCAAAGACGTCGTGGCTGCGGCGCGCGATTGGGGCGTCACTGTGCTGCGCTGGCCCGGAGGCGACTTCGCCTCGCAGTACCACTGGGAAGACGGCGTCGGACCAATGACCGGTAGGACAAGAAAATACAACGCCGCCTGGCTCGAAGAAGAAAGCAATCATTTTGGCACCGACGAGTTCATCGCTTTCTGTAAGAAGGTTGGTGGCGAGCCGTACATTTGTATCAATGCCGGTACCGGAACGGTTGAAGAGGCGGGCAACTGGGTCGAATATTGCAACGGTGTTAGCGACACTCGCTACGCGAATCTCCGCCGAAAGCACGGTCATCCCGAGCCATTCAAGGTCCGTTACTGGGGACTCGGGAATGAAGTTTACGGCAGCTGGCAAATCGGTCATAAGAATGTAGAAGACTATACAAAGTTCGCTGTTGAATGCGCCAAGATGATGAGATGGGTCGATCCGACCATCCGGCTCGTGGCATGCGGAGCCGTGGACGACCAGACATGGAACAAGAAGGTGTTGGAGGAACTGGTTAATCTCGTGGACTACATGTCTCTCCACGATTACGAGGGCAACGACGATTACTACGAGACCCTCGCTACGGTTCGCCACTTCGAGCACAACATAAAGCTGATGGACGCGACGATCGAGCTCACCGACGGTCAACGCGGCAAAGACCCGATCATGAACTGGGCGTTTCCGGAGCTGAAAGACAAAGAACGAATCGAAATTGCTTGTGATGAGTGGAACATCTGGTACCGAAAGCGCGATCTTTGGCGGCGCGATGTCCCGAATCCCGTGGAGGAACGCTACAACCTTCGCGACGCGCTTTGGGTGGCGTCCTGTCTGAATCTCATGCATCGTATGGGAGGCATTGTCACGCTCGCGAATCTTTCGCAGCTTACAAATTCAATCGCTCCCATTTTCACAAGCAAAGAAGGGATGTTTCTTCAGACCACGTATTTTCCGATGAAGCTATACACGCACGAGTGCGGTTCGTTGTATCTATCGTCCGATGTTCAGTCGCCTGCTTTTCGCAGCAAGGCGTACACGGATGTTCCGTATCTGGACGTCTCCTCCACAGCCGACAAAACGAAAACCACACTCTCTTTGGCCGTTGTGAACCGACATAAATCTGATCCCATAACTACAACAATCGCCGTCGAGCACGCGCGAATAGACCCTCGAGCGCTGGTCTACGAGATCAACGGCACGTCAGTTGACGCCGAAAATTCCTTCGCTCAACCAGACAATGTCCGCATCGTAAAAAAGGATCCCGTTAGCGCTGGATCTACTTTCGTCTACACGTTTCCCGCGCACTCGATTACCTTACTCAAGCTAGGAATTGCCAATATTCAATGAAGTCGATGAGGAACCTTTGTTCTGGTATGAGTTGTCCTCCCAACGTCCACGATCCAAATTCTTTCGGCAACTATTGAAGTCGAATCGTTAGTCTCACGATGGAATGAGCAGGAAAGACAAAATGCACTTCGCCTCTCTCGACGGACATCTGCGAACGCTTGATTTTCACGCGGTCCGGTTCCGCAAACGAATTCCACTCCAGCAAGTTGTCGCTCGACACAATCGCTAGTTCGGCTAGATTGCTCGCTACCCCACCGGACAGGCGGACGCTCCCAGGGATCTCTCTCTCGATGTCCCGGTTTACAACAAAAACTGCAACCGTCTTGCCGTCGGGATGAAGCCGTGCAGAGACGTCCAGCAGATTTGCATTCTTCGCGCCGAGATAGCCGCTTTTGGAGGGGACATCGAATGTGGGGCCCTGAACGTCCGTTTCGAGCGATTCACACTGATCGTGAGTCGCGAACAATTCCACGGAGAGCGCCGATGGAGAAGCAACAACACGGTCACGTCCGATTCCAATTAATCCCAGCATGTAAGCGTAAGCGATTGTGCGCGTTGACAACCCGAAATCCGAGGGCCTCCGCTGCATTAAATTGTAAACGGCTCCCTCGGCAACTGCATCGCGAAGCGACAAAACCGTGCCATAGAGTCCAACCTCCTTCGGGTCTTTGATTCCTTGTGGCGGTTTCGCTGAAGCGCCTTCAGGAGGATTTTTCGGAAGATTTACTGCCCACTCGTCGAGGGCAACAGGATAGATCTTTCCACCGGGCGCGAATTCCTTCATTTGTTGATGAAGGCGGTCCAACTTTCCGCCGAGATCTTCTGCAGAAACCATAGCCGCTCGGTTCATTTCCGCAGCGCTCAGCCCCTTAACGTCGTCCTCCGGGTTGTAGTGGTGTACCGAATATTCATTCATCGTGGCACCAGCAACCGGGAGCACTTCTCGATTCCAATCCGGCAAGTAACGAAGGATTGGATGGGCAGGGTTGTCGAGCGGGATTGCGCCTTTAGGGATATCGAAAGCGCCCACGGCGACAAGTTCGATTGTGGGATCGACAGCTTTCATCGCTTTTGCATACGCGTCAAACCTCTTCGCGTACAGACTGCCCCTTGTTCCTCCCAGCGTAGGCAGCCATTCCTCGTTCCCGACGTTCCAGACTTTTGCCTCGTAAGGCTCGGAATGCCCGTTTTCAGCTCGAATTCTTCCCCATTTTGTGCGGCTCGTGCCGTTGACATACTCAACCATCGCCGCAGCTTCTTCCGGGGTTCCGGTTCCAACATTGACGCAGATGTATGGCTGCGCGCTTAGCTTATTGCACAGTTGCATGAAGTCATCAACGCCCACGTCGTTCGCCGTATATGCCATCCATGCTCTGTTGAGACGTGCAGGTCGTTTGTCGATAGGGCCAATTCCGTCCTGCCAGTGATAATCGGAGACGAACCAACCGCCAGGCCAGCGAATACATGTCGGCTGGAGTCGGCGGGTGAGTTCCAAAACATCTTTGCGAAAACCACCGTCGTCGAGGTCCGCGCGTACCATTGAGACCGAATCCACCCACACTGTCCCCGGCGAGTCGATGTAAATCATGAATTTTGCATTGTTCGCTTCTGCGGATGGAGTCAGCTCACACTCATAAATTGCCCAATTCTCGCCGGACGAGAACCGGAAATCGTACACAGCGACGGGTTTTCGATAGGATTCTCCGAGCGCTACGTGTACGGCGCCGCTTAGATCTTGATTCTTAATGGCTATCCTCACCTTGTACTGCTCGCCAGGCCTGAAGGCAAATGGGTCGTCGATGTGCTGGTTCGTAAGAAATTGAGGTAGCACATATCGAAGTCCCCGCTGTTGAATCCCGGCCGGCGTGTCCCCTCCCGCAAACGTGATTCGCTGCGACTGGCTAGGGCTGTAATACACCTCGCGATCGAGAACCAGTGTCACGCCCGTGTCGAGCCCGATAGGATCCCAACCCTCGCTTACTCCCTTAAACAGGAAATTCTGTGCATCGCGTGGTTCCGGCATCTCAAATTTTCGGTTGAATAGCAGCTGACTGGAGATTCCTCCATCGAAACTCGTAAGTGTCTCTTCGGTGTACTGGCCGAAAATGCGAGGACTAATCGGTCCGATTCTCCGATCCGGGTGGACATTGATAACGGCGGAGCTTGCTTGCCCAGTCGCCGGTCTTGCATCGCCCTTTAGAAACGTTGACGCTATGGAAGTCGCGGCCATTGACTTTATGAAATCCCGACGGTTCATCTTCCGCATCTCCTTCCCAACCCTAACTTTGATTTGTGGTCCTGAGCCTCAAATATCTGAGCCTCGCGCGCACGCATTTCTAGACATCTTATATGTCAGACAGCTTGACATGTCTACAGCTTCATGCGATTGAAGAAAGGCTGGAATCCCGTCATCTGATGGACAAATCTCTCATCGAAACTTTCGCCAGAGAAATTGCTGGAACTTTTCGCCTTCATCGTCTGGAGCGTGCCGGCACCGCGGATATCCGGATGCTCTCGCTCGATGAGGCATACGCTGTCCAAGAGAAATTCCTGGCAGAGCGGTTGGCCGCTGGTGAGCGCGCTGTTGGCTATAAGGTGGGCTGCACGAGTCCAGCGATTCGAACCCAGTTTGGGCTCTCAGAGCCAATCTGTGGGCGATTGATTGCCCCGCGGGTTTACAATGACGGAGTAAAGCTTGACATCAATGAATATGTCGATTGCGCGCTTGAGCCCGAGCTTGTTTTGCATATTGGCTCAGACCTCGATGGAAGCGATCTTGAAGCCTCACATCTCCGGCGAGCAATCTCGGCCGTATCTCCGGGAATCGAGGTTCACAACTATCGATTCTGGTACGGGAATCCGAGCTCACAGGAACTCATCGCTTCCAATGGTATTCATGCGGCTCTGGTCGTCGGTCGTAAATACGAATTGCCATGCAAGCTTGATCTCACAGCAGAGCTCACAACCCTCTTTGTGAACGGAACAGAAACAGCAACTGGCATCGGCGCAGAAATAATGGGCGGTCCGATCGAATCCCTGCGATGGTTGCTGATCCATCTTCGCCGTCGCGACCGGACTATTCGCGCTGGCGATCTCGTGATTCCGGGTTCCGCCGCGAAGCTCGTGCACGTCAAGGGTGGCGACATTGCAGAGGCGCGCTTCACTCACTTCGGAAGTTGTCGAGTCAATTTCTAAGCGCAGCTTGAAACAAGGAGCGCAACTTCGCGCACATTTCTAGATTTGGCCCTTTCCACCGTCCACGTCGATTTCGACGCCAGTGACATAGGATGCATCCGAGGAAGCCAAGAATGCGACGACCGCTGCTATTTCTTCAGGTGTTCCGAACCGCTTCATCGGAACTTCGGCAACGAGCGTTTCGAGGATACCTTTCATCGCTTCTCGTGAAAGGCCCGCCCGTTCAAAAAGCGGTGTTTGAATCGGACCGGGTGCGACGGCATTCACACGAATGTTGCGGCCTACAAGTGCGGCTGCGGCTGAGCGAGTGATAGAGCGCATAGCTGCCTTTGTTGCTGCGTATACCGCTCCACCTGCTTTTCCCATGTGACTTGCAACGCTCGTGTTCAGGATGATTGACGCGCCGTCGTTCAGGTGCGGCATTGCTTTCTGGATCGTAAAGTAGGCACCTTTGGCGTTTACATTGAATTGTTCGTCATACTGCTCTTCGGTGACGCTCTCAAATGGGCCAAACCTTGCGATGCCTGCATTGACAAACAATATGTCAATCTTTCCGAACTTTTGAACAACCTCACCGAAAAGCGCTTCTATCTCGGCAAGATTAGAAACGTCTGCGCGAACTCCGAGCCCGTTTGGTGCCAACAATTTCGCCGCTTCTTCGAGGGATTCTCTGTTGCGCCCGGAGACGGCGACGCGGGCCCCCTCGTCAAGCAACCTTTTCGCAGTCGCCAATCCGATCCCGCTGTTCCCACCCGTAACGAGCGCAACTTTACCTTCGAGTCGACGCATTATGTTTTCCGGGGAACTACCTGGCCTAAGCATTATAACGGAGTCGCCCCCAACGAGCATTTGATCTAAACTGAAGCCCTGCGTGGTTCACCATACCGGCAAAGGCATCCAATCTCGACGGAGGAATCCATGTCCGATGTCGTCTACGTTTCAAACGTCCAAATCGAACGTAAAGGTGGCCCGATCCGCATTGCGCATCTGCCCGGCGAACCGCAACCGGTCATATTCAGCGTGCACGGCGCAATCGCTGAGCACTACAAAGTCCCTCCAGACAAAATTAAGGAATCGCACGCCGCTACCATCGACTACGTCATCGCCGGAACCGCCGGCTGAATGATGGGCACTTTCGGAGGCGCGCTGGAAGCGCGTCAAATCGATGCAAGCAACGACAAACTCACAGCCCAGGTAAGAGGCGAAGTCGAACTGGAAGACAATGTCCTCGTAATCAGACGCATACACGTCGCGATGCGTCTCGCAGCTCC
>Ga0306920_100002172_pt1 | contig 24693 bp, 24 predicted proteins | sample flu12Cox44000170_FD_204666 | JGI IMG/M metagenome (GOLD analysis project Ga0306920, IMG submission 204666) | Lab enrichment of tropical soil microbial communities from Luquillo Experimental Forest, Puerto Rico - flux4day.12C.oxic.44.000.170 (v2)... | ecosystem: Environmental > Terrestrial >...
GGCGCGCTTGGCGGACGTGCGCCGGCGGGCGGCTCGGCTCGTGCCTGCGGATCGGGCCGGGGTCATGCTTCCTCCTCGCGTCGCGCCAGTGATCCGGCGCAGCGCGGCGGAGCACCCTAGCAGTCGGGTGCGCCGGTCCTACTCCTCTCGGCGCGCCTCGTCCATGCTCAGGACCTGCGCGGCACCCGCGCCGACGGTCTGCCCGTTCGTCGCGCCGACGGTGGCGGGGCTGCGCAGCGCGGCGAGCGAGGCTGCTGGCTGGATGTTCTTCTCGATCCATCCGAGCAGGTCGTGCAGCGACCCCGTGAGCCGCGAGCGCTCGGTCTCGAGCTGGTTCGACATCCGCTCGACGTCCTCGCCCAGCCGCTGGCGCATCCCCTCGAGCCGCGCGACCTCGTCGGCGAGCCGCTGCTGCGCGTCGCTCGCGAGCTGCCGGGCGCGCTCCTGCGCCTCCGCGACGACCCTGGCGGCCTCCGTCTCGGCGTCGTGGCGCGCCTGCTCGACGAACCGCTCCGCCATCTCGATCATCTTGGTGACCGTCGGCGTCGCGCCACCCGGCAGCGGCGCCTTCTGCGGTGCCTCTGGCGCGGGCGTCGCGGTCGCGGCCGGCGTCTGCGCTGGTCCGCGCTCGGCCTCGAGCACGCGGACGCGCTCGCCGGCCTGCGCGACCTGCGCGGACGCCTGTCGCACCTGCTCGCGCAGCTGGTCCGCCTCGACGGCGGCACGCTCAAGGAAGTCGTCGACCTCGTCGACGTCGTAGCCGCGCAGGCTGAGGCGGAACTCGGCGGTGCGGAGCGCGTCGAGGGCGCTGGTGGTGGTGGAAGTGTCCATCGCCGGAATATACCGAAGGTTTGCCATCTCGCCATGGGATGATCACGGACCGCGACGCGCGGCCGGCTCGACGGCGCGACGGTGGATCGCTGTCCCACGCCGCAGCTGCACGCGTCGTGGGACCGCGGCGCGAGCGGGCTCGTCAGGGGTCGTCAGCGGGCTCGTCGGCGGGCTCGTCGGCGGGATCGTCAGTAGGCGTAGTTGCGCAGCTGGACCGCCACGAACTGGACGACGAAGACGACGACGATGAAGGAGAGGTCGAGGCCGACCCCCCCGACGCCCACCGGCCGGATCAGCCGGCGCACAGGGGCGATGAGCGGCTCGGTCACGGTCACCAGCACCCCGTTCAGGCGGTGCCACGGCGAGCCGTAGGCGATGGGGAACCAGCTGAGGATCGCGCGCCCGATCGCCATGATCACCCAGAGCTGGAGCACCCAGTACCCGAAGAGGGCGAGCCCGTGCACGCGGCGAGGCTACGCGGGCCCGGGATCGGGCCGGTGGTTACGAGCCGTCGGCGCGGTACCCGCGCTCGTGCAGCCGCTGACGGGTCTCCTCGGAGACCTTCACGTTGGCGGGCGAGAGCAGGAAGACCCGGTCGGTGACCCGGCTCATCGAGCCGTTCGCCATGTACACGAGCCCCGAGCAGAAGTCGAGGATCCGCCGGTGCAGCTCGGGGCCGGAGCCCTCCACGTTCACGATCACGGGCCGGTTCGCCTTCAGCGCGTCGGCGATCTCCTTGCCGTCGTTGAACGACCCCGGCTGGACGATCTGGACGTCGGCGTCGGTCGGCACGACCCGGACCGAGCCGGGGGCGGCGCCCGAGCCCATCGGGCGGATCTGGGCCTTGGACCCGCCCGCATCCACGACCGAGATCGAGCGGCGGGGCTGCATCGGGGTGACCTTGGTGACGGGCGGCTCGTACTCGTCGGGCTCGTCGTAGCGCGACGAGGCGACGGGGGCCGGCTCGGGCTGGGACCGGTACGGACGGGCGTCGCCCTGGGAGCGGTCGAGGTCGTCGTACTCCTCGTCCACGAGGCCGAGGTACGCCATCGCCCTGCGGAACATGTTCTGCGCCATCAGCCGCTCCCCCGCGTCACTCGAGGCGCAGCCATGCTACGCGAGCCCTGGGGCGGCCAGGGGCGGGCGGGGGCCGAAGAGCGCGGTCCCCAGCCTCACCTGGGTGGTTCCGGCCCGGCAGGCGAGCTCGAGGTCATCGGACATCCCCATCGAGCACCCGCGGAGGCCGAGCGCGTCGGCGGCCCCCCGGAGCCAGGCGAACTCCCGGGCGGCCGCGACCGGATCGGGCGTCGCCACGCACATCAACCCGAGCACCTCGAGGCCGGCCGCTGTCGCCGCGGCGACCGCCGCGCCCTCGTCGCCAGGCCGGCACCCTGCCCGACCGGGCGTGCCCGCGACGTCGACCTGGACGTAGCAGCGCGCACCGGGCGCGCGCTCCGCCACGCGCGTGGCGTCGCGCGCGCCGGCGATCGTCTCGTAGACCGCGACCCGCGGAGCGAGGCGCGCGAGCTTGTTGCGCTGGAGCGCGCCGAGGAAGTGCCACGTCAGCGCGCGCCGCTCGACGCCGTGGTCCACCCCGTCACCGATGCCGTCTGCGTCGCCGTCGTCGGTGCCCGGTCCATCGGACACGAGGGCGTCGTGGTGCGCGACGAGCTCATCGGCGTAGTTGTCGCCCACGTGCAGGATCCCGGCGGCCCACGCTGCGCGCACCGCGTCGACGCCGTGTCCCTTGAGCACCGCGACGATCTCGACGCTCGCGGGGTCGACTGCGGCCGCGTCGATCCGCTCGCGGACGAGCTCGAGGTTGCGCGTCACGCGCGCGACGGTGTCGTCGCGCGCGTCGGTCACCGCAGGAAGCTCGGGATGTCGTCGTCCCCGTCGTCGTCGAGGTCGAAGGAGAACTCCTCGGAGCCCTGCTCGGCGTCGCCGAAGAGGTCGATCGGCTCTGGGATCGGGGTGCCGCTCGACGACGTGCGGACCGGCTTGGCGTCGGACTCCCAGCGGTCGAACCCGGCAGCGATCACCGTCACGCGCACCGCGTCGTCGAGCTTGTCGTCGACGACGCTGCCGAAGATGATGTTCGCGTCCTGGTGCGCGACCGAGTGGACGATCTCGGCGGCCTCGTTGACCTCGAAGAGCGTGAGCTCCGGACCGCCCACGATGTTGATGAGGATCCCACGCGCCCCCTCGATCGACGCCTCGAGGAGCGGCGAGGTGATGGCCGCGCGCGCCGCGTTGACCGCACGCCCCTCCCCCGTCGACTGCCCGATCCCCATGATCGCCGAGCCCGCGTTGTGCATGATCATCCGCACGTCGGCGAAGTCGGTGTTGATGAGACCCGGCACCGTGATGAGGTCCGTGATGCCGCGCACGCCCTGCAGCAGCACCTCGTCGGCCATGCGGAACGCGTCGAGCATCGAGGTCTGCGCGGTCGAGACCGTGAGCAGCCGGTCGTTCGGGATCACGATCAGGGTGTCGACCTTGTCCTTCAACCCGGCGATGCCCTTGTCGGCCTGGGTCGCCCGCCGCTTCCCCTCGAAGCTGAACGGGCGGGTGACGACGCCGATCGTGAGGGCACCCACACCCTTGGCGATCTCGGCCACGATCGGGGCCCCGCCGGTCCCGGTGCCACCGCCCTCCCCGGCCGTGATGAACACCATGTCCGAGCCCTGGAGGGCCTCCTCGATCTCCCCGCGGTGCTCCTCGGCGGCCATCCGGCCGACCTCGGGGTCTGAGCCCGCCCCGAGGCCCCGGGTGAGCTCCCTGCCGATGTCCAGCTTGAGGTCGGCGTCGCTCATGAGGAGGGCCTGGGCGTCGGTGTTCGAGGCGATGAACTCGACGTTGCGGAGCTGGGACTCGATCATCCGGTTGACGGCGTTCACGCCGCCGCCCCCGATCCCGAACACCTTGATGACGGCGAGGTAGTTCCCCTGACCCGCAATGGTCATCGCTTAGTCCTTCCTCCGACATCCCGGCGCCGCGGTCCGCGGGGCAGGGCCGAGCACCCTCCCTCGGGTCAGGCTACGGGGACCCCGGCCAACGGGCAAGGATCCCCGCTTGCGCGCGGTGTGTCCACCGGCTATGGCCCGGTGACCGTCATCGCCTGCGGCACGCTCACGTCGACGACGTCGCCGATGTGCAGCGTCGTCCGCGCGATGACCGAGGCGACGTCCTCGTACTTCTGCGAGAGGTCGCTCGCCGGACCGAGGACGAAGCTCACCGGCGTGTCCAGGTGCAGCGTGACCCACCCCACACGGTTCACCTGCACGACGGCGACCTGCGACCTGAACGCGGCGGGAAGCGTCGCTGCCACGATGAGCCCGGGGGTCGCCGAAGAGGCGATCGTCGGGGACGCGCCTGCCGGCTGCCCCGGCGGCGGCGCGTACTCGAGCCGTGGCAGCACCTGCCCGAGCGCGGGCGGTCCGAGCCGGCGACCCGTCACGTCGACCAGCTCGGTGGCGCCGTTCGGGCCGAACACGACCGCCACCGCCTTGCGCTCGGTGACCGCGACGTCGACCGTGCGCGGCCAGTGCAGCGTCACGTCCACCGAGGCCACCCAGGGGAACGCGTGCGCGACGCGGGCGGCGACCTGTCCGGCGTCGACCGAGATCATCGGCGGCGCCGCCGTGAGCCCCGCCGCGGCCTCGACCTGGCGCGGCGACTCGTGGCGCGCGCCCGTGACGACGACGGTCGTCGCGGCGAGCAGCCGCGAGTGCAACGCCGCGTACGCGCCTGCCGAGAGCACCGCGAGCGTCACGACCGTGATCGCGACGACGACCACGCTGCGCCGGCGCCGCCGCCCGGGCGTCCGAGGCCGCCGCTGCGCGCTCGCGGGAGCGGCGTGCGCGGGACTCACCTGCCCACCTCGAACCCGACGAAGACGACCTCGGTGCTGAGCACGACCCCCGAGTCTTGCGCGACGAGGTCGCGCACCTCGGTGATGAGGGCGAAGACGTCGTCGGCTCGGCCGCCGTTGTCGGCCTGGATGAAGTTCGCGTGCTTGGTCGAGACCGCCGCCGTGCCGTGCCGGTGCCCCTTCCCTCCCGCGTGCTCGACGAGACGAGCGGCGTGATCGCCCTCGGGGTTCTGGAAGACCGAGCCGCAGTTCGCGCCGCCGGGCTGGTGCTCGCGGCGCCACCGGACGATCTCGCTGAGCGTGCGGCGCGACGTGGCCCGATCCCCCCGTCGGAGCGAGAAGGTCGCGGCGGTGACGACCTCGTCGGCCCTGACGTTGGACCGCCGGTAGGCGAGCTCGAGCGCGTCGGGCCCCCTCGTCACCGCGCCGCCGGTCCGCAGGTCGACGAGCTCGGCTTGGACCAGCGCGTGCGCCGTGTCGTCGCCGTGGCCGCCGGCGTTCATCCGCACCGCGCCGCCGACCGAGCCGGGGACGCCGACCGCCCACTCGAGCCCGACGAGGCCGAGCTCGGTGAGCCTGCGCGCGAGCACCGGCAGCGCGACCGCGCCCCCGGCGCGGACCGTGGCCGTGCCGTCCGGCTCGACTCGCGGGTCGTCGACGCGATCGAACTCGCCCTCGAGGACGACGGCGACGCCGTCGAACCCGGCGTCGGCGACGAGCAGGTTCGAGCCGCGCCCGACCACGAGCACCTCGACGTCGGTGCCGTCGAGCGCGTCGGCGACGAGCCGCAGGTCCGTGGCGGTGCGCACCGTGGCGAGCACCGCGGCGGTGCCGCCCACGCGGTACGTCGTGCGCGCGCCGAGCGGGGCGTCGCGCCGCCCGAGCGCGCCGAGCCGAGCGGCCACCGCGTCGAGGGCGCTCACGTCCGGACCGCCCGCAGCTCGTCGGCGAGCGTCGTGAGGTCGCCCGCCCCCATGGTGACGATGAGGTCGCCCTCCCCCGCGAGGTCCAGGACCGCCGCAGCGAGCTCGGTGCGGTCCTTCACGTAGCGGACCTCGGGCGCGTGCGGCCCGGCAGCGACGGCATCGGCGACCAGGCGGCCGGTGACGCCCGGACGCGGGGGCTCGCCCGCGCCGTAGACGTCGGTCACGACCACGACGTCGGCGCCGTCGAAGGCGCCGGCGAACCCCGCCGCGAGCGCCTGCGTCCTCGTGTAGCGGTGCGGCTGGAAGACCGCGATCACGCGCCGGAACCCCCCGGCGCGCGCGGCGGCCACGGTGGCGGCGACCTCGCCCGGGAGGTGGGCGTAGTCGTCGACGATCGTCGCGCCGCCGACCTCCCCGCGGAACTCGTAGCGGCGCGGCACGCCCGCGAACCGAGCCAGCGACGCGCCGACGACGTCGGGGTCCACGTCGCGCACGCGCGCGACAGCGGCCGCGAGGGCGGCGTTGTGGACGTTGTGGGCGCCCGGCGCCCCGACGCGCACCGCGACGGACGCGCCCGCGTGGTGCAGCACGAAGCTCGAGGAGGCGCGGTCGAGGTGCACGTCTCCGATGACGACGTCAGCGCCATGCGCTGCGCCGACCGTCGTCGCGCCGGTCCGCGCGCCGAGCTCGGCGGCGACAGGGTCGTCCGCGTTCACCACGCGCGTGTCCGACCTCTCGAGCAGGGCTTCGAACGCGTCCTTGAGGGACGCGAAGTCGCCGTAGTGGTCGAGGTGGTCCGGCTCCACGTTGATGAGCGCGCAGAGCGTGGGGGCGAGCTGCGCGATGGTCCCGTAGGACTCGTCGGCCTCGAGCACGAGCTCGGGTCCGGTGCCGAGCCTTGCGTTGACGCCCTGGCCGGCCGCGGCCGCGCCCACCAGCCACGACGGCGAGCGTCCCGCCGCGTCGAGGATGACCGTGAGCATCGTGGCCGTCGTCGTCTTCCCGTGGGTGCCGGCCACCGCGAGCGTCTCGCGCATCGCGCTGAGCGCGGCGAGCACCTCCGCGCGCGTCGCCACGCGCACCCGGCGACGGGCTGCCTCGACGAGCTCGACGTTGTCTGCCGGGACCGCCGGGGAGTACGTGACGAGGTCGACCGGTCCGACGTTCCTGGCGTCGTGGCCGATCGCGATCGAGATCCCACCCTCACGCAGCACCGCGAGGGTGGCGGAGTCGGTGAGGTCCGAGCCGCTCACGGTGTGGCCGAGGCGCTCGAGCAGGGAGGCCAGGCCCCCCATGCCCGCGCCCCCGATCCCCACGACGTGGACGCGCGACGGGGTTGCGAGCTCGAGGGGCTCAGCGTGCACGGGCGAGCACCACCTCGGCGATCTGGTCCGCCGCGTCGGGACGCCCGAGTCCGCGCGCGGCGGCCGACATGGTCGCCAGGCGCCCTGGATCGTCGAGCAACGCCGAGAGCGTCGCGTCGAGGGTCACCGCCGAGACGGCGGCGTCCTGCAGCACCTCGGCGGCGCCGACGCGCTCGAGCTCGCGTGCGTTCGCACCCTGGTGGTCCCCCGGCGCGCCGGGCAACGGCACGACGACCGACGGCGTGCCCGTTGCGCACAGCTCGGCGACCGTCGTCGCCCCCGCCCGCGTCACCGCCAGGTCGCACGCCGCGTAGACGGCGGCCATCTGGTGCTCGAACTCCACCACGCGCCACCTCGTCGGCTCGATGCCCGACGCCACGCGCCTGGTCTCGACGGTGGCGTGGTCGCGTCGTCCGGTGACGTGGTACAGCAGCACACCATCGCGGTCCCGCCACCGCTCCGCGAGGTCGCCGACGGCATCGTTGACAGAGGCCGCACCGAGCGAGCCCGTGACGACGGCCACGACCGTCCCTGCTCGCGCGATCCCGAGCGCGTCGCGCGCGGCCTCGCGCGCGGCGTCGGACCGCTCGACGCCGATCAGCTCCGCGCGGACCGGGGCGCCCGTGAGCACGACGCGCCGTTCGGCGGAGGGGAAGGCCGATGTGATGCCGACGGCGAAGGGGTGCAGCGCGCGGTGCACGAGGCCCTCGGTCGCGTCGAGGTCGACGAGCACGAGCGGCCGTGCGCTCGCGACCGCACCCGCCGCGGCCGCGAACGCCGCGTAGCCGCCGACCGAGACGACGACCGCCGGACGCCGCCTGATGACGAGCCAGACGCCGCGCACCGCCGCCACGAGGAGCCCGCCCACGGCCGCGACGTTGGTGACCACGGCCCTCGGCGACACGTCGCGGCGCAGCCCGCGGCCGGGCAGCAGCACCAGCTCGACACCGAGGTCGCCGAGCAGCGCCCGCTCCTGGCCGCGGGCGGACCCGACGATCACCAGACGGTCGCGCTCGACGCCCGAGGCGAGCAGCGCGTCGGCGATCGCGCGGAGCGGGAAGACGTGGCCGCCGGTCCCCCCGCCCGTGAGGACGACGGGACCGGTCACCGGTGCCGCGCGTTCCTGGGCTCGCGGCGCGCGTGGCCGCGTCGAGGATCACTGGCGCGCGCCGGTGCGGGTCGCGCCCCGAGCTGTGAGGACCCGCGCTGCGGCGCGCGGCGTGCGGCTGTCGGCTTCTCCGTCCGGGTCGCCGGCCTCACGACCCGGAGCGCCGGCCGCGTCGCGGCACGGCGGGCGATCCCGACGAGCACGCCGACCGCCGCCATGTCGATGACGAGCGAGGTCCCGCCGAAGGAGATGAACGGCAGCGGGATCCCCGTGATCGGCAGGACGCCTGCCACCGCGCCGACGTTGACGATCGTCTCGACGGCGAGCCACGTCGAGATGCCGACCGCGAGCAGCTGGCTGAACCGGTCCGGCGCCCGGACCGCAACGCGCAGCCCGAGCAGCACGAGCGCGACGAGCAGCCCGAGGACGAGGAGGGCACCGACGAGCCCCAGCTCCTCGCCGATGATGGAGAAGATGAAGTCGGTGTGGGGGTTCGGGAGCAGCCCCCACTTCTCGCGCGAGTTGCCGAGCCCGAGTCCCGAGACGCCGCCGGTCCCGATCCCGATCTTGGACTGGAGCAGCTGGTAGTTGGTCGTCGCCTGGTTCGCGCGCGGGTCGAGGAAGGCGAGCAGCCGGGCGCGCCGGTAGGGCAGCGCGACGGCGGCGAGCACGCTCGCGAGCGCAAGCATCCCGATCGTGGCGAGCAGGGCGCGCCAGGGTGCGCCCGCGGCCGTCGCGACCGCGAGTGCGATCGCAACGAGCACGACCGCCGTCCCCATGTCCGGCTGGGCGAGCACGAGCACCGCGCTCAGCGCCGTCACGATCGCGAGCGGGCGCAGCACCCGGCCCCACTCGCGCTCGACGCGCTCCTTCTTCGCGATCACGTGGGCGGCGTAGAGGCAGATCGCGAGCTTGGCGATCTCGGACGGCTGGATGCGGACGAGCCCGTACCCGAGCCACCGTGACGCGCCGAACGAGCTCGTCCCGAGGCCCGGCGCGAGCACGACGACGAGGAGCGCGATCGAGGCGAACGTGCCGATCACCGCGAGGCGGTGCAGCGCCTCGGGCTGTCGACCTGCCGCCACCAGGAACACGACGATGCCGACGAGCAGCCAGAGGCACTCGCGCAGGAGGATCGCCCACGGCGAGCCGTAGTAGTTGACCGAGACGACCGAGCTCGCAGAGCCGACCATGACGACCCCGAGGATGCACAGCGCGGCGAGCACGACCGAGAGCGCGAGGGCGAGCGCCGGCGCCGCCGTGGCTGGTCTCGTCGCGGGCGCGCGCCGGGCCGGGGTGGCCGAGGGTCGGCTCCGCGCGGAGATCACAGGACCCCGGTCGTCTTGGCGTAGTCCCCGAAGACGATGCCGATCCCGAGCGCGCAGCACAGGCCGGCGATGATCCAGAACCGGATGAGCACGGTCGTCTCGGGCCACCCCAGCATCTCGAAGTGGTGGTGCAGCGGCGCCAACCGCAGCACGCGTCGGTGGAACACGCGGAAGCTGATGACCTGCGCGATCACCGAGAGCGTCTCGATGACGAAGAGCCCCCCGATCACGACGAGGAGGAGGTCGAGGTTCATCAGCAGGCAGAGCCCCGCGATGCCCGCCCCGATCGAGAGCGAGCCGGTGTCGCCCATGATGATCCGAGCGGGTGGCGCGTTCCACCACAGGAACCCGAGGCACCCCCCGACGAGCGCGACCGAGACGAGCGCAAGGTCGAGCGCGGTCGGGGGGTAGCTGCCCACGCGGTAGATCGGGTAGTGCCGGAACTGCCAGTACCCGATGACCGCCAGGACCGAGAAGCAGAGCGTGGACGAGCCGGCCGCAAGCCCGTCGAGCCCGTCGGTCAGGTTCACCGCGTTGGAGGTCGCGACGACCACGAAGGCGGCGAACGCGATCCACGCCGCGGGGGCGAGGTGCCAGCTCGGCAGGTTGTACCGCGTGAACGAGAGCGCCGTCGTCGCTCCCGCCCACTTCCAGGCCGCCACGGCGAACCCGACGGCGATCAGGACCTGCACGAGGAACTTCGTTCGCTTGTTCAGCCCCAGGTTCCGGTCGCTGCGCACCCCGATGAGGTCGTCGGCGAGGCCGAGGACGCCGCAGGCGACGACGAGGAGCAGGACGAGGACCCCGCTCCGGGTGAAGGTCCGGTACCCGCCGAGGTGGCCCACCAGGTAGCCGAAGATCGCGGCCAGCACGATCAGGATCCCGCCCATCGTCGGCACCCCCGCCTTCACGATGTGGGTCGGCGGCCCTTCCTCACGGATCCGCTGCCCGAAGTCGCGGCGTCGGAGCGCGCGGATGAGCGCGGGCGTGAAGAGGATGGCGAGGAAGAGCGACGCCGCCCCTGCCTCCATGAGGCTCAGCACGGCTGCCTCCGTGCGCGGAGCGCCGCCGCGACGACGACACGGTCGTCAAAGGGGATCACCTGCCCGCCGATCTCCTGCGTCGCCTCGTGGCCCTTGCCCGCGACGAGCACGACGTCGTCGTCGGCGGCCGCCACGATGGCGCGATCGATGGCCGCCGCGCGATCCACCTCGGTCACCACCCGCGCGTCGCCGTCGCAGCCGGCGACGACCGCCTCGATGATCGCCTCGGGTGGCTCGCCTCGCGGGTTGTCCGAGGTCACGACCACCTCGTCGGCGAGTCGCGAGGCGATGGACCCCATCACGGGCCGCTTCCCCTGGTCCCGCTCGCCACCGCACCCGAACACCACGACCATCCGGTCCTCCGGCCGGATCGCCCGCAGGTCGCGGAGCACCCGCTCGAGCGCGTCGGGCGAGTGCGCGTAGTCGACGAGCACGCTCGGCGGCCCGCCGTCGACGAGCTCCAGCCGACCCGGCACCGGCGGCACCGTCGCGAGCGCGCCGATCGCCTCGGCGCCGTCGATCCCGAGGACGTCGGCGGCCCCGAGGGCGAGCATCGCGTTCGTGACGTTGACCATCCCCGTGAGGCCCGTGGTGACCACACGACCGTGCCAGCGGAACGTCGTCGCGCCGATCACGAGATCGAGCATCGTCGCCTCCGACGTCGCGATGGCCACCTTGGGGATGGTCGCGCGGGCCTCGAGCATCCTCCCCCACGTGTCATCGACACAGACGACCGCCGTGGAGGCGTGCTCCGGCTCGAAGAGCGACGCCTTCGCCTCGAAGTACGCCTCCATCGTGCCGTGGTAGTCGAGATGCTCGCGACTCAGGTTCGTGAAGACCGCGACGTCGAACCGGATGCCGTCGACGCGTCCTTGGTCCAGCGCGTGGCTCGAGACCTCGACGGCCACCGCGCCCGGAAGCGCCGCGGCCGCGGCCCTGTCGGCGACGTCGCGCAGCTCGCGCTGCAGCGCAGGCGCGGCCGGCGTCGTGCGCTGCCCGGTGAGCGTGCCGATCGAAGATGCGGCGTACCCGACGCCCGAGAGGATCCCCTCGAGCAGCCACGTGACGGTGGTCTTCCCGTTCGTCCCGGTCACGCCGGCCGTCGTGAGCGAGGACGCGGGGTGTCCGACGACGGAGCTCGCGAGCGCGGTGAGGACGCCGCGGAGGTCGTCTGCCTCGACCCGGACGACGACCGGAGCGTTGACGGACGTCGCCGAGACGACGCACACAGCGCCCCGACGCAGCGCGTCGCCGACGAAGGCCTCGCCGCGCGTAACGGACCCCGGCACGCAGACGAAGACCGAGCCCGGCGTGCAGAGACGCGAGTCCAGCTCGACGGTCGAGACGTGCTGGTGCGCCACGTCGTCGCTGATGGAGACGGTCAGCCCGGCGTCGGCGAGCAGCGCGCCGAGCGTGGTCATGTCACATCCTGGAGGAACGTGACCGACCCACCCTGAAGAGAGGGGGCGCTCACGCGCCTGGAGGTCGGCACGCCGTAACGGTGCAGGGCGTAGGACATCACCCGGGCGAACACCGGGGCCGCCACGCTGCCGCCGTAGATCACGGGAGTCGGGCGCTGGATGACGACGATCATCGAGAGCACGGGGTGTTGGGCCGGGGCGAACCCGACGAACGTGGCGTTGTACGCTCCGGGGACGTACGCCGCCCGGCCAGCGTACGGGATCTCGGCGGTCCCGGTCTTCCCCGCGATCGTGTACCCCGAGACGGCAGCCTGGGTGCCGGTGCCGCCGGCGACGACGCGGATCAGCATGTGCACGAGCTCCCGGGCGACCGCCGGCGTGAGCGCCTCGTGCTGTGCGGACGGAGCCGCGGAACGGATGGCGCCATCCGCGCCCAGGTAGGCCCGCACGAGCGAGGGTGTCACGAACACCCCTCGGTTCGCGATGACGTTGTACGCGTCCAGGACCTGCAGCGGGGTGACCGCGTCGACCTGGCCGATCGGCAGCGCGGCCATGTCCGTCGGGGCGAACCCCGCCGCGGTCATGAGGATCCCCGGTGACTCGCCGGGGAACCCGAGCCCGGTCGGACGACCGAACCCGAGGCGCCGGATCCCCGAGAGCAGTCGGTCCTCGCCGAGGCGGCTCGAGATCTCGTACGTGCCGATGTTCGACGAGTACTCCAGGATCTGCGTCGCGGTGAGGTGCTCGAGGCCGTGCTGCTCGGCGTCGTGGAAGTCGTGTCCGTCCAGGGTGACGTAGTCGGGGACGGCGAACGGCGATGTCGGCGTGATCACGCCGTCGGTGAGCCCCTCGGAGAACGGGACGATCTTGAAGACGCTGCCGGGCTCGTAGATGCTCGTGACCGCGAGGTTGTTCTGCGACTCGTAGACCCCCGGGATGCCGGTCGGCGTCGGCCACGTCGGCGGGGCGACGATCGAGGGGTCGCTCTCGTTCGTGTTGACGAGGCTCGCCATCGAGAGGATCTGCCCGGTGCGCGTATCGAGGACGACCGCGGTGCCGGTGAGGCCGTGCGCGTCGACGAGCTCGGTACCGAGCGCCTGCTCGGTCACGAACTGCAGCGGGGCGTCGATCGTGAGCTCCAGCCCTGTGCCGGGCACCGGCCGCTGCACCACGACCGGCTGCGCAGAGGGGAGCGCGACGCCGTTGGGCGACTCGAAGACCCGCTCGACGCCGTCCTGGCCCGCGAGCAGCGACTGGTACTCGTACTCGAGGCCGGCGGACCCGGTCCCGTCGGCGTGCGTCCCGCCGAGGAGGCTCCCGGCGAGCGCCCCGTCGGGGTACGAGCGTGCGGAGGAGTCGAGGAGCGTGATGCCGGGCAGCGCGTCGTTCTCCAGCGTCGTCGCCTGACCGATCGGCAGGTGCGCCGCGAGCACGACGTAGCCGTTCCTCTCAGTGAGCTTCGGCACCAGCGTCGACGCCGCCACGCCGAGCAGCGGCGCGAGCACCGCGGCCTCCTGGACGGGGTTCGCGATCTGGAAGTCGTCTGCGACGACGGTCCTCGTCGGGATCGACTCGGCCAGCAGCTGGCCGTCACGGTCGAAGATCCCCCCGCGCAACGCGGGGACCGTCACGTTCGACAGGAGCTGGCTGGCGGAGAGCTGCTGGAAGTGCGACGCGCGGACGACCTGAAGGTTGACGAGCTGTACGACGAGACCGCAGACCCCGACGAGGACGATCGTACGAAGCACGTTGACGCGACGCCGCAGCGAGCCGCGGCTCCGGACGCCGATGGTCGAGCGCGCCCGGCGCGGAGTGCGCACGGGTGCTCGTGGCTGCGTCCGGTGGCGCGTCGGGGGGCTTGCGCGCCCGTGCGTCCGGGCGCGCGACGGCGTCATCGACCGGGCGTCAGCGAGCAGCAGGGTGCGGAGGAGAACGTCGGCGCCGGCAGCGGGCGGGCGAGCGAGACCGCCGGGATCTGGAGGATCTCGCTCGGCGGCACGCGGTGATGGTCTCGGGCCTGGGCGGCGATCGTGGCGGGGCCCTCGAGGGTCGCGACCTTCTGCAGCGTCGAGGCATACGCGGACTGCACCGCGACGAGGTCCGCCTGGAGCTGCTGCAGCCGCAGCTGCCCTGCTGCGAGCTGCATGTTGCCGACGACGACGGCGACCAGGCTCGCGGCGACCAGCACGACCGCCACGCTGACCGGGGAGAGCCGACGGCGGGCGCGTCCCCAGAGCGACGGCGACGGCGCGCGCGGGTGGCGCACGGACGGCACGGGCCGGAGCGGGGTGCGGGGCTCGGCCTCGCGCGGCGCGCTCCGGGCCGCGGCGGTCGCGCGCGCGGTCATGACGGCACCGCCAGCCGTTCGGCGGCCCGCAGCCGGGCGCTGGTCGCGCGCGGGTTGCGCGCGACCTCCTCGGCGCTCGCCTTGTGTGCGCCCCGGGTCACGAGCCGCATCGTCGGGACCGCCCCGCAGACACACGGCAGCCGAGGCGGGCAGGTGCACCCGCCCGTCGCCGCCTCACGCATCGTCGCCTTGACGAGCGAGTCCTCGCCGGAGTGATAGGCGATCACGACGAGGCGACCCCCCGGGACGAGGAGCGCCTGGGCGTCGCGGAGCCCAGCCGCGAGCTCCTCGAGCTCCTCGTTCACGGCGACCCGCAGCGCCTGGAAGGTCCGCGACGCGACGTGCCCACGGCGGCGGGCGGCCGGCGGGACCGCTCGTTCGACCGCCGCGGCGAGCTCGGCGGTGCTCGTGGGCGCCGAGGCGAGGATCGCCCGCGCGATCGCGCGGCCGTAGCGGCGCTCGCCGTTCGCGACCAAGAGGGTGGTGAGGGTGTCCTCGTCCACCCGGCGGAGGAACTCCGCGGCCGTCGGCCCCTCGTCAGCGCCCATCCGCATGTCGAGCGGCCCGTCCGCCCGGTACGAGAACCCACGGGCGGACGACTCGAGCTGGTGCGACGAGACCCCCAGATCCAAGAGGACCCCCACGACGGGATCCGACGAGCGGATGACCGAGGCCTCTCGGGCCTCCGCGACGGCAGGGGCCATCGCCGAGAACCTCGACTGGCGCACGACCGCGCGCCTGCCGAACCGCTCGAGGTTGTGGAGCGACGCGAGGATCGCGTCGGGGTCGCGGTCGAGCCCCAGCACCACGAGTTCGTCGCGCCGCTCGAGGATCGCGGCCGCGTGGCCGCCCCCGCCGAGCGTGCCGTCCACCACGGTGCCCGGGGGCACCGGCGCGAACAGGCGAGCGACCTCATCGACGAGGACTGGAGCGTGGGCGTACACCTGGGCCATCCGCAGCCCCCCGACCGGAGTGGTCGATCCGGGGTAGGGGCCTCGGCGACCGACGGGGAAGAGGGCGGAGGAGGAGTCTTCCACCGACCCGGTCGGGAGGCTGCGCATGGTCCTGGCGTGCCGAGCTGGCGACGCGACGGCTCGTGCTCCTCTCTGTCTCACACGGTCTCTCCGAGGAAGACCGCCTGTGCTGGTGCGACGCGCTGCTGCCACTCCTCGGGGTTCCACAGCTCGATGTGGTCGATGGCGCCGGTCACGAGGACGGCGCCGGCGAGGCCGGCGAACTCGCGGAGGTGGGCGGGGATCCCCATCCGGCCCTGGCGGTCGATCTCGACGTCGACCGACCCGGCCGCCCAGATCCGCGCGAAGTTGCGGGCTTCGGGGGTCCCCTCGCGGAAGGTCGCCTGCATGTCCGCCGACTGGCGGTCGAACTCCCCGGGGGTCCACAGCGAGAGGCAGCGCTCGAAGTTGAGGGTGAGGTACCCCCCTCGCTCGAAGGCGGGACGGAAGTGCGCGGGCAGGATGAGCCGACCCTTGGCGTCGAGACTGTGATCGAACCGCCCGACGAACCCCGGCACCCGTGTCCTCCCGACTCGGCCCGAGGGGTTCCCCTCCCCCTCACACCACTTCGCGCCACAGTATGCCCCTGACCTCCACCTGTCAACCACTTTTGGTGCGAGATGCGCCCCCCACACCCGTACGGCGCCGCGCGTCAGCCCGCGGCATCGACGGGCATCAGGCCGGCGGCCGACGAGGACGCCGGGGTCGCTAGCCCGGGAGCGACGTGGTGACGCGCACGTTGGGGAGCGACGCACGGACCGTTGACGTGAAGGCCGCAGCGAGCTGGGGGGCGCCGAGGGCAGGCTCGACGTCCTCCATGCACGCGGCGTCCTCGAGGGCCGGCGTCGGCGGCGCGGTCGCGGCGAGGTACCGAGCGAGCGCGCGAGGCGGCCGTCGGGCGATCACCGACGAGACCAGGGCGCCCTCGCGGCACCGCCACTGCGAGAGCCCGACGAGCTTGCGACCCGCGACGGTGACCTCGCCGGGGCCGAGGCCGGCGAAGCACGCGACCGCCCCCTGCGGGGCGCCCTCGACGCCGCCGCGGTGGACCGCGCCGGCGACCCCGAGCGCAGCCAGCGCCACCTCCCACCACTCGCCCACGGTGCAGGCGGTCGCGCGCAGGTCTTCGCCGTGGTGCGGGCACGGCAGCCACAGCTCCACCCAGCAGTCGTCGGGCCCGAGCAGCACCGCACCGCCTCCCCCCCGCCTGCGGAGCACCGCGACCCCGTCGCGCGCAAGGGCCGCTGGCTCCAGGTCCTCGACGCGTTGCATCGATCCGAGCACGACGGCAGCCCCGTCGCGGTGGAGGACGCCGACGGTCGGGACCCGCAGCGCGCGGACCCGGCCGACGTCGAGGAGGGCCGGCGGCCCGTCCCTCACGACGCGATCGGCAGGAAGGGCGCCCACAGCGGGTCCGGGTCCTCGATGGGACGCCACCGCCACCACATGCCCTGGGGCTCGCGCGGCTCGTGGTGGAGCCGCCACCCGAGCTCCTCGAGCAACCGATCACCCTTCTCCACGTTGTGACGGCGGCACGCGGCGACCACGTTGCTCCAGTCGTGGCGACCGCCACGGCTCCTCGGCACGATGTGGTCGACGGTGTCGGCGTGGCCACCGCAGTACGCGCACCGCTGACGGTCACGCGCGAGCACCGCACGACGGGTGACTGGCGGGATGCGCGCGTACGACGGCAGCCGAACCATGTTGGTGAGCCGCACGATCGACGGCACGGTCACGGTGATGCGGGGCGAGCGCATGATCCGCGGCTCGTCGTGCGTGGCGACCGCCTCGGCCCGTCCGACGAGCAGAAGGACGACGGCACGGCGATCCGTGACGAGCTGCAGCGGCTCGTACGTCGCGTTGAGCAGCAGCACCCTTCCCATCGGCGGGACTCTACCGTTGCGCTGTGTGCGTTCGCCGAGCCCATCGCAGCATCTCTGCGACGTCTTCGTGATCGGGTGACGCGCTCGCGTCGCCGTACGCCGTCTCCATCCGGAACGCCCAGTACCTCGCGTCGGGGATCGGCAAGAACGGTGGTCGTCGCCACCATCCATCGGGAGCGAACCGGATCGCGAAGCGAACCGCCGGCGACCACAACGTCGGGTGCCGAGCGACGACCGCGATGGCTCCAGCGGGCAGACGCACCGACTCGCGCGACACACCGCTCGACGGCAACACGCTCACCCGACGTGTGCCTCGTCCCGGACGCGCAACGCGACCACGGCGGCGCCGATGAGCGGTGCGAGCTCGCCGAGCCCGACGGGCACCACCCGGCAGCCCCGGGCGAACGCGATGCGCGCCCGTGCACCGAGCTCCTCCTGCGCGGCTGCGAAGAAGGGGGTGCCGAACCCGAGCGCGACCGACCCGCCTACGACGACGAGGTCGAGGTCGAGAAGGCATGCGACCGACGCGACGGCGCGACCGACGAGGGTCCCCGCACGGACCCGTTCCGCGAGGGGGGCCTCCGACGCGGATCGGCCGGTCCGCGCCTCGATCGCCGGACCCGCCGCCTCGGCCTCGAGGCATCCGTGGGAGCCGCACACGCACGGTCTGCCCTCGGGCTCGACGTTCACGTGGCCGACGTGGCCGGCGTTGCCGAGCCGACCGTCGAGGAGCCGTCCGTCGACGACCACTCCCCCGCCGATGCCGGTCGACACGACCATGGCGAGGTAATCGCGGACGCCGCAGGCCGCTCCGAGCCATCCCTCGGCGAGCGCCAGGGCCTTCGCGTCGTTGTCGACCGCGACCGGGATGGCGAGCGCGTCCGCGAGCGCGCCGGCGAGCGGGAACGCTCGCCACGCCGGGATGTTGAGCGGCGAGACCAGGCCCCCCGCCATCGGGCCGCCGCACCCGACGCCGCAGGCCACCGGTGGGCTGGTCGCGCGGGCGATCACGGCCTTGGCGACGTCGACGAGGCTCGCCAGCACCTCGTCGGCCGAGTCGGTGATCGGTGTCGGAAGGACCTCGCGCGCCTCCACGCCTCCAGCGGCGTCGACGAGGCCACCGGCCAGCTTGGTGCCGCCGACGTCGAGGGCGAGGATGCTGCCGGACCGAGCCGGCGGCTCAGTCGACGTCGCGGCTGAACCGCTTCTTGAACCAGTCCCTGGCCTCGTGCACGCTCCGCTCTGCACCCGACGGCTCCGCCCCCTCGAGGCCCCGGCGCAGGTCGTGCCAGCTCGCCCGCCCCATCCGGCGCAGGTTGCGCTGGATCACGACGGCCGACGCGAACATGATCGCCACCCCGACCAGCGCCAGCCAGAGCGACGTGGTGAAGAGCCACACCGTGAGGACCAGGCCTCCGAGGAAGGCCAGCGCGGCCCAGCGTGCCTGGCGGCCGGAGTGTCGGTACAGCGACTCGTTGCGGACCTTGTCAGCGAACTCCGGGTCCTCGCGGTTGAGGGAATCCTCAAGCTCCGCGAGGATTCGCTGCTCGTGGTCCGACAGGGGCACGGCCCCTCCTTCCGCCTCGGACACCTGGCCCTGAACGCATCGTACTTGCGGCCCAGCACGAGCACCACGCGCCCACCCCCCCGCCACACCGGGCGATCCGGCCCGCCGCCGCTCAGCGCGGCGGGAACGCGAGGAGCGAGGTGGTCGAGCAGACCACCACCATGTTGTCGCCGACCGCCGGGGACGGGAAGTGGTTCTGCACGGGTCCGAACGCGAGCTGGAGGCGCACGTCGCCCGTGGCGGGCGCGAGCCCGTAGAGCGTCGATGTCCCGGAGGAGTCCTGGGAGGCATTGACGGACCAGACGAGCCCGGCGGCGAAGACGGCGGGCCCGTTCGTGTTGGCCTGCGTCCAGACCTGCGTCCCCCAGGGGGCGGTCGGCGTGTACCGGTACGCGTCGAGCCCTCCGGAGCACGCCAGGACGACGAGGCTCCCGACCAACGTGTCCCCGTGGTCGTCGCCCAGCCCGGAGCACGCGGAGAAGGTCCGGACGGCCGGGTCGATGTGCCCGAGGTGGTTGGGGTTCAGCACGTAGCCGGTCTCGGTCTTGCCGACCTGGATCAGCTCTCCGTCTGGCAGCAGCATCGGCGCGGACGACCCGAGGTCGGCGTCGCCGGCGTTGTCGGACGTCCACGTGATCGGCGCGAAGTAGTCGAGCAGGTGCATCGTGGGGGTGAGCTTCAGCACCGCGTCGCTGTAGTCGTACGCGTCGCCCGAGCTGGTCGCCGACCCGTTGCCGTCGGCGACGAAGACGTTCCCCCTCCCGTCGATCACGGGGGCGCCACCGGCCATCCAGACCGCACCCTGTCCCTGCCCGGGCCCAGGGCCCACCTCGAAGCGGGCGATCGGACCCGACCCGGTCTCTGGGACGCTGATGACCCATCCGTGGTACTGGCCGCAGTCGCCGGCGTTGCCGCCCATCCCGAAGATGACCCGGCCCTTGTCGATCGCGAGCGAGACCCGCTCGAGCAGGTAGATCGACTGCTGGCCGGGGGGGTCGACGTCGCGGTCCAGCATGACCCTGCCGGTCGTGAGGCTGAGCCCGAAGAGCCGGTGGACGGGGACCTGCCCGCCCACGCCGATGCCGACGTCGGCGACGACGAACAGCTCTCCCCTCGCCTCGTCGATGGTCGGCGTCCCGATGACGCCGACGTTCGGGCCGATGTCGCCGCACACCCCGCTCGGCTGGGTGTAGGCGTGGCCGAGCGCCCGGGCCCAGATCGTGCGGCCCGTCCGCAGCGAGATGGCGTAGACACGGTTCTCGAGGGTGGTGACGAACGCCGTCGTCCCGACGACGAGCGGCGACGCGTAGATCTGATCCGCCCGCTCCGCTGCGGTCCGCGTCGGCAGGTGCCAGTCGATCCGAGCCCGCAGCGTGTGGTACACGCCGCGGATCACACCGTCGCCGGTGCGCAGCGCGTCGTGGTGGTACGTCGGCCAGTCGGACGCCGGGACGGTGCCGGACCCGGTCCTCGCCCCCTCCGCTGCCGTCGCCGCGACGACCGGCGCGAGCCCCAGCGCCAGCGCGACGCAGACCGGCACGAGCTGCCGCGCGACTCTTCGCATCAGATCTCCAGGTCAGAGACGGTCGGCGCGATGCTAGGTGGGCGCGGTGTCGTCGAGGGGACCGCCCCTTGAGACCATCTCCCAGGAGCACCCGTCGGGATCGTTACGGTGTGGCACACGGAGGTCGCTGTGACGGACGTCGAGGAGCGCTCACACAGGGTGCGGCACACCGCGTCCGTCATCCTCATCGTCCTCGTCTCGATCCTGACGCCCCTCGTCGTCACGGCGGGATGGGCCGTGACGACGGTGACCAACACGGACCGGTTCGTCTCGACGATGTCGGCGCTCGGGACCAACCCCACCGTCACCAACTACGTGGCGGCTCAGGGCGCCTCGACGATCGTCACCCGGGTCCACGTCCAGAAGCGGCTGGAGCAGCAGCTGCCCTCCTCGGTCGCGTCGTACCTCGCGCCACTGCTCACGACCTCGATCGAGCAGCAGCTGACGAAGATCCTCGCGAACGTCCTCGCGTCTCAGCAGTTCCAGCACATCTTCACCACGAACATCCGGCGGCTGCACAGCGCGTTCGTGACGGCGATGACGTCGAACGAGACCAAGGTGAGCCAGGGGGCGAAGCTCGCGCTCGATGTCACGCCACAGCTGCTCGCCGCCATCGACACGCTGGACAAGAGGAACGTCCATACCCTCGACTTCGCGCGCAAGTACCTGCAAGGTGACCAGCACCTGCTCGTGACGCTTGCGGAGGGCCGCCAGTTCAAGGAGGTCCAGTACTACTTCCACCTGGCGACCAAGCTCCGATGGGTGCTCTGGACCGCGACGCTCGTCCTCGCCGTTGCCGCCGTCCTCATCGACACGCGGCGTCGCCGCTCCGGGTTCTGGCTCGGGATCGGGGTCGCGTGCTCCTGCGTCGTGATGCTCGCCGGGCTCGCGGTCGGCAAGCAGTACGCCGTGTCGCACTCCCCGACGCCCCCGGACGTCGCCGACGTCATCTTCTCGACGATCACCTCCTGGCTCCGGTGGGAGCTGCGTGTCGTCGTGCTGATCGGGCTCCTTGCCGCCGCCGTGCTCTGGTTCACCGGTCCCTCCAAGCACGCGCGGGGCCTGCGGCGCGTCTTCGCGAGGGGTGGCGACGCTGCCGGGCATGCCATCGAGGGGGTGATCGGTGAGCACGCCACGGAGAGGGTCGAGGGCGAGGGGACGACGGTCATCGACTGGGTCGCCGCACACGCCACGGCACTCGGGTGGCTCGGCGTCATCGTCGGTGGGATCCTCCTCGCGACGGTCGCGAACTCGCTGATCTCGGCGTCGGTCACGATCCTGCTCGTCGTGGCCTGGTTCGCGGGCTTGCTCTCGATCCGGCGTCGGGTCGGCCAGCCGCCGAGCGCGGGCGCCTAGGACACCTACTCCTTGGCGCGCCCTGCACGGGCACGGCGCCTCGTCACCCACACGACGAACCCGCCGAGCGCCGCCGAGACGGCGATCACGACCGTGAGCGAGGCGTGCGCCGAGACGATCCAGAAGTGGATCCCCACGCGCTGCCAGTTGCTGATGGCGAACCAGACGAGCAGGATCGCGGCGACGACGGTCGCGACCTGCCGGCGGTCGAACCGAGCAGGAGAGCGGCCGCTCTGCTCGTCCTCGGCCACGGCGCCTCCTCGTCGTCGCCATGATGGCCCAGATCCCGAGCGTCCAGGCGGACGGGCCGGGGCCCAGCGGAGTGTCACGAGGCCCGCAACTGCTCGCCACCCGCGGCGCTCGTGCGCCCAGCCTCCGGGTTGCTCCCTGCTTGATCGGGCGGTGCGTCGGGCGCGTGCGCGATGATGGCGCCGGGAGGAGGCCAGTGGTGACCGAGGCGCGCACGGGTCCGGTCGAGCGCGGCACGCCCGTCACCTACGCCGATCTCGTCGCGCTCGCCGAGAACCTCCGCTGGACCTGGCACATGGACGCGCGGGCCCTGTTTCAGGGGCTCTTCAACGAGGCGACGCCCGTGGAGCTCGAGTGGCCGCTTCGCCTGCTGCGCGAGATCGGACCAGAGGAGATCGAGACGCGGCTCGGTGCACAGCCCGCCCTCGCGGCGTTGGCCCGCGCGGTCGTCGACGACCGCTCCGACTACCTCGAGGGCGCGCCGGCGACCTGGTTCCCGACGACCCACGGCGGCGCCCCGGCCATGGAGGTCGCCTTCCTCGCCGCCGAGTTCGCGCTCACCGACTCGCTGCCGATCTTCGCCGGGGGGCTCGGCGCCATCGCGGGCGAGCAGCTGAAGAGCTCGAGCGCCCTCGGGGTGCCCCTCGTCGGCGTCGGGCTGCTCTACCGCGAGACGTCGCGGCAGCGGCTCGACGCGCTCGGCGCGCAGCGCGAGAGCTGGGAGGTGCTCGACCCGGCCACGCTCCCGGTTTCGCTCGTGCGAGGCGTGGACGGCGAGCCCCTCACAATCGAGGTCCCCTTCCCGGGGCGGTCGGTCATCGCGCAGGTGTGGACGGCCCCGGTCGGGCGCACCTGGCTCTACCTCCTCGACACCGACGTGCCCCAGAACGTCCCGGGCGATCGGGCCATCACCGGTCGCCTCTACGGCGGCGACCTCGAGACCCGGATCCAGCAGGAGCTCGTGCTGGGGGTCGGCGGGGTCCGAGCCCTCGCGCGGTGCGGGCACAGGCCGACGGTCGTCCACCTCAACGAGGGCCACACCGCGTTCGCGACGCTCCAGCTCACGTCGGACGCCGCGCAGCGATGCGACGTGCCGTTCGAGGTCGCGCGACTGATCGCCGGGTCGCAGTGCGTCTTCACGACCCACACGCCGGTCAACGCCGGCCACGACTACTTCCCCCGCGAGCTCGCTGGCCCCTACCTCGCCCCGTACGCCGCGATGCTCGGGATCGAGCTCGAGGACCTGCTCGCGCTCGGTCGCTACCGGCCCGAGGACCCGACCGACACGTTCTGCCCGACCGTGCTGGCGCTCCGCCTCACCGACGCGCACAACGGGGTGAGCCGGTTGCACGGCGCGGTGACCCGCCAGCAGTGGGGCGGGCTCTGGCCCCACCTGCCGACCGACGAGGTCCCCATCTCCTACGTCACCAACGGCGTGCACCTCCAATCGTGGATCACCCCGGAGATCGACCGGATGCTCGACCGCCAGCTCGGCGAGGAGTGGCGCAAGGTCCCCGGCGAGCCCGAGTCGTGGGCGTCGATGCTGGAGGCGAACGACCAAGACCTCTGGCGCGCGCGCCAGGTGGCACGGGCGCGGCTCGTCGCGGCGACGCGCGCGCGGCGCCGTGCGCTGATCGGGCGGCGCCGCTCGGACGCCATCGCGATCGATGAGGCGAACCGGCTGCTCGACCCCGAGGCGCTGACCATCGGGTTCGTCGGGCGGTTCGTGGCGTACAAGCGGCCGACGCTCTTCCTGCGCGACCCCGACCGGCTCGCTCGGATCCTGACGGACCCCGACCGGCCGGTGCAGATCGTCTTCGCCGGCAAGGCCCACCCGAGGGACGAGCACGGAAAGCGGCTGCTCTCCATGGTCACCGAGTTCGCGCACCAGCGCGGCGTGGCCGATCGGCTGGTCTTCATCGAGGACTTCGACCTGACCGCTGACCGGGTGCTCTCCCAGGGGGTCGACCTGTGGCTCAACACGCCGCGTCGACCGCTCGAGGCGTGCGGCATCGGCGGGATGAAGGCCGGCGTGAACGGCGCGCTCAACTTCTCGACGCTCGACGGGTGGTGGGACGAGGCGTGGAACGACGCGGACCCCGGCGCGCCGGTCATCGGGTGGAGCATCGGCACCGCCGACCCCTACGAGGACCAGGGGCTCCAGGACGAGCTCGACGCAGCGTCGCTGTACGACCAGCTCGAGCGCGAGATCGTCCCCGCCTTCTACGACCGCGACGGCCACGGGCTCCCGCGGGCGTGGCTCGCCTCCGTGCGCCAGGCGATGGCGACGCTGGCCGAGACGTGGCGGTCCCACCGGATGGTGGAGCAGTACGTCGACGACCACTACCTCCCGCGCGCCGCGCGCGGCGCGCGGCTCCAGGCGAACAACGCGACGCGGGCGCGCCGGCTCGCGGCGACCCTCGAGCGGGTGCGCCACGCGTGGCCCGCGGTCTCCGTCGAGGTGGCGACGACCGCCGAGGATGGCCGCGCGACGGTGGTGGACCTGCACGCGTCGCTCGGTGGGCTGCGCATCCGCGACGTCGCCGTCGACCTGTGGGTGGTGCCACCGGACGCGCCGGCCTTCCCCATCGCCGCGCACTACCTCGTGGGGCCGGTGGGCCCGTCGGCGACGGTCGCCTACCGTGCCGTGGTCGGCGTCGACCCGGGCACGACGTTCGCCGCGCGCATCCTGCCGGTGATCGAGGACGCGCCGAGCCGGTTCGTCCCCGGCCTCATCGCGTGGTCACCCTGACGGTGGGGCGGGACGAGCCGTCCGCCGACCTGCGCGCCCTCGCCGAGGCGCATGGCGTCGTCGTCAC
>Ga0306920_100002173_pt1 | contig 24686 bp, 23 predicted proteins | sample flu12Cox44000170_FD_204666 | JGI IMG/M metagenome (GOLD analysis project Ga0306920, IMG submission 204666) | Lab enrichment of tropical soil microbial communities from Luquillo Experimental Forest, Puerto Rico - flux4day.12C.oxic.44.000.170 (v2)... | ecosystem: Environmental > Terrestrial >...
CGCGTAAATCCAAGAAACAAAAACTCTCGCTATCTTACAGCTGGCAAAGGAATTTGGTTGAATTTTCTGACACCTAGCGAATCGGCGGTTTTGTTTTTCAAAACCGCCGATTTCAACCGCTCACCTGAACCTCTGTTCAGGTACCTTGCCAACTACACCTTCGCAACAAAAATTTCTGGAAGGTGTTTTTACCTTTGTACGATGGCAATGAGGGACCCACGCCGCAACCCACCCAGCTTACCTGCGGCCCCAGCTACAAGGTAATCCCGCGCGGCGCTTCAGGAGCGCGGAGAGAGGCAGGAATATGAAACTCAACTATAAAACGTGGATAGGAATGCTGCTGCTCGCAGGCACACTTTTTGCCGGGGCGCCCGCAGCGTTCAGCCAGGTCTCAATCGGAATTCAGATCGGCGCACCGCCTCCACCCCAAGTAATCGCCGTTCGCCCGCCATGCCCCGATCCGGAAGATAACGAGTTCGTGTGGATCAACGGCTACTGGTATCCGGCGGAAGGTCATTATTCCTGGCACCGAGGCTACTGGACGCGTCCGCCTTATGTTGGCGCAGTCTGGAGCGTTCCACATTATGCCGAGGGCCGCTATTACGCTGGCTACTGGAACGGTCCGCGCGGCCGTTTCGAACACAACCATGACTGGGACCATGACAGCGATCGGGACCACGGTCGTTGGCGCCAAGACAACGGCAAACACAAAGGCTGGTACAAAAAAGATCGTGACGACCACGATCGCGACTAAGAAACTGAATCAATTTCGGTGGGGCACTTTTTTTGAGAAAGTGCCCCGCTTTCTTTTTGAAGCTAATTTTTATTTGGAGGTTTGTGGCTCTTCTTCCGGGCGCCCCTTCGGACAACTGAATTTCCGAGAGCACCCGTACCCATCAAAATTCGCAATCCACGGTTGAATTTCTGAGATGCGCGAACCTGAGCGTGTGACACTCACGCGCGCAAACGTCTTAAAATATTCGACTGTCACCAAATTGTCATCAAGAGTGTCGCAAAATGGGCCAAAACGGAGCAAATCCAAAAAAAACAGAAATTCTCGCTATCTCGCGGCTGGCAAAGGGATTTAGTTGAATTTTGTACAAATTAGCGAACCGGCGATTTTATTTATCAAGAACGCCGATTTCAACCGCTCACCCACTCCTCCGTTTCTAATTCTAGCGTACTCTGTGAGTTAGCGGCGAATTTGTGACACTTTGGGTGCGAACTGCTGCATTTTGGTGCCCGGTGTTGCTGGATTGTAGCAGTCGCTCGCCAGTTTCGCCACCGCTGCCACCTTGGAATCGAGGGGCGCCTCGCCAAATAGTTTCACATCCAAACCAAAGGACCATAGTTTCAACCAGAGATTGCCACGCTTTCTCGGCCTACAAACTGATCGACAGTCAACGCTTATCTCTCTATGTGAAGTGTTGCAGGATTGAGCTAACTCTGAAGGTTAGTGGGAGCTTTTCGTAGTGTCGGCGTTTGAGGCCGCGCGCGCCTCAAAATCGATGCCCCAGAAGTGCGGCGCCGGGGTCAGGAATTCCACGCCGATTCGCTGTCCGCGATTTCCCGGTTCGCCAATGAACACGATTCGGCATTCTTGATCTTCCTGTGTTTCCGGGTTGGTGAGCACGAGCAGTTCGCCGTTGCCGACCTCGTGCTGCAGCACCAGCAGCCCTCCGTGGGCGTTTACCACCATGGTCTCGCAGACTTCACGGAATTTGCGACCATTGTGCGCGCGGCCCTGCGCCTGCAGCCGCATCCGATGAAAGACGCGCTGGCTTCGTCGCGGCAGTGCAGGGACCGCTTGGCTCATGCGCCCATCATGCGGGGGACTATAAAACCAGTCAATTGCCCGTAGGGACAGGTGTTTCCCACCCGCCAATTTGGTTTTTTCAGACGAACTTGTACGCTGCAACTGCAGGCCGTAGAATAACCTGGCGGCCACGGCATCATGCCAGGTTCCTCCGCATCCGTCCGGTGCCGCATTTTTTCAGTAATCAATTCATACTGCGACACCAATTATTGACCTGAGGCCCCGTCCATGAACCTTGCTGAATTTATCGAAGGTCGTCGCGAGCAGCACCTCGCTGAACTCTGCGAATTCCTTCGTATCCCCTCCGTAAGCGCTAAGAGCGAGCATAAGCCGGATATCGAGCGCGCTGCGCACTGGGTTGCCGATCACCTCCGCTCAGCCGGATTCAAGACCGTGGAGGTCGTGCCCACCAGTCTTCATCCCCTCGTTTACGCCGAGTCTCTCGAAGCGCGGGGGAAACCCACGATCCTCTTTTACGGGCACTACGACGTGCAGCCGGCCGAGCCCCTCGAACTTTGGACCGCTCCGGCCTTTCAGCCCGAAGCGCGCAACGGCAATCTCTATGGCCGCGGCACGGCCGACGACAAGGGCCAGGTGCACATTCACATCAAAGCGCTGCAATCACTTCACCAGTTGCACGGAAAATTCCCCGTCAATATCAAGGTTCTCATCGAGGGCGAGGAAGAGGTTGGCAGCGTCAGTTTGTGGGATTACGTCCAGGCAAATAAGCAAAAGCTCGAGGCCGACGCCCTGGTCGTCTCGGATACCTCCATGCTCGGCAAGGGCGTACCTTCCATCACCTATGGTCTTCGCGGCCTGAATTACTACGAGATCGAGTTAACTGGGCCCGCGCGCGACCTCCACTCTGGCGTCTACGGCGGAGCGGTCCCGAATCCGCTGACGATTCTCACCGAGCTTTTCGCCAAGCTACACGACAAGAATTTTCGTGTGACTGTTCCCGGTTTTTATGATGATGTGGAAAAGGTTCCGGCCAAGGAACGCAAGGTCTTGAACAAGCTGCCTTGGAAGTCTAAAGACTTCGAGCGTGCTGTCGGCGCGCCGGACTATCACGGAGAAACGGGATTCACCACCGTCGAGCGTTTATGGATTCGCCCAACGTTTGAACTAAATGGCGTGTGGGGCGGCTACCAGGGCGAGGGCGCGAAGACCGTCATTCCCGCGAAAGCCTACGCAAAATTTTCCACTCGGCTCGTCCCGAATCAAAACCCCAGGAAGATCGCGCAACTCGTCGAAAAGCACATTCGCAAGTTACTCCCGAAAACGGTCCACTGCAGGTTTGAAGTATTGAGCATGGGCAAGCCCTGGGTGGCCGCTTATCACGCGCCGATTTTTCAGGTGGCGCAGGCCGCGTTGCAAAAGGGTTTCGGCAAGAAGGCCGTCTTCATCCGCGAAGGTGGCTCTATCCCTTTTGTCACCCAGATGCACGAAACTTTCAAAGTCCCTTGTGTTTTGATCGGCTTCGGCCTGCCGGATGAGAATGCCCACGCCCCCGATGAGCACATCTTGCTTGAAAACTACTACGGTGGCATCAAGTCCATAGCCCACTTCTACGAAGATCTCGCTTCTCTATGATTCAGGCAGGAATCCTTCGGGTCTGAGGCACAGTTTAGCTCCTCTCTCTATTTTCGGTCGCGGTCCAGGCGAAAAAGGTAACAACCCGCTTCCGTACTTCTTACGTGGATGTACTCCACCGCCAGATTCGCCAAGAGTTGCTCCGCGACTGCCTCTTCCCCGCCATTCCTAAGCCGCTTCTCCTCCATCAGCTTCCGATCCGCTCCGTACGCTGCAAAGGTGAGCAGTCTGCATCGATATTCCTCGGGGAAAGTCGAGTCCTCCGTATGCCGCGTGCATTTATTGACATGCAAATACACCGGTCCCGGCAGTGGTGGCATACCTAGCTCGCGAAATGGATCGTAGGTGAAAAGAAGTAACTCTTCTTGGTGCGAGCGGATTAAACGCAGACAGTGCCGGCAAGGTGCTCTGCCTACGGCAACCTCTTGGTGCACTGGGAATCCATATTCTGGCGATTTCCGCGTGGCCCGCACGAATTCCGCGGTCTCTGTAGGAAGCGCAACAACTCGAAAAGATGGCATCGTTCACCTCGCTGGAAGGATTTGGCGAAGTAATTTTGTCTAAAAGATTGCATTTGCTCTATCCGTTTTGCTCTATCAAACTACTACAGTCTCGCAAGCTGCTCGCGCCGGTCTTTGGGGTAATCCTTCAGCGCCACATTGGCGCTTCCAATCGTCTTCAGCACTTTTCCACAATCGCTGGCAAATCCGTCCCACGCACTACAACGTACATTTCATGCCCCAAGTCCCTGTATATCCTGTTCCCAATGCATCCCAGGCTCGCGACCGTTCCATGCTGCAAAGCAGTCGGTAGCGCCATACATGTCGGGCTTCCGAGCGCCGGGGCTCCGGAGCCAACTCCCGCTCGCCCTGCCGCTTCCTGTAGTAGCATCGCCGCAGCCGGTTCGCACACAAACAGCCCCACATCTGGCGAATTCGGCGCATCGCCCAACGCAGAATAAGGAACCGCCTTCGGCCCTTTCCCCAGCCGCGGGATCTGCGGCACTTCTTCCGGCTTCACATAGCCCAACTCGAACATCATCTTCACCGTCTACCCGGTCTCCTTTTCGCGCTCAGGCGACAGCGCAATGTTGTGCGTATAAGCGCCCACCGCGCAGTTGAAATGATTCTCAGGAACCGTGTAAAAGGTCTGCCCTTCCACTGCTAACCACCAGAGCTGCAACCCGAAGACTCTGTCCCTGCGAACTTCTTTACGCCAAAGGGCTCCAAATCCAGAAACGCAACCGCCACCGGCCGCTTCGCCAGCTTCACGACGGCGCCAATCTGGCGCTCGAACTCTTGCCATTGCGACCTTGCACTCATGGGGGCTTCTCCTTGATTCACTGGGGATTAGGGGGATAGCACAGCAAAAGGTTCTGCCACCGGCCGCCCCCGCATGCCGCTTTTCCGCATGAAACCTGCACGTTTTGCACATCCCCCGAAAAAAAGCGCATTTTTCCGGGGATTTTGCGGTTACCCCTTGCGTTCTCTTTCTTCCTTCGCTATAGTCCCCTGCGGCTCGAGTTTTTTCCTTGGAAAATAGGGGCTTTTCGCTCGTGCCGGCCTCGAGTTCTTCGGGGTGGATAGACAAATTCAGGAGGATAAGCAGACTAAATGGCAGCCAAGCCGCTGAGCAAGACCAAGATCGTTTCGCATATCGCCGAGAAAGTCGGCACGTCCAAAAAGACGGTTGCAACTTTTTTTGAGGAACTCCACAAACTCGCCGTGAAGGAAGCCAAGGGCAGCGCCGGCAAGTTCGTCATTCCTGGAATCGGCCGCGTCGTGAAGGCGCATCGCAAGGCACGCATGGGCCGCAACCCCCAGACCGGTGAGCAGATCAAGATCAAGGCCAAGACAGTTGTCCGCCTGCGCCCCGCCAAGGTGCTGAAAGACGCCGTCCTGAAATAGGTTCTTTCTCCTTCGGGAGAAACAAAAGTCGCGAAACCCCGGCCACCTGCGCTTGCAGGGTGCCGGGGGTTTCTCTTTTCTTCGCAGGCCCCAGTCTAGACCAGCAGCCCTTTTTCCGATGGGCGTCTACAGCGTCTTCACGAACGCAAGCACATCCTTAATCTGCCCCGGCTCCAACGACTCCTTGAACGGCGGCATCAACTGATCCCCGTTCTCGATCCACGCCTTCAGGCTGTCGTCCGTAATTTTTTCGCCATTCACGCTGAACTTGCCTCGCTTGGAAAGCCCCTTCAGCCCAGGCCCAATCTTCTTCTGGTCGCTGTTATCGTAGTGGCAAACGCTGCACTTCTGCTGAAATACCGACTTGCCGCGCGTCACCGCCGCCGCGTTTCCGCCCGTTTTCTTCGTGGAATCCTGCCCTAGCAACGCGTTCGCGCCGACGAGCGCCACGCTTCCACACAACATCGCTGCACCGATTAGAAACCTCTTCACGTATCCCCCTCGCCTGCCCAATTAGAACCCCATCATTTTCTCTGTTCTCGCCACGAATTTCCACAGCTACCCGTCATTAAGGACAGTATGCGGATATGCACAGCTAGCCCTTTCGTACCTTTGACCTCGCGCAGATTTTCCCTTCACAATGGCCACATGAGCCAGGAGACCTTGACTCGGGCGTGGGAAGTCCTGCAAGACGCCTATCAGGCGCAGATGGAAGGCGACTACGACCGCGCCGCCGAGCTCTATCAGTCCTCGCTCGAACTCCATCCCACCGCCGAAGCCCACACGTTCCTCGGCTGGACCTATCATTTTCAGGGCAAGTTGCTCGACGCCATCTCCGAGTGCAAGCGCGCCATCGAGCTCGATCCCGACTTCGGCAATCCCTACAACGACATCGGCGCTTACCTCATCGAACTCGGTCAGTTCGACCAAGCCATTCCTTGGCTCCAGCAGGCCGTCGAAGCACGCCGCTACGAGCCGCGCCACTTCCCTCATTACAATATGGGCCGCGCCTATCTCGGCAAGGAAATGTACGGCCAGGCCATGCGCTGTTTCCAGGAGTCGTTGACCATTGAGCCGCGCTATTCCCTCGCCCGCCAGGCCCTCGAATCCCTTCGTCGCATGGTCAACTAGTAAGGGCACGATACATCGTGCCCTCTCGCGCTACGCCACTTCCTCTTCTCCCGGCTTCACTGCGCGGTCATAAATCCACAACAACAACGCTGTCAATACGCCCACACCTGCAATCGCAAACCAGGTCCACTGCGGCCGGTTCATTTCCTCGCCAAAGTAATGCAATATCTTTCCGCCAAACCACCCGCCGATCAACGACCCAATCCCCAGCGGCAAAAACGCGAATCCCATGTACGTCCCCTGCTGCCCCGCCGGTGCCAGCCGCGAAATGTATTCGTAATACCGCGGCTGGTGCATGATCTCGCCGATCGCCAGCACAAAAATCGTCAGCACCGCGCCCCACATCGTCGGGTGAAACGCCAGCACCATCCACGAAAGCCCGGTAATTAGCGTGCCCAGAATGATGGCGCGAAACGCCGGAATCTTTCGCGTCAGGTAGTTCACCAGGATCGTGCAGGTGATCACCACGATCCCATCCGTCACCAGCACCAGTTCCACGTCAATGTTCTTGTTCACGTAGGTGTGCAGATAAACGGGCATGATGATCCACTGCTGCCAGAACACAATCCAGTAGCCTGTAAAAATCAGCAGAAACGTCATAAACTTCGGGTTGCGCAGCACTGTGAGAAAATTCCGCGCAGTTTCGGATAGGGTTGGCGCTGGCACATCGCCGGTCTTTTTCGGCGTGCGGAAAAACAGCAGCACGCCGATGAACATCAGGAACACCACGAACGCAGCCACGTGAAAAATGCTGCCCGCTCCCAGATGCCGTCGCGCCAACGACGCCGCCAGCGGCCCCGAAGCGCCGCCGATATTCACCATCGTGTAGTAAATCGAGTAGCCCAGCGAGCGCACATTCTCCCCGGACGCACGCGCCGTCGTCCCCACCACCGACGGCTTCACCAGCGAAATCCCCAGCGCCGGCAGCACCAGAATGAAGCCCACGAAGAAACTCAGCGGCACCGCGTTGCGCACTGGCGCCAGCCATGGCGCACCAATCGAGCCCAGCAGGAAATACGCGCAGGTCAGTAGCAAGTACGCCAGCGAAAGCGCGCGGCGAAATCCCAGCCGGTCGGCCGCCGCTCCGCCAAAAATCGCCAGAAACCAAACCATCCCGCCAAAAATGCCCGTCAGCGTCCCCGTCTGCTCTGTCGGAAAATTCAGCGTCTCCCGTAAATAGTTGGCCAGCGATGCGAACGACCCGTAATACGCCAGCCGCTCGAATATTTCGCTGACGTTCGCCACCCAGAATGACCGCTCAAACCCCGACCGCACTTCCGCCAGCCGTTGCCCAAGGATCATCTGCCCTCCCCGCCTTCGTCGGCGTGCATGATATCAACATTTCCCGGAGTCGGCCGGATCGGCTGCTTCTTCATTTATTTTAAAGCCCGCCCTTCTGAGGTGGGCAGCTCTTCGCACAGCTGCACCGCCAATTCCATTTCCCAATTTCACTCTTCGAGCTTTGGCTGTGGACAGCCTTACGGCTTCGGTTTTTCCGCTGCTTCTTGTTTCTGGCGCTCTTCGGTCCAGGGAGGAACGACGCCAATCTGGCGCGCATACGCAATGGACTGGCCCAAATGCTCGCCGAGGTGGCCGGTGATCATGAGGAAGGCTCCCCGCACCGTGGTCTGCCGGTTGAACATTTTCTGCGGGCTGTCCAGGTCGGAATCCTTGATGGCCACGATGGCGCTGCGGAAATGCACGAAGGAATCCTTCAGCCCCTGCACGACTTTGGCTTTGTCCGTGGCGCTGGCGGTCAACGCTTTCAGATCGACGCCCGCGGGAATGGGCGTGCCGAGCGCTTTGGCGATGCCGTAATTAGCGGCAACGACATGCATGTAGACTTCCCCGATCGAGCGCACCCCTTCGGCGGGCCGCCAACTGTACTTGTCGGCGGGAATGGCTTCCGCGAGGCGCGTAAAACGCTGCTCGAAGTAGGCAAGTTCCTCGAGGAATTCCGCGCGCGCGCCTGCAGTGGGCGTAGCCGCAAGCGCTGTGGGCCCGGCGGGCTTGTCTTGCGCACACAGAAGCGCGGGAGAAGAAAGGACAAACAGGCACAGCAAACAAACGAAGCGATGCATGGTGAACCCCCTGCGGTCAGCGCGTTGGAAGAGGCCAGCATTCTACATCGGAAAACAGGTGGCTGGGGTTTACCGCCTGTATTTGGTGTCCTAATTTGCCGCTCTTTCTTGTGTCCTCTGTGCTCTCTGTGTGGACCTCTTACTGGCGCTACTTGGGAAACGCCTGCGATGCGAAAATCAGCGACGCGGAAAGATGCGCGGCAAAGTACGCGGGATCGTGGCGACCGGGATAGAGATGGAATTCGTGGGGAATGTGGCGCGAGGTGAGCAGCTTGTTGAGGGCAATGACGCCGGAGTCGAAGCCGTAGTCGTCCTGATCGCCGCAATCGAAATAAATCTTGAGCCCGGCGAGAGTCGCGGTGCGCGCAAGGAAAAGAGGATTGTTCAGGTCCCAGAGAGCCGGATCGGGCGGATTGCCAAATGTGCCGGCGAAAATGCGCGAGCGATTTGGTTGCTGAGAATTGCCGCCGAGAAAAGCGGGAAGCTTTTCAATCAGCGCAGGGCTGTGCGCGCTGACGGAAGCAAACAATTGCGGGTGGCGGAACGCCAGATGCAGCGCTCCATAACCGCCCATGGAAACTCCGGAAATCGCGCGATTGGCGCGGCCGGGCGCGGCGCGGTAGCGCTTTTCGATGAACGGGAAAAACTCCTGCAACAGAAAATCCTCGTAACGAACCTTGCCATCCTTGGAATTGATGTAGAAACTCGCACCGCCATCCGGCGTCGCGATCAACAATTCCTTCAGCTCGCCTTTTTCCAGCAGGTCTTCCACGAGATTCCACGCGCCGGAATGCACGAAAAACTGTTCGTTGTCGCCAAGTCCGTGCAGTGAATAGAGAATTGGAAACTGCTTCGTTTTGTCCGCGTCAAACGACGGCGGAAGCACAATGCAGTACGAAACCGCTCGCGCCAGAATCTTGCTCCGCACGGCATTGCATTCAACGCGACCGTTCGCGAGGAGTGAAGAAGGAAGAAACAGAAGGCAAAGCAAGCAGATGAAAGGAAAGCTGCACCTATTCATAGCGCAGCGCGTCAACGGGATTGAGCTTGGCGGCACGAGAAGCAGGATAAAGTCCGGCCGCGAGACTGACAAGGATGGCAAACACAATTGCCGAAACGACGAGCCACCACGGAACGGAAGAGAGCTCTATAGGATTCAAATTCTGGCGCTTGAGATAAACGTTGGTGCCGAAGGTGATCGCACGGCCGAGCGTCCAGCCAAAGAACACACCGAGAAGTCCGCCGCAGAGTCCCATCACGCCGGCTTCGACGAAGAAGAGCTGTTGCACGTCGGAATCCGCGGCGCCTAATGCCTTAAGCACGCCGATTTCGCGGCGTCGCTCGAGAATGGCCATGACGAGCGTATTCACGATGCCGAGCGTGGCGACGGCGAGCGCAAGGCTACCGAAAATACCGAGAAGCAGATCGAAGACCGAGAAGAAAGTGCGCAGGGACTTGGAAGCATCGAGAAGCGAGAACGCGGCGAAGCCCATGGTTTTGATAGAGGCTTCAAGGGCTTCCACTTGCGAAGGAGACTTGGCGCGAACAGAGAGTGAAGGATAAGTGGTTTTGTTGGACGAATTGTCGCGGATGATGTCGCGTAGGTCGTTGACTTGCGCGGCGCGCAAAGTGGAAGCGGTAGCGAGCGGTATGAGCAGACGTGCGTTGCCGTAACCGCCGTAGCCTGCGGCCGGTTCGGTTTCGACGATGCCCACGATTTTCAGGCGCAGCTCCTTGGGCACAACGGAAAAGCCGCCGGAAGATTCGCCTGGTGCGGACGAGGAATCGTTGCCCGAAGAAAGAGCCTGGCGTTCGGCGTAGCGCAGGACGAGTTCCTGGCCGACGAGAGAAGCGGGTTGCGGGGAGAGATCCTTGGCGAATTCGATTTGCAGGATGGCTTCGTTCGCGGAAGGCGAAGAAAAGAAGTTGCCTTGCATGCCGTCAAAGGAGCCGGAATTTTTGGAGGAGTCCGGCATGCCGGCGACAACAGTGGCGAAGGGCTTGTTGTTGAAGCGCACTTCGGTGAAGAAGCGGACCTGCGGGTAGACTTCGATGACGTTGGGGAGCTTCTCGATTTCCTTGCGCGCGTCTTCATCGAGAACGCGCAGGGGCTTGTCGGGCTCGGGAGTTTCGCGCGGCGAGCGGTTCATGCCGCGAAAATTGTTTTTGGGAGTGACGAAGATGGTATCGAAAAGTCCGCTTTGTGAAAGGCGCTTTGAAGCGAGCTGCTGCAAGCCGACGCCAAGAGAGAGCATGGCGACCAACGACGCAACGCCAACTGCAACGCCGAGCGTGGTGAGGGCGTTTCGAAGGACAGCTTCACGAAGGTTGCGGAAAGCGAGGTCAGTGAGATCGCGAGTCTTCATTGCGCAGCACCTCTCGCGGGTTCGGAAGCGCTTAGCAATTTGCCGTCACCCATGATGGCGAGACGATCCGCAAAGCGTTCAGCGAGCGGGCGTTCGTGGGTGACCATGACGATGGTCATGCCAAGAGTGCGCTGGACTTCGCGAAGTAAAGCAAGAATGGCTTCGCCGGTGGCAGAGTCTAGATTGCCGGTGGGCTCGTCGGCGAGAAGGATCTTGGGGCGATTGACGAGCGCGCGTGCGATGGCGACGCGCTGCTGTTCGCCGCCGGAGAGTTCCGTGGGCCGGTGGCCGAGGCGATGCGTGAGGCGAACGCGTTCGAGGGCTTCGCGGACGCGCGCGGGCCGCTCGGCGTGATCGACTTCGGCGAGGCGGAGAGGGAGTTCGACATTTTCCTCGAGGGTCATGCGCGGTAGGAGATTGAACGATTGGAAGATCATCCCGATCGTGTTGCAGCGGTAGCGCGCAAGCTCGAGCGAAGAAAGGGTGCCGAGATTCTTGCCATTGGCGAGGATGGAGCCGGAGGTAGGGCGGTCGAGGCCGGCGATGAGATTAAGGAGCGTGGATTTGCCCGAGCCGGAGGAGCCGAGAAGTGCGAGGAATTCGTTGGCTGAAATGGAGAGAGAGACATCGTTGACCGCGCGAATGGTCGCTTCGCTCATGGAGTAGTTGCGGGAAACGCGATCGAGGTGAATGGCGGAGTCGGCGTTGGGCATGAGGTCAATAGATCATACGTCGGAAAGGCGAGAAAGATTTCATAGAAGGTTGGATGTGTGGAGAACGGGGAAAGTGGCGAGTGGCGAGCGGGAGAGAAGAGGGGTCCTTCGACCGCGCGAACCGGTGCGAAAGGGCATAGAATGCGGGCGGTGAAGGAGAAGCGATGAACCGACTTGGCGCGGTGATGATTGCGATGCTGGCGATGAGTGGCACGGCCCGGGGGCAGAAGCCACCACTGCTGTCGGAGGATGATGTGGCGGCGCTGGCGCAGGAGATTAGCGGAGAAACGGCGACGCGGAATTTGGGAATGATTGCAACGCATCACCGGCAGCGAGGGTCGAAGGGATTTCACGCTGCTGCGGAACTGGTAGCGGGAAGGTTGCGAGAATACGGATTAAGCGATGTCGTGATTCTGCAATTTCCGGCGGACGGAAGGATTTTCTATGGGACGCAAAGGTCGCGGCCCGCTTGGGACGCGGAATTTGCGGAGTTGAAGGAGATTAGTGCGCACCTTGAACCATCAGGCGGGAAGACCGGCCAATTCGTGGTTGCCGGGGATTCTGTAATCCAAACCGAGAGACTGCTGGCAAGTTACGAGTCGGAACCGGTCGTGTTGGCCGAGGATAGTGAAAGTGCGAATTTGATTGCGGACCTCGTGGATGTAGGGGAGGGGATAAAGGAGAGCGATTACATAGGGAAAGATGTGAAAGGGAAAATTGTGCTGGTGAGCGCGCAGCCGGGGGCGGTGCAGGAGTTGGCGGTGGGCAAATTTGGCGCGGCCGGGATTGTGAGCTACGCACAGAACCAAAAGACAGCCTGGTCGGGTGACAACCAGGGCGCGATCCGGTGGGGGCATCTGGAGACGTTTTCGGCAAACAAGACGTTTGCGTTCATGGTGTCGCTGAAGACGGCGCGTGGGATGAAGGAGCAGCTGGGGAAGGGAGAAAAGATTCAACTCCACGCCATGGTGAAGGCAGGGCAGCATGCCGGTAACTATGAGGTAGTGACTGCGACGATTCCTGGAGCGGATCCGAAGCGCAAGGACGAAGAGATTGTCTTTTCGTGCCACCTGGATCACCAACAGCCGGGCGCGAACGACAATGCCAGTGGGTGCGCCGCGATTCTGGAAGTGGCGCGGACGATGCAGAAACTGATCAGCGAAGGAAAGCTGTCCCGGCCGGCGCGCACGATCCGATTTGTGTTCCCGCCAGAGTATGAAGGGACCATGGCGCTGCTGAATGCCAAGGCTTCCTCTTTTTTGCTTCCCGATTTGCCACCGGACGAGCGAACGGGAATTCACACACCGGCTCTTCCGCCTCCGCCGCCGGCCGGATCCGCGAGTACCATTTCTGGCACCGAGTTGGCGAAGAGGATCAAGACGGTGATTCACATGGACATGGTGGGAGGAGGGCCGAAGACGAAAGCGGTGTTCCACGTGACGCGTGGGCCGATGAGCTTGCCGTCGTTTGTGCAGGAAGTAGCGTGGGCGTACGCGGAGTGGGTGAACGAGGAGTCCTACAAATATGCAGCGACGGGAAAAGCGGAATTTCCCCTGGTGTCGCCGGAGGGCGGGAAGGAGCCGCTGCGGGCGGAGTATTCAGCATACACAATGGGGAGCGACCACGACGTGTATCAGGACTCGTCGTTCGCGATACCCGCGATTTATCTGAATGACTGGCCGGACCGGTTCATTCATACGAATTTCGATGGGCCGGCGAATATTGATCCGACGAAGTTGAAGCGGGTCGGGTTCATCGGCGCGGCGAGCGGGTATTTTCTGGCGCAAATGAATGACGAGAATCTCGAGGCTGTTTTGCGTTTGGTCAGGTTGGATTCTCTTCGCCTCGTCCTAGAGATCGCACAAAAAAGGAAAATGGTACCCGACTACGAAGGAGGTGAAATTCAAAGACTTGAAGGTGAGCTGGTGCGGCCTCTAGTAGAGTCTGTGACGAATTATGTGGGTGCCCCATTTAACCGTGGCGTACCCACGCTAGCCCAGATGGGGCAGAATCTCGATCGAAACACTGAAGGAATGTCGCTAAAGCGGATAGGGGACGGAGGGGCATCCATGCGTCGCTACCAGCGAAGAACAAACGTCAGGGGTCCGATGGCGGTGTTTGGTTATGACCATTTCGAGGCGGAGTGGGCGAAACGCGGGCACGCGACAAAACCGAAGCTATTGGAGTACGAAGGTTTGTGGGGCGGTGGAGAAGAATACGCCTACGAGGTGCTGAATTTCGCGAACGGCAAGAGGAACGCGCAAGAAATTGGCGATGCCGTCTCTGCGGAATTCGGACCGGTGCCGTTGGAATTGGTAGAGGAGTACTTGAAGGCGCTCGAAGAGATTGGCGTGTTGGAAGAAGTGAAGTAAACGGTCGCAAAAACACAGGGAGATTTCTCGCTTCGCCCGAAATAACGGAGCATCGGATGGTGTTACGCGGGTCGTAACGCCGTGTGCTAGGATTTGAGTTTGCGCGGTGAAGCAAAGGCCTGCCTGGTGAGGAGCCTGCCCGAATGCCTGCCACGATGAAGGCGTTGCGGAAAACACAAGCGGCGAAGGGACTGCAACTGGAGACAGTGCCGGTGCCGTCGATTGGGCACACGGACGTGTTGGTGCGGGTGAAGGCGGCGTCCATCTGCGGGACGGATTTACACATATATGGGTGGGACCGCTGGTCTCAAGGGCGGATCAAGCCGCCGGTGACGCTGGGGCACGAATTTTGTGGCGTGGTGGAGCGCGTCGGCGAAGAAGTGACTGCGGTGAAGACGGGCGATTTCGTCAGCGCGGAAATGCACGTGAATTGCGGGCACTGCCACCAGTGCCGGTTGGGCGAAGCGCACATCTGCCAAAGCGTGCGGGTGATCGGGATCGATCAAGACGGAGCGTTCGCGGAGTTCGTTAAAATTCCGGCGACGAATATCTGGAAGCTCGATCCAGCGATTCCCGAGCGGTATGGCGCGATTCTCGATCCGCTGGGGAACGCTGTGCACACGGTCCTGGCCGGCGAAATCACGGGGCAGACGGTGCTGGTGACGGGCTGCGGGCCTATCGGGTTGATGTCCATTGCGGTGGCGAAGGCCTGTGGAAGTTCCACAGTGTTTGCGACAGAAACAAACGAGCACCGGCGCGCGATGGCGAAAGAAATGGGCGCGGATGTGGTGCTGAATCCCGTGAAGGAAGATGCGGTGAAGAAGATTCTGGGGGCGACGGACGGCACCGGCGTGGACGTGCTGCTGGAATTGAGCGGAAACGCGACGGCGATTCAACAGGGTTTTAAATCGCTGAGAGCCGGAGGAAGAGCGTCGCTGCTGGGGATTCCGACGGAGAATGTGCCCCTTGACCTGGTGAATGACGTGATTTTCAAGGGCGCGACGGTGCAGGGGATTTACGGGCGGAGAATGTACCAGACGTGGGTGCAGATGACGGCGCTGCTGAAGGCAGGGCGCGTGAAGCTGGAGCCGCTGTTCGGGGAGCGCGTGCCGCTGGAGAAATTTGAGGATGCTTTTGCGAAGTTACAGGGGGGGCTGGCGGGGAAAATTTTGATGTATCCGAATGGGATAAAGAGTTAGAAAAGAGAGTTAACGCAGAGTGCATAGAGGCGGAGAAGAAGAAAATGAGTGAATCAGGGACGCAGGCGATTAAGCAGAATCCGCTGCAGTACGTGAGCGAGACACTGCAGGGGCTGCGCGCCAAGGGCGTGGCGCCGAAACTGCGCGTGCTCGAGGGCGAGCAAAAGCCCGTATGCGTATTCGACGGGCGCGAGGTGATCAACCTGGCCTCGAACAATTATTTGGGGCTGACGTCGCACAAGGCGTTGCGCAAGGCTTCTCTCGAAGCGGTGAAGAAGTACGGCGTGGGCGCGGGCGCGGTGCGCGCGATTGCCGGAACGATGAAGCTGCACATGGAACTGGAAGGACAAATCGCAAAATTCAAGAATGTGGAAGCGTGCGTGGTGTTTCAGTCAGGATTCACGGCGAATGCGGGGACGGTTTCAGCGGTGTTGGGCAAGGAAGACCTGATCATTTCCGATGAACTGAATCACGCCTCGATCATCGATGGGGCGCGGCTGTCGAAGGCGACGATCAAGGTGTTCAAGCACAAGGATCTGGCGGATTGCGAGCGCATCCTGCAGGAGCACGCGGCGTTTCCAGGGAAGAAACTGATCATCTCGGACGGCGTATTTTCTATGGATGGAGACATTGCGCCGCTGCCGGGGTTGTGCGACCTGGCGGAAAAGTACGGCTGCATCATGATGGTGGACGACGCGCACTCAAGCGGAGTGCTGGGCCGCGGCGGGCGGGGTACGGTAGATCATTTCGATTGCCACGGACGTGTGCACATCCAAGTGGGGACCTTGAGCAAAGCTATCGGGTCAATGGGGGGGTATGTCTGCGGCTCGCGGGATCTGATCGACTTCCTGTATCTGCGGGCGCGGCCATTTTTGTTTTCGACTTCGCATCCACCCGCGACGGCGGCGGCGTGCCAGGCGGCATTCACCCTTCTGGATTCGCCGGAAGGCGAGAAGCTGGTGAAGAAGCTTTGGGCGAACACGAAATTGTTCAAGCGCGAATTGAAGAAGCGCGGATTCCAATTCAAAGCCAGCGAGACGCCCATAGTTCCGATTCACGTGGGAGACGCGGCGAAGGCGTTTGAGTTTTCGCAGAAATTGTTTGGCGCGGGAGTGTTTGCGCCGGCGGTGGGTTACCCGACAGTGGCGGAAAGCAAAGCGCGTCTGCGGGCGATCGTGAGCGCGGCACACAAGCGCGAGCATATGCTGAAGGCAGCGGACATTCTGGCGGAAGTGGCGAAGCCTCTGGGGATCGTTTAGCGCATTCTACGCGGAGGCTTTCCGAAGGTAGGATGGGTGCATCTCACTCGTCGGCTCATACCGTTCGTCGTGCGTATATTCGAAGCCTAATTTCTTCAAGACATGCCGAGACGCGGAATTCTCCGGGTGATGACCGGCGAACAAACCCTTTGCGCCAAGGGTGTCAACAGCATGGGAGATAACCGCCTGCGCCGCCTCCGTAGCCAGGCCCTTGCCCCAGTAAAGCGGCCGAAAGTGAAATCCGAGTTCGTAGATACGTTCCGTAGGTTTGTAGGGTCGCAGCCCGCAGCATCCCGCAAAATCCTGGTCAACGAGAAGAAAAACCGGCCAGTATTGAAACTTGTGCGTATGCATGGAGTCAATTTCACGCGCAAGCCGCTCTCGAGCGGCTTCATCTGAGAAAGGCCCGCCGAAGAGCCGTGTGACTTCTGGGTCGGCCCAGAGAGCCATGGCCAGAGGAAGATCGTCCATTGACCAGCGGCGAAAGCCCAGTCGCTGTGTTTCCATGAAATAGGCATGCGCCTGACACATGTTTGAGCTTCCCTCCTGTGTTGCTCTGAGTGTATCGCCGCGAGAGTCCACAAACACGCATGGGTGGGAAATGAGGGCTTTGCTATACTCGCGCGATGACAGCGAAAGACTCAGCAACGAAAAAACTGTTCCTCGTAGATGCGATGGCACACATTTACCGAGCGTTTTACGCGCCGATGGTGCGGATGAACGCGCCGAGCGGGACCCCCACGAAGGTACCCTTCCTGTTTGCGAATATCGTGCGGCGATTGCTGAAGGACTACAAGCCGGACTATGTGGCGATTGTGTTCGACACGAGCAAGCCGACGTTTCGCGACAAATTATTCGAGGCCTACAAGGCACAGCGGCAACCGATGCCGGATGAAATGAAGGTGCAGTTGCCATACGTGCGACGGCTGTGCGCCGCGATGCGGCTGCCGATCCTGGAATTAGATGGATACGAAGCCGACGACGTAATCGGTACGATGGCGAAAAAAGGCGCGGAGAAGAAGCTGGATGTGCTGGTCATTTCGAATGACAAGGACATGATGCAACTCGTGAAGCCTGGCGTGCGGATTCTGCGGACAGGTTCGGGCGGAGCGAAAGCGGACACAATCGTGGATGAGATGAAGGTGGAAGAGATTCTCGGCGTGCCACCGGAGAAGGTGATTGATTTGATGGCGTTGCTCGGTGACACGGTGGACAACATTCCGGGCGCGAAAGGGATCGGGGAAAAAGGCGCGACGGAACTGATTCAGAAATATGGAAGCGTGGAGAGCGCTCTCGACCACGCGGACGAGGTGCCGAATAAACGCTATCGCGAAGCACTGCAGCAGCAGAGAGAACAAGTGATGATGAGCAAGCAACTGGCGGCGATCACGATGGATGTTCCGCTGGAGCTAGACCTTGGGAAATTGCAGTTGCGCGAACCTGATCCGGCAGAATTGGCAGTGTTGTACCGGGAGCTGGGATTCAATTCGTTGCTGAAGGAATTGCTGGCGAGCGGGGCGACGGATAAACGCACCGAGGCCGAAAACAAAGGTGACGAGGGGCGAGAGACGAATGGCGAGCAGAAGAAAGACTACGCGCAGTTCATGGGCGTGCAGGAATTTCGCGAATATTTTAAAAAGTTGCCGGCGAAAAAGCCGCTGGCCGTGTGGCTGAACCTGGACACCGGCGATCGCGACGAGGAAGGGTTTGGGACGCGTGTGACAGGGATTGAGGTTTCCACGAAAGCCGGTGAGGGTCGCGCGGTTTGGGTAGATGAAAAGGGAGAAGCGCTCAAGGCGCTAGAGCCGGTGCTGCGCGACGCGAAACGGGCGAAGATCGTCCACGATCCGAAGCTATTTCAACTGCTGACGGGCAAAGCGGAGAACATCGAGCACGCGACGCAGGTGTATTCGTACCTGCTGCGGCCAACGACCGCGAAACATGATTTTGCGGAGCTGGTGTTCCGGCAATTCAACGTGCCCATAGGAGGCGGAGCGGGCGAACGCGCGGACTATCTGCAGAGGATCGCCCCGGTCTTGCGCGAGCAAGTGGACGCGCAACAATTGACGGAAGCGTACGAGAAAATTGACCTGCCACTGGCGCCGGTGCTCGCGGAGATGGAGCGGATCGGGATCCGCGTGGACCCGAAGGCGCTCGAGACGATGTCGCAGTCAATGGAGAAAGAAGTCCGGCGGCTGGAGAAAGAGATCTGGACTCTGGCGGGCGCGGAATTCAACGTGAATTCGCCGACGCGACTCGCCGAGGTTCTGTTCGACAAGCTGAACCTCCAGCCGCCGGGGCGACGCGGAAAAGGAAAGATGCGCTCGACGGCCGCGGACATACTGGAAGAGATGGCCGAACAGCACGCGCTACCTGCGAAAGTGATTGAATATCGCGAGATCGCGAAGTTGAAATCCACGTACGTGGACGCGCTGCCAAAACTGATTCATCCGGAAACAGGCCGGCTGCACACGAGCTTTTCACAGACGGGCACGGCGACGGGGCGGCTGAGCTCGAGCGATCCGAATTTGCAGAATATTCCGGTGCGAAGCGAGTTGGGGCGGGAGATTCGCGCGGCATTCGTTGCGGAGAAAGGGAAGATTTTGCTTTCGGCGGACTATTCGCAGATTGAACTGCGGATCATGGCGCATTTCTCGAAGGATCCCGTTCTGGTGGAAGCGTTTCGCAACGGCGAGGACATTCACGCGCGTACGGCGCAGGAAGTATTTGGCGTGGGGCCGCTGGCGCAGACGGGGGAGCACCGGCGCGCGGCGAAGGCGATCAATTTCGGGATTATCTATGGATTGTCGGCATTTGGATTGGCGCAGCAATTGGGAATCGGACAGAAAGAAGCGGCGCAGTTCATTAACGCCTATTTCACGCGTTATCGGGGAGTGAAGGAGTATCTGGACCGCGTGCTGGTAGAGACGCGGAAGACAGAAAGGGCAAAGACGCTGTTTGGAAGAATCCGGCCGATTTCGGAAATCAATGCGGCGCAGATGCAATTGCGGAATTTCGCGGAGCGCACGGCCCTGAATTCGCCGCTGCAGGGCACGGCGGCGGACCTAATCAAACTGGCGATGATCGCGATTGACGAGCGGCTGCGCGAGAAGAAATTGGCCGCGCGGATGATCCTGCAAGTGCATGACGAATTGCTGTTTGAAGCGCCGGTAAAGGAACGGGAAGAACTCGAAAAGCTAGTGAAAGACGAGATGGAAAACGTGCACCAGCTGGAGGTGCCCCTGGTCGTGGAGATCGGCGCCGGTCCGAACTGGCGGGACCTTGACTGAACAGGCAGCCCCGGAACCCTCCAGGCACATCTATACGTGGGAAAGCAGAAAATCTGCCCAAAAGGACAGCGGTTGATACGTCACTTCCCTCATCTGCCTCTCCGAGTTTGAAGGAAACCGCGTGTTACGCTGAGGCCGAGTGGATACGAAGGAGAACAAATGCGCCGGATGAGCAAGATTCTTCTAGCCCCTGTTTGCATGCTCTGGATTGCCGGATGCAGCGGGGTCCAAACAAACAGCGGAGGCGGAAACCTTCCGCAGGTGACCGTATCGGTGACGCCGCCGTCGCCCACGGTTCCCATTTTCGGAACGCAGACATTCTCCGCCAGGGTCACCGGCTCCTCAAATACCGCGGTGACCTGGGAAGTTGATAGTGTGATCGGGGGAAGCCAGGCGAAGGGATACATCTCGAGCGCGGGCGTCTACACCGCGCCGAGCGGCGTGCCCACGAAATCGAACGGTAACGGGGATTCGGTGGTCACGACTGTCATGGTCACCGCGGTTTCGCAGGCAAATCCGGCCGGGACGGGATCCGCGACCGTGACAGTGACTTCACTGAATCAGGGCGCGCAGAGCGGAGCCGTCAAGTTAGGAACCTCGGGTGGAAACATCAACGACACGAACAGCGGTTTCTGCTGCGGAGGCACGCTGGGGTCGCTGGTTACGCGGAACAAAATACAGTACATCCTCAGCAACAATCACGTCCTGGCGAAGAGTGATAATGGGATTATCGGTGATCCCATCAACCAACCAGGACTGATGGACGCACCCAACACTTGTTTGCCCGCCGGCACAACCACCGTTGCCCACTTATCAGAATTCTTCAATCTGCAGACGGGGCCGATGCCGATCGTAGATGCAGCACTAGCGCAGGTGGTTGGTGGCCAGGTCGATGCGAACGGGAACATTTTACTGTTGGGCAATACCATAACGAACGGTGTGCCGGATCCCGGTGCGCCGCGCGGGGGAGCGCCCGTAACATCCGCCAGTACGGGACAAGCCGTAGCGAAAAGCGGCCGCACGACCGGATTGACGTGTTCGACGGTGCTGGCCACCGGCATCGGGGCGAAAGTGGATTACTTCAAGAATTGCGGGGACACAACCAAGGCATTCACTGTGACGTACACGGATCTGGTGTCCGTAGCGGGCGGAGGCTTCAGCGCCGGGGGAGATTCGGGGGCCTTGATCGTAACGCAGAACACGGCGGACCCTGTGGCGCTTTTGCTTGGCGGATCGGACACAGACACAGTAGGCAATGCGATAAGTGACGTGCTCGCGGCATTTCCCGGAGCGGGAAACTTGACGCCTACGTTTGTCGGCAGCGGCTCACACCAAGTGATCGGCTGCACCCTGCCGATAAAGCCCGCGGCGGTGACCGTGCCGCTGGCGGCGCCATTGTCCGCGGAAGCGATCCGGCAAGCCAACATGGTGCGAGACCAGCGAGCGTCAGAATTGCTGGCGAACCCAGCCGTTAGGGCGATTGCCGTGGGAAAGAGTTATGACCATCCGGGACAAGCAGCGATCCTTTTGTTTGTGAGCCGCGGCGAATCGCAGGCGAGGACTCCAAAGACGCTCGATGGCGTGCCGACGCGGGTAATCGAAGGAGAAGACTGGGCTCGGCAGGGTCTTCTGACGAACGAAGAGAGCGCGCACCTGCTTGCCAACGTCTCGGAACCGCAAATCGCGTATGCGTTGCAGCCCGGCGAAATGGAGCGCGCCAGAATCGTGAATACGGCGCACGCTGCAGAGCTTCTGAAACAGGCTGAAATTCTGGGCGTTGGAATCACTTCGAGCATGGACGCCCCCGGCGAGGCTGCGTTGATGATCTACTTGAAGCATGGAGCGCCACAGGATGGGATTCCGGTGGTGATGGACGGCTTGAGGACACGCGTGCGGGAAACGAGCCCGTTCAGGTCGGGGCGGGACGGCGCAAACTCGAGCCAGGGATGCAGAATTCCGGCTGCAAGTGGAATCGCAAAGACCAATCGCTGAGCAAAAAACAAAAGCGGATATTTGGCCGGGTAAGCGCGCTTTTTTCGGGCACGCTGCCGGCTCAACGCTTTTTTATAAGGAATTGCAGAAAAAGGGCGTAGAATCGTCGCAGAAAAGGTCGGCCTCGCTCCCGGGGGTAGTCTCGTGCAATGAGGGGGATGTGTATGCGACGTCTCGTGGTGTGCTTCATGGTTTTTCTGTTTGCCGGCCTGGGCCTGGGTTTCTCTAAGCAATCCAAAACAAACGGAGAGCAAACGGGAGAAACGAGTGCCGCCATCCCAGCGGAAGCATCGGCGAAAAAGAATCCCGTTAAGGCAACTCCAGAAAGTTTGGCGGAGGCGAAGAAATTGTATGGTTATGATTGCGCGATGTGCCACGGAAAAGCGGGAGACGGCAAAGGGGACCTTGCGGATCAAATGAAGCTAGACCTGCACGACTGGCGGGATGCAAGCTCCATCGCAAAAATGACCGATGGCGACTTGTTCTATGTTATCAGCGTCGGCCGCGGAAAGATGACGGGAGAGGGAGACCGGATGAAAGAAGAGACGCGTTGGAACATGGTGATTTACGTGCGTTCTTTCGGGCAGAAAGGCGCGGCAGGAGCAGCCAAGCCGCAATAGTACCAATCGTTTGGTTTTGCAGTGTTGGAAAGAGGAAGGCGCCCCGACCGAGCCCGGGGCGCCTTCTTCTTTTTGTGCTGTTTGACGTTGTGATAGGCTTTGGACGAAACGAGTCGAAGAAGGAGATGAACATGGCACACGCCGCAAAATTTCTGGCACTGGTGAATGACGCTAAGAAGCGCGTCAAAGAGACGACCGTTGCGGACGTAAAGCGGCGGACGGAAGCCGGCGAGAAATTTGTGCTAGTGGACGTGCGCGAAGAGAGCGAGTGGGCTCAGGGACACCTGCCGGGTGCGATCCACCTCGGAAAAGGTATCATCGAGCGGGACATCGAGCAGCGCATACCCGATTCGCGCGCAAAAGTAATTCTCTACTGTGGAGGCGGATTCCGGTCAGCTTTGGTTGCTGACAACCTACAGAAGATGGGTTACGGCAATGTGGAATCGATGGACGGAGGCTGGAAAGGCTGGATTGTTGCGGGTTATCCGACGCAAAAAGACTAGGAGGTTTCAATCGGACCGTGTGGGGTACTGCTTTGCATGGCGGCAAGGATGTCTAAGTTGAAACGACGGACGCGTCCTGCTGGCCCGCTTCCCCGCAAGGTTTACCGAGCAGGGCTATTGGCGCTTTGTCAAAAACTCATTCGCAATAGCGACCTTAGGACGATCGGGATCAGCGTTTTTCCGGAGTGCAAGAAATTCCAAATAGTGTTGTCGGGCCATGATCGAATCACCGGCCGCCTGCGCTGCCTGCGCAGGTCCGTAGATTGCCTTGGGGCGGCAGGGAGTGCGTTTTAGCGCTTGCACAAATTGTTCCCGGGCTGTTCCCGGTCCAGGCAGAGAGCCGAGAAGTTCCTGAGCCGGAATAACTGGATAAGGAGGTCATGATTGTACGTCATGGCCGCACCCCAAATAGGCCATGGCACATTCCGGATCATCGTTTGAAACTTGCTGGAAACCCTCCAGCGAACGCACGTACCAGAGTGCGAGTGGTCGCCGACATGGAATCAAAACAAAGGCAAACCGGCCTGGGCAGTGCGGGCAGCAACTAGCTTTGCAGCGTTGTCCTGATAAACCTGTTTCAGAATCTCACCGCTGAGTCCGAAACCATTTAGGCTCCAGTGATAGTCGAACTGCTCGATTTCGTAGAAGTGCTCGTCCAGAGATTCTAAGATTCTGAACGTGACACGGTACATCGGCTTGTCAAGACCCATGTCGGTCCCGTAAACGAGTCGATCGGCATACTTCTCATAAAACTTCGAGGCAAAGCGTGGGATGGGCGCGGTCTCCGCGTAACGTGCGGAAATGTCAGCATACAGATTAGGATTGCGATCGAACATTTCGCCCAGCCGAGCCAAATCGTAGTCTAGGTTGGCGAAGTGGCACGCGATGAAAGTAGTCCTTCGGTGCTTCGCGAGTGTGCGGTCCAAAATGTCGATCATGCCGGGCAGGCTCACGACGTGCGGCTTATTGTCGAGTCGCCAGTGGTAGGCGTTCATGAGGCCGTCGTTCGTCTTGTCCATCTTCTGGTACATCCAGATCGGCTCGGCGACATGGAGGCTGATCGGCATCTCAAGTTCGCCGCATCTCTCCCACAACGCATCCATGCGCGTGTCGTCGGGATGCATTCCAGGTGCTTTGGACTTGCCTGAGACTAGTCCGTTCCCCTTATCGTGGATTTCACCCACGCCGCGCGCACCCACTTGCCGGCAGCGCTCCAGTTCCTTCACGGCGGCAGGGCCGAATCCCTGCTTGTCGTAGCCAGATAGATCCAGGCCGCACCACATTTCAAAGCGATCCGGATACTTCGCGTACTTACGGTAAATATCGTCGAACTCAGTGCCGGTAGCCATGGTAAGGATGACCGTTTTCTGAACGCCAACCTCATCCATGGTTTTGACCCATTCCTCAATCTTCTGCGCAGTCTTGGCGTACGGATGAGAATGCATGTCAGTGATGGGGTATTTGGCCTTATCAATCTCCGTGACCGGAATTTTATAGATCGATTTCGGACGGTAATCTTTGAGGAGAATTGTCTCTGGGGACGACAGCTCCTTCGCTTGGGAAGTGTTGCCGGGATGGACAGGCTTCGCGTCTTGCGGCGGGGTCGGGCTCGACGCCGCGACAGGCTGAAACCAGCCAGCCAGTCCAACCAGATTTGCCCACTTCAGAAATAATCTTCGATTCACTTCATTTTTCATCCGCATAGAGTCATACTCAAAACGAATTTTTACAATCTCACCAGATTTTTGCACAATTATAGTCCGCCCCTTGAAAATAATCGCGAACAGCGAACCAACAAACCACTCAAGCCCTGATTAGCGCGGTGGCCTCAATGGGTCGACGCG
>Ga0306920_100002174_pt1 | contig 24679 bp, 19 predicted proteins | sample flu12Cox44000170_FD_204666 | JGI IMG/M metagenome (GOLD analysis project Ga0306920, IMG submission 204666) | Lab enrichment of tropical soil microbial communities from Luquillo Experimental Forest, Puerto Rico - flux4day.12C.oxic.44.000.170 (v2)... | ecosystem: Environmental > Terrestrial >...
CATCGCTTTTTGAATTCAGCCAATACGGAAAGTCGGGCACATGGATCAGCGAACTGCTGCCCCATCACACGAAGATCGTGGACGACATTACCATCATCAAGTCCGTCTATTCGGAAGCCATCAACCATGATCCGGCCATCACGTTCCTCCAGACCGGCTTCCAGCAGCCCGGCCGCCCGAGCATGGGCGCATGGGTCAGCTATGGTCTCGGCAGTGAGAACCAGAATCTGCCAGCGTTCGTGGTGTTAATTTCGCAAGCTAATGCATTGAATCCCGATCAGCCGCTGTTTTCCCGCTTGTGGGGAAGCGGATTCCTGCCCTCGCGCTACCAGGGAGTGAAATTCCGCGCGAGCGGCGACCCGGTGCTGTATTTGTCGAATCCGCCGGGCGTGCCCCCCACAACGCGGCGCCGCATGCTGAACGGCATCGCAAAATTGAATCGCTTGCTCGGAGAAAAATATGCCGACCCGGAGATCGATACACGCGTGGCGCAATACGAAATGGCGTATCGCATGCAGACCTCCGTGCCTGATCTGATGGATCTTTCAAAGGAGCCGGAATCCACGTTTGCATTGTACGGGCCGGATTCGCGGAAGCCCGGGACGTATGCGGCCAATTGTTTGCTCGCCCGCAGGCTCGCTGAACGTGGCGTCCGCTTTATTCAGCTCTACCACCGCGGTTGGGACCAGCACAACGACCTGCCCCGCGATATCGCTTTGCAGTCGAAAGGCGTCGATCAGCCTTCGGCTGGTCTCGTCCTCGATCTCAAGCAGCGCGGTATGTTGGATGACACGCTGGTCGTTTGGGCCGGCGAGTTCGGCCGCACCGTATACTGCCAAGGCAAACTCACCGCAACCAACTACGGCCGCGACCATCATCCGCGGTGTTTTTCGATCTGGATGGCGGGCGGCGGAATCCAGCGTGGCTTGACAATCGGCAAGACAGACGATTATTGCTACAACATTCTGGAAGATCCGGTGCACACCCACGACTTGCAGGCAACCATCCTGCATTGTCTGGGAATCGACCACACCAAGCTGACCTATAAATTCCAGGGAAGATACTTCCGCCTGACGGATGTGAGCGGATTCGTGGTGAAAAAGGCGCTCGCTTGAACGTCAAATGAAGAATGACGGCTGGCTTCTCCTATCGTTGCTCGATGAGTTCCACCAACCCCCGCAGCACAACGGCACTCACATCCGGTCCGACGGAATTGATTTCGCCATACCAGCGCTGCGGTCGGTCGAGGAGCCATGGCGGTTGATTATCCCATTCGGCTTTAGGAATCAAATACCCCAGCTCATCATTGCCCAAGCCGAAAATAAACTGATACCTGCTCTTCAAATGCCCTCGTAAGACCGGCTCAAAGACTGCATCTGGATAGTCGGCTCCGGGATAGCGGGTGATGCCTCCGTTGGTCAGCTCGGGATAAATTTCCCCGGGAATGGTCACCATCTCCGCCACGGCACGGTCAGACGTCCGCATCTGAACATAATCAACTTCAGTTTGGAGGTCGTGGCCGGTGGCGAGTCGAATCTCTCCTGTATCGGTAAGTTCTTGTTGGACGGTCGACCCGTCTAACTTCCCATCGGTGTACAGAGGCTTGCGACCGCAGAATATGCCGGCAGCTTCGGCAACCCGGAAATGATCGTTCGCGAGAGGCGCGAATAGCGTCGATTTCCGTATCACAAAGGAGTTCACCGCCGCCGTCTCTGAAGACTTCAACGCGCGCTCCGCGAGCTGGCCGACAGTTGTGCCGACCAGTTCGGCCTTCCTCCAAGTGTGATCTTTCGCAATTTCGCCCGTGTCCGGATCGGGCAGAGCGACCTGATTTCCCAGAGTAGAAACCTTGCCGATCGAGCCGTTGAAGAACAGAGCTGTGCCACCGAGATGATTCTCGACGTATTGGCAAAGCCAGTGCGGGTAGTCCGCAGTGATTTCTGTATTTTCCCCGCCTAAAGTCTCAGGATGGTCGCTCCAGTTCACCAAGACTGCGATGGGCGCCCCGGCCTTAACGCTGGTAAGGCGCATCACGAACAAGTACGCGTCCTTAATTATAGGGGGGCGGTCCACGCTCTGTAGCATCCCCAACTGCGGATGGTCATCGCGTGAAAGCTCCAGGCGAGCGGGCTCGATTGAATTCGCCGCCCTTACGGCGGTTGCGGCAATCTGCCGGTCGAGCGAGTCCAGATAATTCTCGTTAACTCCCGTGTGCAGCGGATCGGGTCCCCAAAGACCCAGGGTGTCCGGCCCCTCGTGCACGTGGGTGCTGGCCACGATGAGGTGAGAAACTGCGGGTGCTTGCGCCTTCACCTGATCACGAATCTTCAGGACGTCATCGTAGAAAAGCCCGATAACATCCACCGAACACAGGACCAGGAGTTGCCCTCCGGCTGCTAGGGCAAGGCAGCGAGCATAAAGGTCGTCATGAACGCCCGTGGCAATTCGATTGTGACCAAAGCCGGCAATGTAGATCTTGTTTTTATGAACATCTGGGGTGACGACAGTTTTGGCCACCCCGGCGCGTAGTTGTTCTTGGGCCCAGGCAAGCTGGGGCATCAAAAACAGAATCGCGGCATGCAAAGAATACTTGAGAATTCGAGACATACCCTCTCACAAAGATTCTATTATCGCGCTTCCGCGTCTTGAGGGTGCGCGCTTAACCCAATAGATTCTTATCCCTGATTTCGGCCAGCTGCTCGAGGCGCGTCGCAAGAAGAAGCAAGGCGGGGCTATCTCGATTGTCAGTCATCGGGCCGAGCCGAAAACGTATCTCTTCCGGGACTGTGGATCTGCCGGGCCATCTCGTTCCCCTGCGGTTTGGCCGCAGCCAGTAGCGTTTGGATCGAACAGCCCGGCGGGGCCCAGAGTCAGCGGGGAATAGCAAATCTCAGTGTCGTCCGCCCAATCTTCTAAATCTAAAGCGACTTCGGTGAGATGACGCGAGTCTTTGCGGCGTTCCGCGGCTCCTTTACACAAACCCGATAAAACGTCCAGCGGCAACAATGCCAACCCAAAGCAAAATCGAAGCGAAACCGGAAACCTTCGCCTTCAGGGGCAAGAGTGCGCTGTCATCCCAGTTCGCCACGTCTCGATAGACGATCCAGTGGAAAATGAACGCGTGGATGCCCGCCAGGAAAATCAATAGCATCTTAAGCCGAAACGCGGGATTGCCAAAGACCTTGACCGCTTCTGAGGAAAAGAGCAGCCCGCCCGTAACCACTTGCACGGCAAACCCGGCCCAAGCCCAAGGAAGCAGCTTTCCCACCAGGGCCGAAACGCGCTCCTGCCGTATTGCCCATCCCAGGAGGCGCAAATCAAGAACTGCCACCGTCCCTACGAGTGCCGCCATCCCAAGCAGATGCAGAGTTTCGATCGCCGGAAACAGCCACAGCGACTCGCGAACGGCGGCACCCACCGCTGTCTGATCCAGCCACTTGCAGATGTCGAGCAGGTTAGGCATGTCTAGGGAGCCGCCGACAGTATTTTGCCGTTGGAAAGCTGGACGGTAACTAATGACATATAAGGCGAGCCGTCTTTGGCGCAAAAGCCTACGACCGTGATCTGGTCGCCACGCCTCACGCTGTCCCGCGTCCACCCGCCGAACCGCGTCAGCATTCCGAGACTCCCTAACTCGAACTTCCAATTTGTGCCCTTACCATGTTCGTCTTTGACGTCCGCATAAATATACGCATGTGGGTTGATCCATTGAAAATCCGTAACCGTTCCTTGCAGCTTCACCGTATGCGTGGTATCGAACCTTGCAAGGCCGTGATGAGCGCGTAGGGAAGGCACGCCCAACAAAATTCCTGCTGATAGAAGGGCGGCTCTCCATCTCGGGTTCAGCGCCGTCCTCGGCGCGTGACGACAAACGCATCGCTCGAACTTCATGATCAGCATCCTTTTCCGGGCCTGGGTGCTCTACCTTGAAATGATAGCGTACCGCTGAAGGGTCCGTCGCGTGTCGAATCGAAATCAACGATCAAACACGAGCTTCCGCGCTCTGCGCCGGTGTCCTTTCCCGAGAGTTGTCAAATTAAGGTTTCGGCATTCTTCGCTAGCAACAGATTGGCTGAAGAAAACAACGACGATTAAGAAATCCGATGCTCAGTTCGAGACGCAAATCCACTCTGCCGGAAAAGGCCTGACGCCGGGTTAGAATAGCCGTCGCAAAATGCGGAGGCCGCGGTGACCGCTGGTAAAGTCCTGATGACCGCCCTCAAGATACTTGTAGCATGTCTCGTGTTCGCTTTGTGTCTCGTCGTTGGCGGAGCTCTTTCGGGTCTCCATAAGATTGGACAACAAGCGCCTCCGGCACAACAAGCCATCTCATCTGAGCCGCAGGCCGCCGGAGGGTCGCAAGCTCCGCAGATGCCTGAAAATCTCCTCCTCACTTTCCTGATCTTTTCCGTCTGCGCCGGAGTCGTTTTATCGTATCTGATCCTGCGATCGAGCTGGCATGGATGGCCCCTGGTAGGGGCCATCTCCGTAGGTATGTACGGTGCATCGACCGTAGGCCCTCAACTCGATTCCGTGTTCTTTCTGTCGAACAAATTGCCTCGCGGACTGATCCAGGCCCTTTTTCTGCAAGGAGCCATTGCCACGGCTCTGTTTTCTCCTCTTGCGGTTTTGTTGCTGGGAAAGTGGCGTGCTGTTTCGGGGGCACCGGCGTTTCCTCGACGCGCCCAGATGCGCGCGACGTCAGCCGCATGGCGACTCGCGCTGCTCGTGGTCGCTTTCGTGGTTCTCTACATGTTCTTTGGCTACTACGTTGCCTGGCAGAGCCCCGCGGTCCGCCAGTACTACGGAGGGCAGCAATACCTAAGTTTCTACGCCACGCTGAAAGGCAACTGGAACTACCACCGCTTGATCTATCCATTTCAGGTGTTTCGCGCGCTGGTTTACATCGCCTGTTTGTACCCGCTTGTCCGCATGCTTCGAGTGGCGCGGTGGGAAATGGTTCTCGCCATGGCGTTGTTCCTCTCGGTTTGGACTACCGCGCTGCTTCTCCCTAACTCGATGATGCCTGCTAGTGTGGCGCACACTCATCTCTGGGAGACCCTGGGCTTCAGCCTGGTCTTCGGTGCTCTTGCTGGGTGGCTCTTGACCCCTCCGCAGCAAGCCGTCACAGCGAGCGACTCCGCCGCCTCCTGACCGGGCTGTGCAGGAGGAGTTTCAGGTTGCTTGGCGACTCGATCGTCAGAGGCGATGCCGGAAGGTGGGTATGGCCTTCCTCGGCAGGTGATGCAGTTGAGGCCAAGGCTCACGTGACGGCTAGGAGGGACCTTTATGAAAACGCGACGAATGTTTCTTGGGGGAATGCTTTTCGCGGGAGTCGAAACTAGCTTATCCGCGGCCCTGCCCATTGCCCAGCCACAGGAATTCCCCCGCAAACCACAACCGATAGAGCTACCACCTCCAGACTTTCCCACGCCCGAGAAGCGCACGCCGGAAGAGAATAATAAGGATACACGCAAGAAGGTTGAGCGGCTCTATCAACTCGCCGCGGAAATGAAGGCGGAACTGGACAAGACGGACTCGACGAACGTGCTTTCGGTGAATCTGCTCAAAAAAGCGGAAGAGATTGAAAAACTAGCGCACGAGATTAGGAAGCGCTCGAAAGGATAGCGCGGCAGGGAATGGCGCCTGCTTGCTGTTGTGCTCCGGGCCGTTCCTTGTCGCCAGGTCGGCGCGCCCGTTACCGTGGACGCTTGCTCCCTCCAGAAAACGGGTCCGTAATCCAGGCTCAAGAGCTGACAGACTAGGGCATCCAATCTGCGACAAACACATTTATTTCGTGAGGAACCTTCGCGTTGCGGTTTGAAACAAACACGAGCTTCTTGCCATCGGGTGAGAACTGCGGAAACGCGTTGAAACCGCCAGCGAACGTTACGCGTTCGAGACCACTACCATCGCGACCGATCGTGTAGAGCTCGAATTGACTCGTAGTGGGATGCTCATAGTTCGAGGCGAAGATAATGCGCTGACTGTCCAAGAAAAAGGATGGTGCAAAACTCGCGCCTGGCAGTTTTGTAATCTGCTGCTGGTTTGATCCGTCGGCACGCATGACGTACAGGTCCATCTCGTTTGGCTCCACCAAGCCTTGTGCCAGCAGCGATTTGTAGTGAGTAATCTCTGGGTCGGTCTTGGGATGATGAGCCCGGTAGACAATCCAGTTGCCATCGGGTGAGAAGAACGGTCCGCCGTCGTAGCCCAGGCTATTGGTTAAGCGCCGCACATCGGTTCCATCCACATTCATGGTGTAGATTTCCAGATCTCCATCGCGCGAGGAGGTGAAAACAATCTTTTTGCCATCCGCGGAAAGGGTGGCCTCGGCGTTGTATCCCGGTCCGGTTGTGAGTGAGGTGATGATTTTTCCGTTATCCGCCGCGTAGTAGATTTGGTATGCGGAATAGATGGCCCAAACGTATCCGTGCGAGTAGTCCGGGCGCGGTGGGCAAGCGTCACCCGCGAGATGGGTAGAGGAATACAACAGGTGCTTGCCATCCGGATAGAAGTATCCACAAGTGGTGCGGCCTTTGCCGGTCGACGCTAGATGAAGGTCCGAACCGTCGGTGTTCATGACAAAAATCTGATCACACTGGTATGGTTCCCGGGTCGACATGAAAATGAGACGGTGGCCATCGTAGCTGAAATACGCTTCGGCATTCTGCCCGCCAAATGTTAATTGCTTCACGTGTCGCAGGTGGGTTTCGTGCGAGTCGCGCAGAGGATCGTCGGGCGTACCGTGCACCACTGGCCCGGCCGAGCCAAGACCAGAGGTGGCCGCCTTTTCTTGGGCCATCGTGGAAAACGCGATAAATAAGGTTGCGAGGGACACCATCGCGGCCAGGTGTGCAAGAGGGACATCCGACTGCCGTTTCACTTGCGCACCTCAAGCGTCACTTCGCGCGTGACTCGCTCGTTGCCCCGCAGCACCGTTACGGTCACCTTATCGCCGGGTTTGTGCGCGCGCAGTGCGTAGGTGAAGTCGTAGAGGTTATCGATGGTCTTGCCGTCGAATTCCACTAAGACATCACCCGCTTTGAAACCTGCTTTTCCCGCCGGACTGCCATCGCGCACGTCGGAAAATCTGACGCCACCGTGCTCCACCTGCCCGAAGTCCGGGATCGAACCGAAATAGGGACCATATCCGCCGCCTCCACCCATCGCCGGCGCAAGCGGCTCCGACACGCGCACGTATTGAGGTTTATCCCGCAAGGCGTCGAGACCTTGAAACACATGCCACACCAGTTCAACCACACGTGCGCCGTTTGTAGCGTCAATCTTGTCCCACGTGTCTGACGGCTTGTGGTAGTCGGAGTGCAACCCGGAAAAGAAGAAAAGCACGGGTACCTCGTGCACCGCGAAGGATGTCTGGTCGCTGGCGCCGTAACCAGACGCGGAATAGCTCAGAGCAAACTTCACGCCGCTATTCGCATCCTCAACCAGTTTCTGGAAGTTCGGCGATGTCCCGGTTCCCCCGATGTACAATCGGTTGCTCGAGACGCGTCCAATCATATCCATGTTAATCATCGCGACGGTCCGCTCGAGCGGAAACGTGGCATGGTTTGCGTAGTACGCAGAACCCAACAAGCCCAACTCTTCGCCCGCGAAACAGATAAAAACGACGGAGTGGCGCGGGCGCTCTCCTGCATGCGCTAAGGCATCGGCTAATTCCAGCACCCCACTCGTCCCCGAGGCGTTGTCATCGGCGCCATGATGAATTTGGCCGCGCAGGCGTGGCGCGAGAGAATCGTGTTCACCGAGCCCCAGGTGGTCGTAGTGTGCCCCTACGACGATGTATTGATCGGCCAAGGAGGGCTCGCTTCCGGGCAACTCAGCAATGACGTTTGCCGCCTTCCGGTGGATACGCTCGATCTCCACGGTCAGCGCCAAACGCCCCGAAGGATCAAGTGCCATCGAATGATTAGACAGGTCTTTATCGATGGCTTGGCGAAACTCTTCAAGAGTATGCCCTGAAGGCTTAAGCCACTCGTTCACCGCTTCGGCTTTCACCTGAATGACCGGAATGGTCATCTCTTGCGGACCGCTCACTTCGTCCAGGCTGAGCAACTCGTCCCCCTGGCCCGGGTGATTTCCAAGATCGCTTACCAACACCATGGCTTTGGCCCCGTGGTTTTTGGCATTGGTGGCTTTGTTCGCGATCTCCGAATGAGAAGTGAGCTGTCGCCCGGCAAATACGCTGTGCTCGTCGTTTTCCTGAGGCTCATGGCGGAGAACGATGGCGATCCGGCCACTCACGTCGAGGCCCTGGTAATCATCGTAGTGGTATTCGGGCGCGGTGATGCCATAACCGGCAAACACAAGCGGCGCCTCGATGCTGGCACTGGCCGAGAAGCTCAGCGGAACAAAAGCTTCTTCTACGTTCAGCTTTTCGGAGTGTTCGCCTTGCCTGTAAACGACGACGTTCTTGCGACCGAGCTTTGCGCCCACCACCAGGTCAAAGTGCTGAAGATACTTGCCGTTGTCGCCGCCGGGTTTCAATCCGAAGTTGCGAAAATGGTCGGCGATGTAGTCACCCGCCAGATCGAGTTCCTTGGTTCCGTCGCCGCGGCCTTTGAGTTGATCGCTCGACAGGAACTTGATGGGCTCGAGAAACTCTTCTGCGGAGAACGGTCCTCCAGTCTGCGTCCAGCCAAGTTCCGCAGAGTGTTCTATGAGGGTGAACAGACCTATACAGAGTCCGAGGGCGGCGAGCACCCCGTTCCTGCTGAAGATCGCAGTTCTCCGATCTGGTAGCTTCACACCCGGTCCTTGGGTTGGTCGGCTTTGATTATAAGGGTTTTTCTTCGCCGATGTTGGTCTTCCGAGTAGTGGCGGATCATTTCAGGGCCGCATTTGTTTTTGGTTGGCGAAAGCAGACGAAGCAGGAAACTGCCATGGAGATGCTCTTCCGATCTCGCCAAGGTCATGACATTCAAGAGTTTTATTTCACCCATCCCGCTTCGGCCAGAATCTCGTGCAAGCGGGAGATAGGGATGGCCACGGCGACATGGCCATCGCGGCCAGTAACACTTTCCGCTGTCAACAACGAATCATCAATGGCTTCCTCAGTAGCTTCCGCAGCGGCTTCGAACAGTGGCGAGAGCGTGTCTTCGCCTAGAAGCGAAAGCGCAGGGGCGCGCGCCACCCCATAGCTAGTGTGATTTGTGGTTGAGAAAACGATCACAAAATCTCCGCTGCCATTACTTCCTGTCGAGCCTGCCCGTGCCATTCCCAAAATCGCACGCGCCCCGAGACGATGCAGTTGGCGTGAATCGAGCGGCGCGTCAGTGGCGATAACCATCATGCATGAGCCGTCTGCCGAATTTTGCGGCGAAGATTCAAATGTGCGGCTTTGTTCGGAGGGCGGCCGCAACTTCTTCCAAACCGGAACTCCCGCGATGGTCAGGCGACCGCCGAAATTCGTCTGCACCAGGACGCCAACCGTGTATCCGCCCTCTTTTTCCGGTAGATGGCGCGAGCTCGTGCCGATCCCGCCTTTCCACCCGAAGGCCATCGTGCCCTCACCGGCTCCGACTGAGCCCTCCTCGACCGGCCCGGCCGTGGCTTGCTCGAGCGCGCGCTTGATGTGTTCCGCCTTGACGTGAAAACCACGGATATCGTTGAGCCACCCGTCGTTGGTTTCGCCCACCAGCGGGTTCACGCTTCGGACATTTTCATTGCCCGGAAGAGCTAGGGTCCAATCGGCCAAAGCTGCGGCCGCGTCCCACACGCTGAGGGTGTTTGTCAGCACAATGGGTGTCTCGATCTGCCCGAGTTCGTTGACTTGCGTGGAGCCCGCCAGCTTGCCGAAGGCGTTGTAGGTGAAAACCGCGCCGGCGACTCTTTCCTGAAAGATATTTCCCGCATGTGGCAGGATCGCGGTGACACCCGTGCGAACGTTCTCACCGTGGGTGATCGTGACTTGGCCTACCAGTACGCCCGCTACATCGGTGATGGCGTTCTTCGGTCCAGGATCATAGATGCCTGGCCGAATGCCCAGCTCGCGTGCTCGCCTCCGGTGTTCAGCGAGGTTCGCAGGATTTTGCGCTCGGCTCGGCTCGAACCAGAGCATGCAGATGGACAAGAACAAGATAAGTCGGTACACGGCGGTGCCTCCACAGACACTCCATTCGGTTTGGCGCGTACAGATTCGACCAGAACCGAGTGGAGCGCAAGCCTCGCTCTGGATTGTAGTTTGTAGGCCGGCGAAGGGAGTTTGCTGGCTAAAGCGCGCAAAGAGAAAGCGGACCAGTCAATAAAGACGCAGCGACCGCGATGAGTGAAACCACCCGAATTCGGAAGGGCAGGCAACTCCGCAAGAGACACACCCGGTTGGCTAGTCCAATGCCCAGCCCTTTCCTAGCTCTCGGGCAGCGTGACCCTCACGAGGATACCTCGGCGAAATATTCCTCGTCCTCGGAGGAGGATGGTGGCATGGTTGTCGGTAGAGCGCGGGCCGAGCAATTCATAAAATACACGTAGGTAAGAACCATTGTGGGAAATAGGACCAGCGCTCCCTTCCACACGGTGGATGGCGCATAGACGCCACTCACCAATCCGGCGAAGGCAATCCCGATCATAAAGTAGGGGAAGACCCACTCGTAACACCGGGCGCACACGGGCTTGAGCGGTTGACCTTCGACCAAGCCGATGACCATCGAAACCAGGGCGGCGTTGACCGGGAGATAAATGCTTCCCGCTAGAATCACACAAACCACAGGGAATTCCGGTCCGTTTCCGACCAGGATGAAATGGGCGAACTTGTAGGCCAAACTGCTACTCAATACGACGGCAGCAGCGCTGAAGGCGACTTGCACGAGACGAGGACGCTTGGCGCTTGCCCAGAGAGATTGCACTAAGGCCGCCACCAGGCTTACGGCCACAACTTGCCAGAACGGCAGCGCGACCATGCCCAAAAGGAGGAAAACGAAATTGGGAGACAGCGTGCCTTCTATTCCGGGAATCCGGATTTTGAGGGCGGAGGCTAGCGCGGCGAGTCCCAGGTAGATGAGGAACTGGCGGAGATTCGCCGGGGACCAGGAGCCGGCGGCAAGGAGCACGAGCAGGGTTCCTGAGACGATGATCAAGGAGATGTATGCTTTGGCTTGGCTCGGCATCTTTTTTGTTCCTCCTTTTCCCTACTTGCGCCTAAGCCAGCCCATTATTCATCTCCGTCGTCTCCGGCACTAAAGGCCTGAGTAAGGCTGTTACCCCAGACCACCGAACTGCCCCAGACAACGCTGAAGCCTTGGTTCAGGCTGGTTCCCCACACGACGGAACTGCCCCAAACCACCGAGAACCCTTGTACCGATGTGCCGTCAAATACAGATGTGCCCCAAACGACGCTGGTGCCCCACACCACTGAGCTATTCCAAACCGAATTCGCGTCAGCGACAAGGTACACGGTACCAGTTACTGGATCGTATTGGACGGTCGGTGACTTAGCGCTGCCGAGCGTCGGCGGAGCAAGGTCGGTACTGGAAAGCGCGGCCTCCGCGTCTACAAAACCCGCACCGATGGCGAAAATGTCGTGTTGAAGAGAATGATTGACCCCATGACTGTCCGTTTCGTTTATATAGTGCGGGTAGCTCTTCCAGGCGGTCTTCATCAGCCGCGCCTTAACCTGATCGGGAGTCAGATTAGGATTCTGCTGCAGCAACAGCGCAGCCGCTCCACTGACCACAGGGGTTGCCATGCTCGTACCGCTGAGCCGGAAATATTGGGCGGCACCATAGGAACCGTTGCACTGTGTTGCGTATAGGTTGCAAGGAAACACATCGAATGCAGGATAGGTGCCGACGAGGATGCTACCGGAAGCGAGTAAAGACACCACCCGGTTACCGGGAGCCGCCAAATCTGGCTTCACGACGTGATCGACGAGCGTTGGTCCCTTCGAGCTGTAGCTGGTGATCGTCTGACTTGCCTGAGAGAACGATCCGTGCAGGTTCGTGGCGCCAACCGTGATCACATAGGGATCGTTTGCTGGGGCCTCGATGGTGGCATACCCGTCGGTGCCCAAGGAGGTGTCTCGCCCGGCGTTCCCTGCGGCTACGACTGCAACGATGCCAGCATTCCACGCCGCTTCCACTGCCTGGCAGAGGGGATCGAGCGCGTAACTCTCGTAAACCGGGCGCCCGAGTGACAAATTCAAAATGCGGATGTTGTAGGTGGTCTGTAGAGCAATGGCTTGTTGGATGGCCGCAATCACGGAGCTGTCTGATCCCGAGCCGTTGGCGTCCAACACACGAAGGTTGACGATATTCGCCTCGGGCGCTATGCCGCGGTAAACCCCCGGGTAAACTTCCCTTTGCGAATCAGCTCCATTGGAAGAGATGATTCCGGCAACGTGCGTGCCGTGACCATAGCCGTCTGTGGTCGAGCTGTCTCCGGGCACAAAGCTCTGGCTGTAAACCACGCGCGGGGCTAAGCTGCCGCGATCTGTATAAAGGTCATCATGCAGCCCCACACCGCTGTCGACGACAGCTATAGTGACTCCGGTTCCGTCCCAGCCTTGCGAAAGAGCAATATCGGCATTGACGGCGCGGACGACGTGATCCAACGCTCCGTTAACCGGGCGATTGGGCGAGATGAAGACAACATCGGGGTCATCGGCTAGCGCCTCGAGCGCCTTGACGGGAATGGAATAGTGGGCGCCCTTAATGATGTTCAGCGTTCTCTTCAATACCCCGCCGTACCTCTGCACTCTCTGATGGTTGGCAGTAGTCGGGCTTTGGTTGAATTGAATGATGACGTCCACGGTCAGGCCGCCACGGCCGTCTGTAAGAGATTCCAGATCCTTGGACAGCTTGTGGTTATGGCCGTCGGCAAGCGCCAATCCGGCAGCCAACAATGCGCTCGTGACTAACAGGGCGAGGCGCGCGCCCCAGGTTGTGCTTTTCAGGCGACCATCGCTGTTGCTTGTGCGATTGTTCTGGCCAGTACCGTCCATTTTCGACTCTCCTAGCGAAACAGGGGCCTAGGACTCTTCCAAGAAAGATCACGATGCAACGTGCAATAGTTTTAGGCTGGGCGCCTGGACGCGTCGATGGTACAGGGGTGGGGCCTTGCTAGTACGAACGTACAGCCAGTTTTTTCCGACGGTGGTCCAGTATCTGCCACCTGCTGAGGAGGTTGCCTCAAACCACTCGGTACGGACTCCGAGATGTGCCGAGGGCCGGTCGACGCGCCCGGAAAGCCGTTTACCTTGAGGCACATCCTGCCCCCCGGTACTATTGGCAGAACCTTACCCACCCCACAAGCTGGCTTGTACGAGGCGGCCGTCCCGGTCGAACCTTGTTTGGAAGCTGGTGAAAGATGGCAAGGGCCTTCGGCCACGAGAAAGTCTCGACTGGTGTGCCCGAACCGCGGGTCGGAGCGAGTGTCGACTCGCCACGGTTGAGCCAGCGAAGTTTCGGAGAAGAAGCAGCAAGGAATATCTGGAATTGGTGGAAGGGGTTTTGGAGCTCGCCCGGACAGCACGGACGCTTTATGGGCTGGCCGGCGACCGTCTTCATTGTGACGCAAGTACTGGCCGGCATTCCTTTGCTGCCCTATGCCCTGCTGCATTGGCACACCGAGAACTCAGTGAAGTTCGCGAGCTTTCTAGCAGTGGCGTTAGGGGCATCGGTTTTCAAAGTGCGGCTGCCGGGCATCCAGGCGACGATGTCCGCGAATTTCCTCTTTATTCTGGTGGGCATCCTGGATCTTTCCTACCCGGAAACCTTGCTTATGGGATGCCTTGGGGGTTTGGTGCAATCGCTTTGGCAGGCAAAACCCCGCCCCAGGTTGATTCAACTCCTGTTCAATCTTGCCAATCTTGCGATATCCATCTCGCTCGCGAATCTGGTCTTCCATAGTCATTTCGCCTATAACGTCGGGTTGCGCTGGCCACTGCTTTTGGCGGCAGCGTCGACCACCTATTTCGCGATGAACACCATGTCCGTTTCAGGCATCATCGCGATGACCGAGCGCCGGAACCCCGTATTGGTATGGAAAGAGTGCTACCTGTGGTCCTTCCCCTATTACCTGTTGGGCGCGGTAATCGCCGGGGGCGTGAGCATCATTAACCGGTCGCTGGGATGGCAAGTCGCCATCCTGGTCCTGCCAGTGGTTTACTGGATTTACCGGTCCTATCGGACGTATCTCGACCGGCTGGAAGCCGAAAAGAAGCACACCGAGGCGATTGCCGATCTGCACTTGCGCACGATTGAAGCCCTGTCGCTGGCCATCGAGGCAAAAGATCACAACACGCATGATCACTTGAGGCGAGTGCAAACCTATGCCATGCAAATTGGCAAGGATCTTCATGTCACGGAATCAGAACTGAACGCCATCCGGGCCGCGGCGATGCTCCATGACATCGGCAAACTGGCGGTGCCTGAGCACATTCTTTCTAAACCCGGGCGGCTTACGCCCGAAGAATTCGAGAAGCTGAAAATTCACCCCATCGTCGGCGCGCAAATCCTGGACCGCGTGCAATTTCCTTACCCGGTCGTACCGATTGTGCGTTCACATCATGAGAAGTGGAATGGAACGGGGTACCCCGACGGCTTTGCCGGCGAGGCCATCCCGATTGGCGCGCGGATTCTGTCGGCCGTTGATTGTTTTGACGCACTGACTTCGGAGCGGCCGTACCGGCGCGCCGTGTCCGCCGACGAAGCTATGAGTCTGCTCCGTGAGGAGAGCGGCCGAAGTTATGATCCCCGCGTCGTGGATTGCATCGGGCTACGCTACAAAGAATTGGAGGAAGTCGTAAGCCGGGCAACGCGTGAGGGCAGTCCCTTGCAGGTTCTCTCAAAAGTGGACCGACCGGTGGCTCCCTCCGCGGGATTTGCTGAGATGCCGAACGAAGCAGAAGTTCGCGCGGCGTCCTTCCTTGCTTCGATTGTATCTGCCCGGCAGGAGGCGCAGCTTCTCTTTGAATTAGCGCAGACCTTGGGCAACTCTTTGAGTTTGCGGGAGACCCTTTCGGTGGTTGCCGTGCGCTTGAAAGAGATGATTCCGTACGACTCGATCGTCTTTTACATCTACGAGGGAGGGAAACTGATCCCTCGCTATGTGCACGGAGTGGACTACGATCTGTTCACCTCGATCGAGATCCCGCTCGGGGAAGGTGTTTCAGGATGGGTGGCGCAAACCGAGAAGCCCATCATCAATGGAGATCCCGCGGCGGAAACAAAATACCTGGGAGAGCGCCCGCGAATTCCCGTGCTGCAATCGGTGCTTTCCGTACCCCTGCGCGGGCGCGATGGAGCCGCAGGCGTGCTCTCTGTCTATCTTCGGGCCAAGCAGGGCTTCACAAAGGATCATTTGCGCCTGCTGCTGGCTGCCAGCTCGAAGCTGGGGCTGTCGGTCGAGAATGCCCTGCAATATGAGCGGGCCCAGGATACCGCGAGCACCGATTTCCTGACCGGATTGCCAAACGCCCGCTCGATCTGTGTCCACTTGGAGAAGGAAATCGCTCGTGCCCGTCGCGGCGGGAACGCTATGGCCGTACTGCTGTGTGACCTCAACGGTTTCAAGAGTGTCAACGACAGCTACGGGCATCTTGTTGGGAACAAGCTTCTGCAGGAGATTGCAAAGAATCTAAAGAATGCTTGCCGCGAGTATGACCAGGTCGGCCGCCTCGGAGGGGACGAATTTGTTTTCGTGCTCGCGGAACTCCCCACCGATTGCCTCCTAGAAGAGTTGAAGCCGCGACTGGAGTTGGCGGTCGAAGACGCCGGGCGCGCGGTTTGCGGGGAGAAAGTGGTGACGGCGAGCATCGGATGCGCACTTTATCCGAAAGATGGTTCCACGGCCGAGGAACTCCTGTCTGAGGCGGATCACCGGATGTATGAAACCAAGGAAACCTTCTACAAACAACGCCGCGACTTGTCTCGGCTTCAGGTCGGTTGATTTAACCTCGGCGATTTTCATTTCCGGAGTGGTGCCATAAGCGCGAAATAACATGAGAGCAAGAATCCAAATAATCGGACGGCAGCTGCTTACCCTGGTGGCTGTTTGCCTTTTCGGAGGCTTGCTGAGCGCATCGCTGGTTCGCTTTGCTCCCGGCTATGGGGTGGATGAGCGCGAACTTGATCCTCGGCTGAGCCAGGCAAGCGTCGAAGCGATCCGCAACTCGCATCGCCTCAATGGCGGCCTTCTTTCCTATTACGGCCATTATCTCGCGAGCGCGCTGCGCGGTGATTTCGGGACGTCGGAGTGGCTCGAGCGTCCTGTTTCCTCGCTCATAAAGGAGCGCTTTCCGGTGACCGTGCGATCCGTCGTATTGGGAGTCACTCTAGCCTGGGCGACGGCGTTGGGGATCTCCCTGGCCGGTCTGTTTTTTGGTGGATTCTTCCTCGAAATCTCAGGCACGCTCGCGAGCGGCGTGCTCATCGCGTTGCCAACGGCGGTGATTGCCGTCTTCTCCGTGTATCTTCGTGCGCCCGTATTTCTGGCCATTGCGGTGGTAATGTTTCCGAAATTGTTTCGATATCTGCGCAATCTGCTGGCCGAGGCCTACGCACAACCCTACATTCTGGCGGCACGGTCGCGCGGAATCGGGCAGGCACGGATCCTGTTTCAGCACGTTCTCCCCTTGGCTTCTCCCGCGCTTTTTGCGCTCTTCGGAGTTTCTTTGAGCATGGCCTTTGGGGCGGCGATTCCGATCGAGGCGCTTTGCGATTCTCCGGGGGTAGGACAGCTGGCTTGGCAGGCAGCGCTCAATCGCGATTTGCCGCTGATCATGAATCTAACGCTGCTCATCACGCTCATCACGGTGGCCGCAAATCTGCTCGCAAATGTTGCCCACGAGAGGGCGCTGTGAGATCCCGGGGAGTGCTTCGCGGAATCTCGGCGGTGATTTTGTGTGTCGTCTTCGCTGCTGGTTTGTTTGCCGGCGCGGTTGCTCCCTATTCGTATACCAAACAATTCCGAGAGCGGGTGGATGCTACGCCGTGCGCATCCCACTGGCTGGGCACGGACAGTCTTGGAAGAGACCTGTTTGCCCGCCTGGTGTACGGAACGCGCGTCTCCTTGTTGCTCGCCCCCGCTGCCGCTTTTCTGTCCACGCTCATCGCCGGCGTTTTCGGTGGCTTCGCGGGGCTCGTGGGCGGTTGGTCGGAGAGATTGATCCTGGCGGCCGCCGATCTATCGATGGCCCTTCCGCTGCTGTTTGTCCTGCTTGCGCTGCGTGCGCTGCTGCCTTTGGATGTTTCTCCCCTTGTTTCGGTGATCGCCACGTTTGTTTTGCTGGGTTTGCTGGGTTGGCCTTCGTCACTACGAGTGGTCTGGGCCGCAACAAAAAATCTCCGAAACTCTGACTTTCTCTTGCTGGCTCGAGCAACGGGATGCGGACGTTCGAGAACGATCGTGCGCCACGTGCTTCCCAATCTGCAACCCGTCATGTTCGCGCAATTCTGGATCTCGATTCCGTTGTTCGTTTTAACGGAGGCCACTCTAAGCATGTTGGGGCTCGGTGTGATGGAGCCACTCCCTTCCTGGGGCAACCTGTTGCGTGGTCTAGAGGATATTTCGGCGGTCAGCGCAAACCCCTGGAGGCTCGCCCCGCTCATTTTGCTGATGGTGGTGGTCGTCTGCTTTCAACTTATCTTGCCCACACAGGAGGAAACCGCGTGATATCCCGTTTGCCACGAAACCTAGCCCTCTTGATCCTGCTGGCCTTCGCGCCTCCCATTGGTGCTCAGACGGGCGGAGAGCTGCACTTCTGCCTCCACGGCGAACCCAAAACCTTCAACCCGGTCTTAGTGGACGATGAACCTTCGGAGAACATTCGCTACTTGACCGGCGGGGTTCTGATCCGCCTGAATCGCCAGTCCCAGGCTCTCGAACCGGCACTGGCAACTTCTTGGACCATCTCCCGGAATCGGCGCACCATCACCTTCCATCTGCGCCAAGGGGTTCATTTCTCTGACGGCACGCCATTCAGTTCCGAAGATGTGGGCTACACCATGCGCATGCTCATGGATCCGGAAACCCATTCCCCCACGGGAGATGCCTTCCGCTCGGGGGAGGGAAGCGTCGAAGTGCAGGCTCCCGCGCCGGATCTCGCCGTCATCACCTTCCCCGCTCCAATCGCTGGGCTGGAGCGGCTGTTCGATCAGGTCGCCATTCTTTCGGCACATTCCCCCAAGAAGGAGATGGCCGTGCTCGGCCCCTTCTATGTGGCCGATTACAAAGCGGGTTCCTACATTTTGTTGCAGAAGAATCCGAACTACTGGAAACATGACGCTCAAGGACATGCTCTGCCCTACATCGAGAGCGTCCGCTTGGACATCCAGCGTAATCGCGACATTGAGTTGCTGCGATTTCGTCGCGGCGATTTGCAGCTTATCAATCGCCTAGACGCGGAACAGTTCGACCGCCTGCAGCACGAGAATCCCGCGGTGACGCGTAACGCGGGCACGGGCCTCGATGCCGAGGAGCTGTGGTTCAATCAGTCGCCGGCCGCTCCGCTACCCGAATACAAGAAAGCCTGGTTCGGCGCCAAGGAATTTCGCCAAGCCATCTCCATGGCCATCAATCGTGGGGACCTTTGCCGCATTGTTTATGCCGGCTATGCGAAGCCTGCTTACGGTCCCGTCTCTCCCTCCAATCATTTTTGGTTCAATTCCTCCCTCGAAGAGCCGAAATACGATGCGCAAGCCGCTTTGCCGCTCCTGACACAAGCAGGTTTCCGCCTGGAAAACGACTCACTGAAGGACCGGGCGGGAAATCGCGTCGAATTCACACTGGTCACCAATTCGGCTAATACGGCAAGGGAAAAAATGGCGACGATGATCCAGCAGGACCTCTCACAAGTGGGAATCAAGGTTAAAGTTGTCACGCTGGATTTTCCGTCGTTGATCGAAAGAATGACACGCACCTTCGATTACGAGGCTTGCATCCTCGGTCTGGTCAACACCGACCTGGACCCCAACGGCCAGATGACCGTTTGGCTGAGCTCCGGCGAAAACCATCAGTGGAATCCCAGTCAAAAAGCTCCGGCCACGCCGTGGGAAGCCGAAATCGACAAGCTGATGCGTGAGCAGGCTGCCGCTCCCACGGACAAAGAACGAAAAGCGAAGTTCGACCGTGTCCAACAGATTGTGGCCGAGCAGCAACCCTTCATCTATCTCATTAACAAAGACGTGCTCTTGGCTGTTTCTTCGAGTGTTGTTGGCGCAGCGCCTGTGGTGCTCAATCCCCCGGGATTCTGGAACGTGGAAACGCTGCGGCTAGGGCCCGCGCCGGACTTGGGAGCCCAGAGGTGAGCTCTTCCACGCCGCTGCTTTCCGCGCGGCTTTCTGTGGACTATCGGAACAAACCCGGGGTCCTCAGAGATATTGCTTTGGAGATTCGCCGCGGGGAGATTCTAGGGCTCGTCGGCGAAAGCGGTTCCGGGAAGAGCACGTTGGCGCTGGCGCTGCTGCAACTGCTGCAACTGAGAGGAGCCAAAGTCCGAGGCGAAGTCCTCTTTCAGGGTGAGAATCTTCTCGAGAAAACAGAAAGTCAGCTTCGGGAGATGCGCGGCCGGCAAATGAGCGTCGTGTTGCAGAGTCCCCTAACTTCTTTGAATCCTGCGCTTCGCATCGGAACTCAGCTGAGAGAGGCTTGGCTCGCACACGCAAGAGGAACAAAACAGGAGGGCATGGCGGCCGTGCGTGCGGTGTTAAGCAGCGTGAGTTTGCCGGATGACGAGGAATTCCTGGCCAGGCGTCCCTCGCAGCTCAGCGTCGGCCAGGGACAAAGGGTCATCATCGCCATGGCCATTCTTCACCGGCCGGCGTTGCTGATTGCCGATGAGCCGACCAGTGCGCTGGACACCATCACCCAATCCGAGACACTGGCTTTATTTGCTCGGCTGAACCGAGAACTGGACGTGGCTATCCTCTATATATCGCATGACCTCCTTTCCGTGGCCGCGCTTTGTCACCGGATTGCCATCCTACGCGAGGGCGAGATTGTGGAGTGTGACGTGCCCGAGTTCATTTTCCATTCAGCGCGCCATCCGTACACCCGAAGATTAATTGCCGCGCTGCCCAGCCTCGAACGCCACAGACCTTCGGAATGAACCCTCAGATCGATTTGCCAGGGACCTGCTTCCAGCAACTGCCGCGACCCGCGACTAACTCCTTCGAAGGCGACACATAAAGAACTTCGTCTGCTATGCACCCAATATGTAAGGATGGAAGCACAAAGGGAGAAGCCGCGAGGCTTCCTTCGGCCCGAGCAGTACGCGGAAAAATGCACGGCAGAATGGCCGGAGCGGCGTGCTGAACTCGGTGAAGGTTGCATGAAGTGGCTGGAATGGAACGGAAGCACAGCGTGAAATCCATGCGAGCCGCAAGAGCGACGAATGGTAGCCTGTTATCTCGACCGCGATGAATGAGTTTTTGGCAACGGCGTACGCCACCAAGGCGATGACCAGCAGGGCCGCTCAACTGCTCGGCTTGGCCGTGCTCGCGCTTCTTACGGCAAGCGGGACGAACGCGCAGCGCGTACGTGGCGAACTGCGCATTGAGGTATGTGACCCACAAGGGGCGCCGCTCCCGACGCAAGCCGAACTGGTGAGCGAGGGCAATCAATTTCGCCGCACATTCCAGGTGGGTGCGGACGGTCGCTACGTGGTCGAGGACCTGGCTTTTGGTGTCTATCGTCTCAGCGTAAACACGCAGGGATTTGCACCCTGGTCTGGCTTGGTCGAGATTCACTCCGAGGTTCCCGTTCGCGTCTCCGTGAGTTTGGGCCTGGCACGGGTCGAGACCCAGGTACAAGTGAGCGATTCTCTCACTCTGCTTGACCCTTCTCGGATAGGAACGGTCTACTCCGTTGGCCGCCAAACCCTTGGTGAAGCCGTCGTCAGCCAACCGGGCCGAGGCATTTCCGACCTAGTGGACGATCTTCCGGGATGGCTGTATGAGGCCAATGGTGCACTCCATCCGCGCGGGTCAGAATACGACGTGCAGTATGTGATCGACGGATTGCCGGTCACGGAAAATCGCTCGCCCGCGTTCGCGACCGCAATCGATGCGGACGCAGTAGATTCCATGCGTGTCCTGACGGCGAGTTATCCCGCAGAATACGGCAGGAAACTTGGCGGAGTTATAGAGGTGACGACGGAAAAGAATGTCCCCTCCGGCCCGCACGGGCTGTTCGATTTGAGCGGTGGAAGCTTTGCGACCGCGAACGGCTCCGCTGGAGTTTCTTATTCGCGCGGAAAGGACCGCTTTTCACTCAGCGCTGACGCGTTTCATACGGAACGCTATCTGGACCCGCCGGTGTTGGCGAATTACACGAATCGTGCCAGTGCTGGCGGCTTCTCTTCTTCCTATGAGCGTGATTTCTCGGACCGCAATCGCCTGCGCGTGACCGTCTCGCACAACGTCGCCCGATTCCTGGTTCCTAATGAACTGGTTCAACAAGAAGCGGGACAGCGACAAGACATCACCGATAGCGAGACCACCGGCCAAATCTATTTCCAGCACATCATCTCGCCGGAGTTGTTGCTCAGTATTTCAGGGAGTGTTCGAGACGCAACGGCGACGCTCTCTTCAAACGCGCTGGCCACGCCCATCATTGTTTCGCAGGATCGAGGCTATCGAGAAGGCTACGTTCGGGGAGACCTGGCTGGTCACCACAAGCGCCATGACTGGAAAGTAGGGACCGACGCCATCGTTAATCCCGTCCGAGAGCGCTTGCATTACATCATCACGGATCCGACACAATTCGATCCTGGGACGCAGCAACAATTCGGATTTTCAGACCACCGTTGGGATGTGGAGCCGTCTGCCTACGCGCAAGATCAAACGCGCCTGGGCCATTGGAATCTCAGTGCCGGGCTTCGCTTCGACCACTACGGTTTCGTCGTGCACGAATCGGCCTGGAGCCCTAGAGTCGGGGTCTCACGATACGTTCCGTCTCTTAATTTGCTTATTCACGCTTCTTATGACCGTGTGTTTCAGACGCCGGCAGTGGAGAATCTGCTGCTGGCAAGTTCCCCTCAAGTCGATTCGCTGAACCCGGTTGTGGTGCGGTTACCCGTCGAGCCCGCGCGGGCGAACTATTACGAGGTCGGTGCTAGCAAGGCGTTTTTCGGGAATGTCCGCATTGATGCCAACGTGTTTCGTCGGGATTTCCGCAATTATTCGGACGACGACGTTTTGCTGGACACGGGTGTCAGTTTTCCAATCGCTTTTGCGAAAGGTCAAATTTCAGGCGAAGAGGTCCGCATCGAAGTTCCGCACTGGGGTCCTTTCTCAGGTTACCTGAGCTACGCGAATCAGGTTGGGCGCGGCCAGGGCCCGATAACGGGAGGTCTGTTTCTTGGAAGCGACGCGTCGAACGCGCTGACGAACACCGGTCGGTTTCCCGTCACTCAGGACCAACGCAACACGGCACGTGCACGCGTGCGCTTTCAGGCGACTCGGCGCCTGTGGCTGTCGATAGGAGGGACATACGGCAGCGGCTTACCAGCAGAGGCGGGTGATGCATCCTCAGCCTTGCTGTTGACTCAGTACGGTCCCGCGATATTGAACGAAGTGAACTTGCTGCAGGGACGCGTAAAACCGAACTTCTCTCTGGATGCCGGGAGCGGGTTTGAAGTCTACCACCGGGAGCAGCGCAGTGTGACGCTGCAGCTTCAGGTTTTCAATCTAACGGACCGCCTCAACGTAATCAATTTCGCGAGTCTTTTTTCAGGGACCGCCGTCGCGCCGCCGCGGAGTGCATTCGGGAGGCTTAAGGTCACCTTCTGACCCAGCCGGTCCAAACGTTGCGAAGATTAGGCGGCGGTCGTGCGACCTTGAAGATGCCAACGTACAGGCGGCGGGTTGCCAGGATGGCAAATGCGGCCGACATCTTCCAAATCGGTGGGCGGCATGTAAAACTTGGCGAGGTTTCCGCGGCTGTGGCGTTGGCGTCGCAATCGGCAAACGGTAAAGGTCGGGGGAACGCCGCCGATAAAATCTCACAGCCAGGGATAGGAGGTAATCGCAGTGAGCGGGCATGTTTTGACAGGCGTCGAGCGAGAAATCCGCTCTGTGCCGGATGATGCCTTCCAAAAAAGCATAAAAGCTCTTCCTGCCCGAATGGCTTCGCGTTTGGCGTTCATGTCGCGGAACCACCACGCGGTACGCGACTTCGCAGTTCGCGAGCTTTCTAGGCAGGACCGGCCGCTTTCGCCGGTGCAGATTGCACAGGTTACCGGCCTCACTCTCCAAAATGTGTCGGCCATCCTCACAGACCTGGAAAAAAATCTGTTTTTCCTGGTGCGCGACCCTGAGGGGAATGTGAGTTGGGCATTCCCGGTCACCACGTCCGAGACCCCGCACCGCCTTACATTTTCAACTGGAGAGAAGATTTTTGGAGCTTGAGCGGAAGATGCCTTCGCTACGTCCTTCGTGCAAGGATGCCTAAGAGGAGAGAAGCTGAGCGTTCGCATAGATTCCGAATGCCACCATTGTTCACGGCGGCTTGCGATGGAGGTCGATGAACATCTGCGCTTCCGGGTAGTGTCGCGCGGAGCGCTCCCATTGCTCTTCGAGCCAGACGTGGATTGGGGCACTTTTCACGGCGCAAACATCATTCACGATTATTGAAACCAGACCGTCTTCTTCTGGTCAGAAGAACACGCCCGTGATCACCGGCGCAACCAGCAGCAGCCCGACGGCACGTACCTCACTCTGCGGCAGGCCGCGCTTGCCGAACGCTATGCGCAATCAGGATTGTTCGCCGCCACACTGGATGGTCGGCTACAACGCTAAGCGCCGGAAGGATTAGGTTCTTCCATGCGCATTCGACTCGCATTTGTCGTCTTCGTAGTGGCTTTGTTGAAAATAGGCAGCGCGTACAGCGAAGCAGCCGAGGCCAATCCGACCACGGCGAAACCTGGAACTTTCGAGTGGCCGGCCGAACAGGCAGCTAGTAGCCCGTCGAATTATCCAGACTGTCGAGACTGGTATTTGGGAAGTAATGGCTGATGATTTCGCGGAAACTGGCGCCGCCTTCCGCCATTGCCCTTGCGCCGCGCTGGCAAAGTCCGATTCCATGGCCGTGACCGGCTCCTTCCAGGACCACCCCGCCGTTTTCCCTTCGTACCGCAAAATTGTTGCTTAGAACCGTATTCCAGCCGAGGGTGCGGTTGACTGCGAGCCGCCCCGCCTCGCCCTTGCCCATCAGACGCCCCACTTCTTGCTCTGAGATTCGGCGGGTCCAACGCACCGGAGACGTGTAACAGGCGTCGCAGACTACCGAATAATAAGGATAGCTGCCGGAAGACACGCCGACGTCGGCGGGAGTTCGCGTGTGACCGCCGCAACTTCGCGTGAACATTGCGGCAAATGGTTTGCCTTCATAGGTGAGGACCAGACCCCGCGTGGCCGAAGTGGCCATTTGAGCCAGGCTGTCCGCGCGCGGCGGCTCGCGAAGGAATTGACAATGCGTGGCATCGCAAAAGTCAAAATGATGGTGACGGCCTTTTCCCGCCACGAAGTACGAGCGGGTCACGATCGCCTGGGCTTTCAGGGCTTCTAGCGGCGTGTCCTCGGTTAATTCCGCGGCGACGACGGAGGCCACTGCCGTCTCCAGATCCATCGTGACAATGGGCGCGATTTCAGCGCCCATCGCTCTGACGTTCAGCGTTCCCTGATATTGCCGGCTGATTTTCCCCGAAATTCCCAGAAGAAAA
>Ga0306920_100002175_pt1 | contig 24678 bp, 19 predicted proteins | sample flu12Cox44000170_FD_204666 | JGI IMG/M metagenome (GOLD analysis project Ga0306920, IMG submission 204666) | Lab enrichment of tropical soil microbial communities from Luquillo Experimental Forest, Puerto Rico - flux4day.12C.oxic.44.000.170 (v2)... | ecosystem: Environmental > Terrestrial >...
CTTTGGCCCCCTCATGCATCGACTGGACGGCACTCTCGGCGATCGCTGGAGACCATTCGTGCTCGGCCGCAGAGATGACAGCGACCGTTCTCGAGTCTCGATGGATCCTCTCCGTCGCGGAAATTGCAGCTCGTCTCAAGGTCGACCTGGCGCGCATCCAAATCCGCCCAGGCCCCGAGGAGCTCCCGGGAAGCTCGGGTATGGTGGCAGACATTCGCCGGCTGGTAGAGAGCGCGAGCGACCGCGCGGCCCGCAGGAATGCGGTTCGAACTGCGGACAACGGCCTGCAGCGTGTCGATTCGCAATACGCTACGCGTGCGTCCACCAGTAATGCGCATTTCCTCCTGGCCCGCCCGCATACCGGGATGTCGGCGCAGGAATACGGCCAGCTGACAGTGCGGATAGGCTCCGGGATCAACGCTCTCGGAGTGTATAGCTGGTATCACCTGGACGCTCTGCAACAGGCAACACGGCTTGCTCACGGGCAGCTCAGCACAGATGAACGGCAGGCGCTCGTGCGCGCGATGCTTTTCAATGAAGCTTTCGCCCTTCACTTCCTTGAGGATTCATTCGCTTCCGGCCATGTCGCCGGATCCTGGGGCAATGCCTCGCAGCGCCAGGGCACACACGACTTCTACAACGAAGCCGGTCTCGAGGTCTCTCTCTGGCGGGGGGGCAGCCAGTCCGTGGTGTTGATGGGGGATGCCAACATGCGGCCGGAGGATGCGGAACGCGCCGCCGCCGCGGTGCGCACCAGCCTCGAGCAGTTGCTCGATACCGCCGCCGGCCGCAAGCGTGCCACCGAATTGCCGTACTCGCCTGCAGCACCGGCGCAACCGGACGGGTTGAACGTGTGTCTGAACCAGCGGCTCATCGATCGGGCCGACATCACCGCAGCAAGCGAAGCGTACAAGCAGGCAGTCGTCGCGGATCTCGGTGAGGTCCTGGGACAAACGCCGGTACCCGGGCTCGGCCCCGGACTGGGCGCGCGACCGCGATTCCGCAGCGAAATCGGACCATTTATCGGATTGGCAGGCTCGATGGACGGCCGATGGATCGATGGGGGTTTCACGCCATCGGAGGGCGGCTTCGTCGCGGGCGTTGAACTCGCGGCCCGGGTCGGCGTGGGTCTGGACGGAGTGATGCGGGATTCGGGCGATGGTCTCACGTTCCTCTCAGTCGGGTTACGGGGCGACACGGCATCCACCAACTCCGTGGGCGGCATCGACTCGTCCAAGGCCGGTGGGAACCCCAGCTCCGCCATCCAGTCACGCACCGCCGTGTCGACACGTCTGAGGATGCCCTTCTACCTGATTCCGGGCGACCTCCTGCTCCTTGCTCCGCTCTACTTCATCGCGCCGGAGCGCTACGAAGCGATCGCCGTTACGGCCGCGAACGGTGGAGTGATCCCCTGGCAGTCGGGCTTTGCGAGCCGCTTCGGCCGTTTCCAGTTCGTGCTCGGCCGGGAACTCGGCGTGAGCTTTTATGGAATCTCAGGTAAGGATCGCGTCCTCGCGCCTGGCGTTGCGGGTGGTCCGGCTCGGGTGGTGAAGTACAAATCGACGCTCCTCGACCTGCCAATCCTCGAGTACCGGGCTTACAGGTCGTTCTCCAGCAACCAGAGCTCGGCGGTGCTGTTCCAGCTCTTCACCGCGCTCGACATGCCACACTCGGTGAGTGTCGTGAGCCCGCCCGGCGCCCCGCCCGCCGATCTTCACGATGTCTGGTCGGTAGGCATTCGGCTGGTGTTTGATTGGCGCTACTATCCTTAGTTCGCGAGCGGGAAAGTGGAATGGCTTGTCGGGTGCTCGCACTTTCGGGACCGATTTGGCGCAATGCACATGGATAGTCTGCGTGGCGGATGCAAGGGTGCGAGGCGCGAAGCTCGGGCTGGTGTTAGAAGCTATTTCGTGATGGGAATGACGCTGTACGTCGCGCTGAATGCGTGCTCGAGCCCCCCGCTGTTGCCCTTTACGAAGGATACCCCGCCGCTCACGCTCGTCTCCGCCCAGCAGGCCGGCGTCACGGATGAGCGAGCGCGCTTCCGCGAGATCTACTGCGCCGTGTTGGAAGCGCACGCCCAAATGTTGCCGGACTACCGACCTTGTGAGAAGGCACTCACTCGAGTGGGTACTGAGCCTCCACCTACCGGCAAGCCGGTTGATCTTGGACCCTCGCGACGGCACCTCATTGTGGGGTTAGTTCCTGGGCTCGGGTGGGAATGCTTCGCAGACTGGCTGCGCACGACCGGCAGCGTGACGTCTTATCTCGCTCAGTTCGGGTACGATGCCAGATTCATCGAAGTCGGTGGACTGGCTAGCACCGAAGAGAATGCTCGTCGGATCCGTGATGCAGTGCTCGCAATGCCCGCCACTGCAGGGGAGCGGCGGCTCGTTCTCATCGGCTACTCAAAGGGAGCACCGGATCTCCTCGAGGCGGTCGTCAGTTACCCCGAGATCCGGCCGTACCTGGCCGCCGTGATCAGCGCGGCAGGAGCAATCGGGGGCTCGCCACTCGCCAACGGCGCGCGGGAGTCCCAGGCTGATCTGTTGCAACATTTCCCGGGCGCACGATGCAAGGTTGACGGGAAAGCGGTGGCCAGCCTGAGAACGGATGTACGCCAAACGTGGCTCGCGCAACATCCTCTGCCGAGCGACATTTCTTATTATTCTCTCGTCACTTTTCCGGACCCCGATCACATCTCCCGCATGCTGCACGGCAGTTACGAGAAGCTAAGCAAGGTCGACGCACGCAATGACAGCCAGCTCATCTTCTACAACGAAGTGATTCCAGGAAGTACGCTGGTGGGCTATGTCAATGCGGATCACTGGGCACTAGCAGTGCCGATCGATCGGTCACATCCGTGGGTTACCTCGATGTTCGTCACCCAGAATGCCTACCCACGGGAAGCGTTGCTCGAAGCGCTGCTGCGTTTCGTGGAGGAACACTTGGAGCACGCCGTTAGCAATTAGATTGCAAACTTTGGCGATGCTGCTGCCGAGAGGGAATTGACCGCAGCGCGCCCGAGCGCACGTCCGCTGTGTCTTGAGTGTCCGTACATGGACGCCCCAACCTGACGGCGGACTTGGATGCGCCACCACTCGACTAATGTCACAGGCCGGGGTTCCGCCGAAGCGCTCACAGGAGACGGCGCGTTAACCGTAGGTCGCAGCTTCCGAGAGCGTAGTTACTCGCGGTCAGGTCGCGCGATCAGCCAAAAGCAAACGAGGATGATCACGCCACCGATCATGTCGACCGGCAGTGAAACGAGCGTCCTGGCCACGGGCCCAAGGCCTGGCGTCCGAGACGGCACACCCAACATGAAATGCAACAGGAATACTGCGAGACCCATGACTCCGCCAACAGCGACGTAGATGCTGAGCAACGTCGCATGCCACCTCCTTAACAGGAAGTGCGCGGGGACCGCGATTAACAGCGTGGCGCAATAGCTAACCTTGGAATAAGCAGAAAATTGAGCGAATGCGATTGAATTGCCCTGGAGCGCGGCAGGCAAAACCAACAACAGCACCGGCACCAACGGAGCGACAAGAAATCCGACGACTGCTCGTCCAATTCCACTGGTCTTGTTCAAGGAATCCTGCCCTTCTGCGCCACACTGGGGGTCTTGAACTACAAGCCCCTATGCGGAAGCGCTTGCGCAATGGTCAACGGGCCTGAACGTCGGCCCGTTCGGATCGGTTATAAGACGCAGTTTACGCTTGAAGAAACCGTTCTGAGCACAATCCTGGCCGATGTGGACGAGGCCGACCTCGGACAATGGGCCTGCGAAGAGTGCTTCGATCCGCGCGCGCGAGACAGGATCGAGCGCGTCGAACGCGCCGTTCACCACGAGCCACTTTGGCTGCTGTAGACAGACCCGGGCAAAGGCCAGGCTTTGCTTTTCGCTTTCGTTCAAACGCCGGTCCCAACGATCGGTCGTGTCAAGAAGCGGCTGGAGGTGCTCCAAACCCACGTCCCCTAACGCGCGAGCGATGGCTGCATTCTCATAGTCGGTCGCTGCGCGCGGATAAGCGAGTGCGGCGCGCAACGTGCCGGGCGGTACGTAGGCACGTGCCGGCAGGAACATCATGGCCTGGCGGGGCGGGCGCGTGATCCGCCCGCGTCCCCAGGGCCAGATGCCGATGATGGCGTTCAGCAGGAAAGTTCCGGCCGCACCGTGTTCGCCCACGATGAGCGTACGTTCGCCTGGCCCCACCTCCACGTGCGCCTCGCTCAGTTTGATCGAGCTATCCGTTGCGGCAATTGAGAGATCGTCGATGCGGATCGAATGGCCCTGCGATTCTTCCAGGTCGATGTGGTCGACCGACCGGCCGAGACCATCCATCGTAACCACCGCTCGTTGGAAACTGGCCACACGCCGCCGGGTGGCACGCCAGTCGGCGAGGATCGAAAAGTTGTCCACGAACCACCGCAGACAGGTCTGTACCTGGTTGAAAGCGCCGACGGCTACCATCAACTGACCAAAAGTCATCTTACCCGTCAGATAGGCCGGCGAGGCTACCAAGATCGGCGCCACGAGCGTGAACCAGCCATAGCCGGAGGTGACCCAGGTCAGGCGGGTCGCGGCTCGGACGGTGCGCCGGGTCACCTCGAGGACGCTCTCGAACACGCGGTCGAGTAGCTGCTTCTCGCCGGATTCTCCGCCCTGAATGGTGATGCCTTCGATGTCTTCGTTAACGCGCACTAGCGCGAAGCGCAGATCCGCCTCACGCGCATAACGCTCGGCATTGAGAGCGATGAGCGGTCGACCCACGCGCCAGCTGAGGAACGACGCGACACCCGAATATAGCAGCGCACACCAAACCAAATAGCCAGGCACCTGGATGTGGCGGCCACCCAACGGCAGAAACATCCCCTGCGAGAGAAACCAGAGCACGCCGATGAAGGACAGCAGGAGCAACGTTGACTGCAGCAGACCAATTAGCAAGTCGGTGACCAGATCCGCCAGGTGTTGCGCATCCGCGGACATCCGCTGGTCCGGGTTCGCTCCGATCGCCCCCGCGTTCGCCAGATGAAAAGCACGCGGCGGCTCGAGCCACTGGCCGACCATGTCGTGCACAAGCGACCGACGCAACGTGAGCTTGGTGGTCTGATTGAGCCAAACCTGCGCTACATTCAGCGTCAACAATATAGCCGCCAACACCGCGAAGACGCCCAGCTGGCCGATGAACTGTGGCACATCCTTGCGCGTCACAGCATCGTAAAAGGGCTGATTCCACGCATTGAGCCGCACCTGCATGTGGGCCGTGGAGGCAATGACGATGAAGATGCCGGCAGCCAGCATCAGAAGGCGCTTGCGGTCGTGCGAGCCCCAGTAAAGCGCGAGCATCCGCCGAAGCTCAGAAAAGACGCTCTTGGCCGGGACCTCTTCGACTTCAGCGCCGGGTAAAGCCTTAAGTGATGGGTCCGTCATGGCAGTCACCGTGTTAGGTTGGGGTCACTTCTAGTCCTTGCCCCAGCTGTAGGCGTACTTAACAACGACGCCGGTATAGTTCGGGGCGTTAGTGTGCACGAGCGCTTTGGCTAACACGAGACCGACGGAATTGTGTGAGTCTGGCAACCAATGCGCTTCGGTTCCGACTATGAGATTTTCTTGGGAATTGTTCTGCGCTACTCCGTCGACGCTGGTTTGTCCGCGGAATGCATAGCGGGTATCCAAGGACGCCCAAAAGCTGGGCGTGAAGGTATAGCTGATGTGCGCTTCAAGGCCCGGTAGTGGCTCCTGACGTAGAACTTCGATACCGCGATAAGCCGTGTTATCAGTAAAGAAGAGCGCGTTGACATATCCGTCGACCTCCCACTTCTGTTCGGGTCCGAAGGGATATGCGATACCAACCTCTGGTTTGAACGACCAGCGGTGTGTGCCCAGATTGAGCACTTTGTCAGGGTTGTATTCACCCGTGGGGACGCTAACCGTCAGACTCACCCCCACGCTCGTCGTTCGTTCACGCGCCGAAAGTTCCGCCGCACTGAGCGCCTTGCCGCCCTTCAATATTCCCGCTAACTCAAAGCTGGAATCACCGAAGCCGGTAGACGAGCCGGAGATGTTGCTCTCAGCGATGTATCCGCTGAGCGAGGCGTACGGAACCGTCGCGTTTACCCACGCGAAATGGCCCAAGAGACCAAAATTGTGTGTGTAGGAGAGGTCCCCCTTATTCAGCTCAAGGTTCTCGCTGCCGACGACAAGTGACGTATCAATCGACGCGTTTTGGCGCGCGTAGGTGTAATCGAACTCGAGGTCGTTAACACCCACGGGACCAGGGGTGTAAGTGCGCGGGTCCGTGAACTGGGCACACAATACCCCGGGAAAGCATGAAGTCGCGATGGCAACGACCGCAGGAAACAAGATGTGGCCAACACTTTGATACACGCCGACAAGCGCCCTCAGTCTCCACAGTGCGAAAGCGGTTAGACGTTTCTTGGCGCGCACAACCACGCGCCCGAGCAGCACGTCGGACGTGGTCAACAGTAGGTGCCGAAGGCACCCGAAAAACGGCCCTTGATGCAGCCGCCGGATTCCTCTACTGCGCGCTCGGCGCCTCGGCCAGCACGATCCAGTGCGATTGCGCCGGAAGCGCGTGGACCTCCATGCGCGACTGCGGCACCCAGAACGTAACCGAGTCCCCCTGACTGAGGTCGGTGATGTGCGTCTGCTTGCCGTTCACGAGGATGAACGACTTCGCGTCTGCTGGCTTGATGGTTAACGGGGTGATCGGGCTGCCGGCCACGTTGAGCAGCTGCACCGTCACACCGCTCGAACTTACTTTAGTCACCTGTGCGCTAAACTTCGCGTAGTTAACGCCCTTGTAAGTCCGCCCTTCCAGGCAGCCTGCCGGTGCCTTCGGGTACTTCGCGAGAAACTCCTGGCTGTATTGGAAGCCCTTGCAGGCCACCTTGGGCAGCGAATCCGGATCCGGAGTGTCCGCCGCCCATACACACGTGAGCGGCACACTGAGCGCAAAAGCAACGAGCACGCTTTGTATTCTCATGGTCACATACCTTTCGTTTGTGCTTCGGGGAACTGCCTTCCTGATTTGCGGAGTGTGAAGTTGTAAAACGTCGTGAAATGTAAGACTTATTAGTCGATTGCGCCACTGCTGCAGTGACCGTCGGCCGTGCACTTCCGTGCACGCAGGATGCAACGGGTGAATGGCCCCGGTCTCGCCCGAGCAGGCCGGGACCCAAAATTCGCTGAGGGGCTGTACACGACTGTCGGGTGCCAAACAAGCTTGTCAGCGTACCAACATGGCACCCGAGGTGAAGCTTACGTCAGGGGCTCGCGGCAGATGCACGATCAGCCCGATCACAAGCGCACCTCGTCGGACCAGAGTCCGATTGTCGAAGCCGACTAAAGCGTCTATATGTGGTTGAGGTGCAACAGGAAAGGACGCAGAAGGTGGACACTCGGAACCACCGCGGGCGAATCAATGCGCTCGCAATCTTCACAGGTCTCTTTGCGGCCCGCCTGTCCACGTCTGAGAGTGGCACCCACGCCGACCCGACCGCAAAACCTCTCAAGCTGGAGTGGATACGGATTTTCTCACGCAGCCTGCATGGCGTATGCGGTCGGGTTGGCATGCGGTCGAGCACCACGGATCACAGTACCAATGTAGGAGTCGGGAGATTCATCGTGAACAAGATCTTCACATCTCTGCTGTTCATGGCGCTCACGCTCGGTGGCTCGGTGGCATCGGCGGATGAGTATTCGGAGACAATCGATGTGTTCAAGAGCGCTGGCGAGAGCGCATCGTTCTTCAACAACAGCTACGGTTACGCGGTCTTCCCCTCAATCGGCAAAGGCGGTCTGGTGGTTGGCGGAGCGCACGGCAAGGGTAGGGTCTATGCGCAGGGTAAGCACATCGGCGATACCACAGTGACGCAGGTGAGCGTCGGATTGCAGGCCGGTGGACAGGCCTTCAGACAAATCATCTTCTTTGAGAACAAGGCTGCCCTGGACCAATTCACAAGTGGGAACTTCGAGTTCGGTGCCGATGCGAATGCGGTGGCGATAAGGTCGGGGGTCTCCGGGTCCGTCGGCACGACCGGTGCAACGGGGACCGCCAGCACCGCAAAGAATGCCGCCTCCGGTGCCAAGTATTACAAGGGAATGGCGATATTCACGGTCGTGAAAGGCGGGGCGATGGTCCAAGCCACGGTGGGCGGTCAGAAGTTCTCGTTCAAGCCGGTTGGGAGTACCTGACGGCTGGGCAGGTGTGGATTTACGCCGCGTAAGAGCGTGGCAATGAAAGGAAGGACATCATGAAAACTACTGTCAAGTTAGCTACCGCTATCCTAATTGGAATTCCTCTGGCGGGTGTTGCACAAGAACAGCTGAACTGCACCAAGGACATCAGCTACGGTAAAGAGTTCTTGACGAAGTTCCCGGACGCAGGCTCCGCCTGTCAAGAAGCTAAAGTTGTAAACGGAGAGAAGTGGGTGCGCTTCGACGCAGAGGTGAAGCAAAACAAGGACGGTCACATGACCGTGGACTTCCTCAACAAGTCAGGGGAGCACACAGGCAAGCCGATGACCTTTGCATACACCCCTGACGCGACCCTGACCTTGGAAAACAAGAACGTTAAAGCGGCATCCGCAGTGAAAGAGGGCAACAAAGTAATGATCTGGGTGCCGGAGAGCCGCTTTGGACTCTATGCGCAACCCGGCGCAGCCGAATCAGAACACTTCGCGCTCGTGAGCGACGGCTCGGCTAAAGAGTAAAGAACGTTAGCCTTCGGGTACTCCTGGCTGGAGTTGAGGGACCCGGGGGGAGTGTGCCAGTAGGCGGCTGGCTGCACTCTCCCCGTCTATCAGGCCCGTGCCGAAGATGCGGAAGCTGAAACTACTGAATCCCCATCGTCGCATTCGCGAGCTATTCGTGCGGCCCATGTCGCTGGCAGAAGTTTGCCGGTGGGTCTGGACGGCGCTGCTGCTGAGTGCGCTCGCCCAACCGATAGCCGCACAGATCCCGGGTACCCAGGCCCAGAAGAGTGAGCCTGCCCAGAAGAGCGAATCGTCTGCTCAGCCGGCCACAGATCCACTCGGACGCAGTACACCCCGGGGGACCCTCATGGGGTTCTTGCGGGCCGTGGAGAAGAACGACGCCTCTGCCGTGCGATACCTAGAAGTGACCGCAGGCGAGAGTCAACAGGCTCTAGATTCAGCCCGGGATCTCAGGAATCTCATCGATCGTTATCTGAAGGTGCCCCTCGCGAAGGTCAGCGACTCACCCGATGGGACGCTGAACGAAGGGCTGCCAACGAATCGCGAGCGCGTCGGCCCACTCGTCATGGGAGATAGGACGGCGGACATCACGCTAGTGCGCGTGACTGACCCACAGGCCGGCCCCATTTGGCTGATTTCCTCTCAGACGCTGGCAGAGGTTCCCTCGTGGAGCCGCTCGCTGGCACAGAGCTCGACGGAACAGAGCTGGATCGAGCGCTGGATGCCAAAGGCACTCCTCAGCCACGACGTCTTCGGACTCTCGGTGGCGCACTGGATTGTGCTCGTAGTAACGCTTCTCATTCCATTCGCATTGCTGGTTCTGACATTCAGTATCGCCATCAGGCTCATCAGAGCAACCGTGCGTGAACCCTCTCGCCTACGCAGCATCAACGCGTGGTACGCCGGCATGCGCTTGCCACTCATCATTTTTTTGACGCTGAGCATCCAGCTGATATGGATGCTGTTACGGATGCGTTCGCTAGGATTCACGCTGACGTCCCGAGTCACTTACGCGCGTGTCGCCCTCGTGCTGGATGTCATCGCACTTGCCTGGGTGCTGCGTAAGTTCTTGACGCTACGGCTCAGGCGCACGCGGCGCCTCCTCATGGAAAAGGACCGCACGGGTACTGAGTCCCTGGTGTTGCTCGGTGAGCGATTGCTGAGGGCGCTCGTGTTTCTGGTAGCCGTGTTCGCAATACTCGCGATCGTCGGTGTGAACACCAAGACGGCACTCGCAGGTCTCGGTATCGGAGGAATCGCTCTGGCGCTTGGTGCACAGCGGACAGTGGAAAATCTGCTGGGTGGCATCCTTCTGCTGAGCGACAAGGCGCTTGCCATCGGGGACTTCTGCAGCATCTCGAATCGGGTCGGAGTGGTTGAGGACATCACACTACGCTCGGTGCGGCTGCGGACGCTGGACCGTACGCTCGTGTCGATACCGGCGGGTGCTTTGGCACAGTCCGGGATCGAGAACTTTGCCACGCGCGAAAAGATACTGGCGCAGAGCACCTTGAGGCTTCGGTACGGTACGAGCGTCGAGCAATTGACGTGCATCCTGGGCGGCATCCGAAAGGTCCTTGACGAGAGCTCAAATCTCGAGCCCGCGAGTTCCCGCATTCGCTTGGTTAACTTCGGCGCCGAAGCCATCGAGCTGGAAGTCTTCGCCTACGTGCTCACTGCGGATTTCAACCGGTTCCTCGAGTTGCGTGAGGAGCTGTTGCTGCGAATAGCCTCAGTCGTCGAAGCCGCAGGGAGCGGTTTCGCGCCGACAAGGTTCATCCAGATGCAAGGTTCGGAAGGGGAGACTTCCACGGCTGTGAGCACTCGAGATGCGGGCGCCGGGAGGGATCGACGGCCGGGCGGAGCGCACTCGCCACCGAAGAAAATTGGGCACTGAATCATCCCAAAAAGTCTCAAAAACTTTGCTTATTCGGGCAGTCCACCCTCGCTGGCGCTCACTTGGTCCGCTAAAGCCGGTGTCGATCGGAAATGGACGTCTGCGACCGGGCAGCCTAATTACCCTCGGCGAGCGCCCGGAATTGGCCGAACTGACCCCGGATGCCTTGCGCAGCGAACATCGCCGATCGTCAAGGCCTCGGTCATCAGTGACACCCACGCTCGGCGGGTTACTCGCGAGTGAGTTGAGCTCCGATCCCTCGCCGCTGCGCCAAGCGCGGGCGCTGGGGTCAGGCTATGACTGTAAGTTGGGAACGGGAATTCGAAATAGCACTTTGGTACCCCGCCGGAGTCGGAAAGCCTCCCTGACGTCATCAAGCGATGGTGGCGCTCAGCGGAATATTGGATTGTCGAGAATCGACCCGAAGCCGACCGGAGTTCCGAGCGTGATCCAGCTCGCCCACGATCCGGTCGTCTTGCCCGCTCCCAGCGTCACGGTGCCAACGGGGGTGCGCCCGCCGATGTAAACCGAGATTCCATACAGGCTACCGTCGGCCACCGGGTCGACACGTTCGTAAACGTGACCACCCTCCACCCCCAACCCGCCGTACAGGGCCTGATTGAGGATCGGCAGAATGTCGGCGATTCGCCAGAGAAAATTGCCCTGCACGGTCCAATACTTGCCGGCGCGTACCTCCCCGGGCGAGTAGCCGGGGAAACTCTGCGGCCCCCCGAGTGAGAATGCGCGGTCCGGCGGTAGTGCGCTGCCGAGATTCGACCCACCGGCCGCTGTGAGCGACAGCGTCGTCACACCAGCCACGAACACCTGGCGCGCCGCCGCCTCGAGCGTCTCCCAGCTGCGCTCCGCGCCGAGGCCGGTATCGGAGCGGAAGTACTGGATTTGCGCCGCCGTGCCCCGGCTTGCGAAGGTCGAGGCATCGCGGTTGTCGAAAAACCCCGAGGCGCTGAGGCCCGCGTCGGTGTTCTTACCGGTCGGCAGCAGCGAGATACCCGTGTCGACTTCGACACGGCGCTGATCTGCCCAGTAGCCGGCCCGGAGCTGGCTGTTCGATCCGAGGTTGACACCGACATCCACCCGGCCGCCGTAGTCGATGAAGAAATACTGTGCGACGCGCCGGTAGTCGTTATAGATGTCTTCGATGGAGCGCCCGGCGAGCGCCCCGGGTTCGACAAAGAAGGTCTGGGCAGTCTTGAGAGGCTGATAGAGGCTGGTGGTAAAGGACGTTGAGGTGCCGAGCTGCACCCGGTTGCGCCACTGACCCCCGTATTGATTCAGCCAGCGGCGCACATACTGCGCCTCGAGCACGAAACGCAGTTCGCCGGCTCCGGCAAAGTAGATCCCCATGCTCGGACGCAGCACGTCCGGACCGATCTGCCTCTCCCGGGGCTCCCACACGAGTACCGGATTATCCGGGTTGCCTTCGAAGCGGTACTCGACGCTGTCCAGATCATCGAGCGCGGCGAGCCGGGCGGCATCGTGACTGATCGCTGCAACGTCGACCGTGTCGCCGGCACGGACTCGAAGCAGCGTGCGCAGGTACTCCGGATTCACGTATTTGAGGCCTCGGATCTGGACGTCCGCAACCTTGATTTGGAGGTTCTGACTTACCGTCACACTGCTCCGCCATGCGGCGTATTCCGCAGGCGACACGGACAGCGTCGCAAGCTTGCCAGCCATGGCCCGGGCAGCCTTCTCGCCGAGCGGTATGGTCTCCGCCGTACGCTCGAAATCCGAGGCACTGAATTGCCCCAGATCGACATCGATACGAATATCTCGGTCGGTCAGCGTCTGCAGCTGCACGAGCTCGTTGGCTTCGGACATGATGTCGCTGCTGCGCGAGATCAGGCTCGCCGGGCCGACCAGTTGCTCGCGCGTCGCGTTCTGCTTGGCGAGGTTCACGGCGATTACGACGCCGCCGCACAGGTTGCGTGCCACGTCGATCGGCAGGTTGCGCACGACGTAGCCGTCCGAAAGGACGTACTGGTCAGTGATGACCGGGGCGAACGCCCCGGGGATCGCCATGCTCGCCCGCATGGCCATCGCGATGTCGCCGTGATCGAGCACCACCATCTCCCCCGTCAGCATGTCGGTTGCGACCGCCCGGTAGGGTATGGGGAGTCGGTCGAAATCTGCGACGGTGCGGGCCCTGGCCACATAGGCGCGCAGCACGTCCTCGATGCGGCTCGATGCGATGAGTCCGCTTGGGGGAATGATCTTTCCGTCCTTCAGGCCCAACTCCACCGAGCCGCTGGCTGCGTTGAAGCGCTTCTGCTCGGCGGGCTCGAACTGGCGGCTGCCGACACCGCCGACCACGGACTTCCAATCCACATGCGTGACGAACTGCTCGATATCCGCCGCGGGCATCCCGGAGGCGTAACCTCCGCCGACCAGCGCTCCCATGCTGGTTCCCGCGATGCAATCGATGGGAACGTGCAACTCCTCGAGGACCTTCAGTACTCCGATGTGCGCACCACCCCGTGCCCCGCCGCCGGCCAGCGCGAGCGCGATGCGCGGTCGCTTTGCGGTCGCGTCGGGCGGAGCCTCTTGACGCTCAGCCCGGGCGCCTTGAGGCCCGGCCTGCGAATTCGGTGCGCTGATCTCTTGCGATGCCACTACACCCGCCGCGAGCGCCATGACGAGGCAGATCAACAGGCAGCGGTACCCGGGCTCCCGAGCAGACAATTGCCGCGACATCGTGTCCTCGTGGGCGGCTGACCGACTGTTGCAGACAGTCTACAGCCGCATTTTCCGCGCACAGGGCGACTCCCAATTTATCCTCGATGTTGAGCTCAACCTCTCGCTTACGGATGCGCGGACGTATTCGGACCCGACGTTGAGCCTGCCGCGCCACGGCGACCGTGAGTTATCGTTCCAGAGCTTGCAAGTGCAAATTGCGGCACAGATCAACAATACGCCGTCCAGCAATGCGTCTGGGTCGCGGGGCGTGCACAAAGGCTTATGGCCCCTTCTTCGAACCGCGTTTTCAAGCGGCGCAATTCTCTTCGGACAGCCCCCGTCTGGCGCGCTGCATCTCGGAAGAAGGGGCCTTTTTCTCCCGTCACTTGGAGAAAACGATGGACTTCGCTTCGAGCCTGTCGTTCCTTCGGCATTGGGCAGCAGGAACCGTACGAACCGTGCTGAGGAAAGGGCGTTCCTGGCGACTGCCGCAATTTCGCGCAGTACTCCCCACCGAGCGCCGCGCAGGGCAGGGTACCTGGCGATGCTCACGGCCGCAGCGCGAGGCGAGTTTGACGTGCTCGTCGCCGAGGATATCTCGCGCTTGTAGCGCAACATGGAAATGCAGACGCGCGACACTAACGAGCCTCTGGGTTTGCGCATCGCCATCGTCACTCAGGCTGAGGACACGCGCCGCGACTACGATCTCACACTGCTGAACCTGAAAGGCAGCATGAATGAAGCCAATCGCAAAGAGATCGGCCGCCGTGTCGGCAACAAACTGCAGCTGCTTGCCAAGAGAGGCCGTCCAGCCGGTGCCGTGGACTCAATCCTGCGATCTTGGCTAGCGCCATCGGACACGGGATAGATACACCCGGGCAAGCTCAAGGTTGTGTCCGCAATGACTCGGCACTGCAAGATGGTTCGTCGGACCCACTACCGCTCAGCGGCCGCTTTCGCTTCGGCTTTTCACATGAAGATGCTAAAAGCGCGCGCACTGGCCCCACTTCTGTCGGCGTATGTAATATGCGATGACCGACCGTCGAAGGGGGAATGTATGAAAGTGACGGCACTCGTCGTCATGATGGCCCTTGTGGTGAGCGTCTCCACTCAGGCGGATGCCCAGCGATCATGAGGCAAATCGCTAGGTTGGCCAAGCGTGCAAAGCACAACTTCAACAGCCTTGCCAGGGTCAGAAGAGTCAGAAGGGTCCGTTGCCAGTGCATGACCGCTTTCGAGTGATCTGATCGGCATTTGCGGCGGCTGCGCATGAAAAACGCTCGGTCCAGATCGCGGTCGCGCCCACCGGTACTTACGATCTGCCTTATCGCACTGGCTGCGGCAGCTCCGAAGGCAGACGCCCAAACCACAGAGCCCGAATCCTGGCAGTTCGCGGCTAGCGTCTACGGGTACCTGCCGGCGATCTCCGGCACGGCCTATTTTCCTGTGGCTCCGATTGGCGGGAGCTTCACTCTTAATCAGTCTGACCTCATTGATCACCTCAAGATGACCTTCATGGGAGCCTTCGACGCTCACAGAGGGCGCTGGGGGTTCTTCACCGACGTGCTGTATCTGGATATCGGTCGGCGCAATACCAACATCCATGATTTCACCATCGGCGGCACCGGGATTCCCGCCGGCACGACCTCTGATGTCAGTATTGATATGAAGAGCTGGATCGTGAATGCGGTGGGTGAATATCGCGTGCTCGGTCAGGGGGACGGTGCCCTGGATGTGATCGCAGGTGCGCGGTACCTCTATCTGAAGGAGCGACTGGAGTGGAACTTCACAGGTTCGATCGGGACCCTCCCAGAGGCCGCGCGCTCCGGTAACGTCGAGATCACTAACAGCATCGTCGATGCAATCGTAGGAGTGAAGGGTCAGGTACAGGGCGACGGCGGCTGGAGGATGCCCTACTACATCGATATCGGCACCGGCGGCGCGCAATTCACCTGGCAGGGCACCATCGGCCTTGCGTACCAGTTTCATTGGGGTCAGGTCAGCTTACTCTATCGATATATCTATTTCCGATTCGATTCCAACAGCCTCAAGGACCTGACCATCGCGGGTCCGTTGGTCGGTGCAACGTTTCGCTGGTAGCGGAGCGGTTTGATGAAACTGTCAACCACGTCTCTGATGTCGAGCGATGCCTACGTCGCGCACCAACAACGGCAGTGCAGGAGCGGCAGCAGCGCGGCAAGTCGACAGAAATCCCTGTTCCAGGCAAGCCTTATCGGGGGTCTCCTGGCTCTATCAGCGGCAGCTCCGGCGCGCGCGGATTCCCCGACCGAAGACTTACTCAATGACCGCTTCGTCATCGCTGTCGGCGGATTCGTAGTGAGTTCGACGATCAACGGGAGCCTGCTCGGTAGCGCGAACACGAGTGATCAGACGATCAATTTTGACAAGCAGTTCGGGACCGATGCCAACCAGACGCGCTGGCGCGGCGAGGTATTGTGGCGCATCACTCCGACACAACATGTGAGATTCAGTTATTTTAGCAATGACATCGGGCGAACACGAACAATAGATCAGGATCTCGCGTGGGGAGATTACACCTTCAAGGCGGGCGGCCAGGTGACCGCAGAGACCAAGTTCCGGGTGTACGAGCTGACATATGAATTCGCATTTCTGCGCCGGCCCAACTACGAGATCGCGGCCGTTGCGGGCATACACCTCGACGATCTGACATTGAAGCTCTCGGGCGACGCTTCGCTCACTGTCGACACCCCCACCGGGCCTGTGCAGCAGCCGACGATGTTTACGTCTTCGTCGCATTCCGTACCGGCGCCGTTACCGGTCTTTGGCTTTCGGGGCGACTGGGCGGTGTCGCCGCACGTGTATCTCGACGCTTCCGCGCAAATCTTCTCGCTCAGCTATCAAGGTATCGCTGGTAATTGGTCGGATCTCCGAGCCGGAGCGACCTGGATGTTCAGCGAGCACTTCGGCCTGGGCATCGGCTATAACCGCTTCGCTACACACGTGGACGTGGGCAAGGGGAGCTTCAACGGCCGGCTGAACTGGGGCTATCAGGGCCTACTGATCTACCTGAGGGGCGGATTCTAGAGACACTTTTGAACTCCCCCAGTGTCCATATTGTGCAACGGGCGCCACGCGGAATTAGTCAATAAAATCACAGGCCCTCGATTCAACGGTCCAACTACGAACCAGGAGGTCTAGAGTTCGAATGTTCGAATCCTAGCAATCTAGCAATCAATCAATGGTTCGACTATTAGACTATTAGGGAAACGGAGTGTTGATCACCGCCGCCCCGTTGCAGATGGCTAGGAAGGCAAGCAGCGAGACCAGTTCGAATTTCTGGCGGAACTGAGCAGAAACTCGAGCCGATCATGGGATGTGAAATATTACTTTGCCGTATCTACGAAAATCAGGGTCTTATCGGTATGTGAGCCCACAAAATATTTCACAAATCTCTGAGGAAAGTCACCGGTCGATCAATGGGTTGAGCGGTTTTGAGGACTGGACTGAAAATCCGCGTGTCGGTGGTTCGATTCCGCCCCTGGCCACCATCAAATGCATTTAGCTTCCAGGTCGTGGAAGGCGAACCGCCTGCCTGCGAGCCTCTAGATCTCGCCCGGGGAGACATCCATCGTCTCCGAACTTGTCGGCGATTCGCGCGCCGTGCAAGATCCGGGTTCGGGCTGCACACGACAAGATTTTCGTTCATTGGGGGCAAGCAAGACTAAATGGCTCACGACGTATTCGTGAGTTACTCCGCGGCAGACCGGGCGCCGGCGTCCTCGGTCGTGGAGGGACTCGAAAGCCGTGGCATACGCTGCTGGGTAGCGCCACGCGACATTCCCGCGGGCTCGGAGTATGGCGAGGAGATCGTCGAGGCCATCAAGAGCTGCCGCATTCTCGTGCTGATCTTTTCAGCCAGGCAAACAGCTCGCCTCACGTCCGGCGGGAAGTCGAGCGCGCCGTCTCGGCGAGACGGGCCATTCTCCCGTTCCGGGTCGAGGACATCACCCCGACGGGCGCCATGGAATACGCCCTGGGCAACACGCATTGGCTCGACGCGTTTACCCGCCCGCTCGACCCGCATGTCGCTGCACTGGCCAGCACCGCCCAGCGCATGCTCGGAATGGATGGCACCGGCAGCTCCGAGGTACCCGTACTGCCGGCTGCTACGGACCGGCCTTCTGTCATCGTTCTGCCGTTCAACAACATGAGCGGCGACCCGGAACAGGAATATTTCAGTGACGGCATCACCGAGGACATCATCACGGATCTCTCCAAAGTTTCCGGGCTGTTCGTCGTAGCCCGTAACACGGCCTTCACCTACAAGGGCAGGGCGGTAAAGGTCCAGGACGTTGGCCAGGAGCTCGGTGTCAGCTTCGTGCTGGAAGGCAGCGTCCGCAAGGCCGGATCACGTGTGCGGGTTACCGGACAGCTGATCAACGCTAAGGACGGCGGCCATGTCTGGGCCGACCGCTTCGATCGAGACCTCACCGACATCTTCGCAATCCAGGACGAGATCACGCACGCGATCGTCGAACAGCTGAAGGTGAAGCTGCTCCCCCAGGAGAAGAAGTCGATCGCACAGGCTCCGACCGACAACATCGAAGCCTACACGTACTACCTGAGGGGCCGTCAGTTTCTGCAGCGGCATTCCAAGTCGTATTACCAGCTCGCGCGGCGCATGTTCAGCAAAGCCGTTGAGCTCGATCCCATGTACGCTCGCGCCTACGCCGGCATCGCCGACTGCGATTCCTTTCTGGCCCTCCAATATCACGAAGGTGTCGCGATCGACAGCATTCTCGCTACGAGCGCGCAGGCGCTCGCGCTCGACGCCGGTGTCGCCGAGGCGCATGCCTCGCGAGGACTCGCGCTGTCCCTGGCACAGCGGTATGAGGAGGCGATGGGCGAGTTCGAGCAGGCCATCCGGCTCGATCCGAACTCATTCGAGGCACATTATTTCTACGGACGCGCGTGCTTCGCCCAGAACAGGCTGGAGCAGGCGGCCGCGCTCTTCGAGCGCGCGGGCGAGCTCAAACCGGATGACTACCAGTCGGTGGCGTTTCTTACCATGATCTATCGGTCGATCGGCCGCGAACGGGAGATCGAGGCTGCCGCACGCAAGGCCGTGGAGCGGGCGGAACAGGAATTGACGGTGCACCCCGAAAACCCGCGTCCGGCCTACCTCGGCGCCAACTGTCTGCTGGCGATCGGCGAACGGGACCGTGCCATGGAATGGTTATCGAGGGCGCTGGCGATCGACCCGGACGACATCATGACGCAGTACAACGTCGCCTGCATGTACACCAAGCTGCGCGACTTTGACCGTGCTTTCGACCTGCTGGAGCGCGTGCTCCCTCACGCCAATCACGAAACGAAGTCCTGGATCAAAGTAGACTCGGACCTGGACGGCCTGCGCACGCTCCCGCGCTACCAGAAGGTACTCGAGTTGATTCAGTAGGCGGGCGCGTTAAACATGATGTGGTCGACGCCACAGAGCTTGCGTTAGGTAACTTTGCTCTTGTGCCCTTGAGCCGCGCACCACCGCTCGATCCTGCTCGTTTGTAATTGAGGTGGCGACCCGGCTGGCTGAAAGGCTTCGACCCAACCTCGGCAGCTTCGACCTCATCCTGTCACGGTTACACCGTTTTGCTTTAACACTTCTAACACTTTGGGAACATCCGGCGGACCGGGAGGGATTTCCCGGCTAACGGCCTTGAACATCTGGGTGGCGATGCCGCCCTGACCGGTCAACTCGACCATGTCGCAGCCGTCTGCCAGGCAGTGAAAGCTGTGCACCGTGCCGGCGGGCACATGCACGACTGTACCGGGCGGACACACTACGGTCTTGCCAGAGCACGAAAACTCGACTGCGCCCGCGAGGACGTAGAAGGCCTCGTCCCAGTTGTGACTATGGGGCGGCGGACCCATTCCCACCTCACCCTGCACCCGGGTAATCTCGTAGGAGTGTGTGGCTGTGTTTGAAGCCAGCACAGTCACCCTCAGGCCGAGTACGTTCAATGGGGCGTCGTAGTCTTTTGGAGTTACAACAAACGCTTGGGACTTCATGATGTGTTTACTCCTGAAAATGTTGAACGTGAGCGGTCGCTCACGCGCGCGCGATCAGTGAGCCGAGGGATCCGGTGGAATCGGCTGAGGGACCAAGTTGGAAATAGGCTTGAGCGACTGCAGATAGGCGAACAGCGCCTTTAGATCCCCGTCCGTCAGCGCCGCAACACCGGGCCAAGGCATCGGCGGCAGAATCGCTCGCCCGACACCCAGGTGCTTGCCGGTGCGCATCGTCTGGATGAACTGCCGCTCGGTCCAACCGCCGAGACCGGTCACATCCGGAGTCAAGTTCGCAGCAAAGCTGACGCCCCATGGGCCCACCCATGCCGTCAAGTCGTTGGTGGCCACAGCTCCCCATTGAGTGGGGCCGACTACTCCATGCGGAACCGCTGGCAATGGCGCATGGGCGGGATAGCCCGACAACTGCCGGGACTTATCGAGCTCCGGACCTCTTGGGGTCATGAGCTTTGGCGTGTGGCAGTCGTTGCACCCGCCGAACTTCGCCAAGCGCTCCCCCCGACCCAGTGCTTCGTTTCCGTCTTTGGCTGTTGCAATCGGCCGCACCGCGATTGCGGCTGTCCCGCTGGTCTGCTGAGCCTGCGCGTATACAGCACTGCTGACCGCGACTAATCCGGTCAGACACCACATCACAATGTTCTTCATGAAATTCCCTCCCTAACTCGACTTGTCATCCCGCGTACCACAGTCGCTCTGGCGCCCCAGTGAGGCCAGGCCCGGATGTTCGAAAAGTGCCGGTCCCTCTGGCGGGTCCGGCTAGCTACCGGGTGCCGCGAGCAGGCGCGAAAGGGTAGGGCCTGCATGGGTCGATCGGATTGACAGCCGATGCCAATCGATTGACGATTCGCGCCAAGTGAACATGGTTCTCTCGACCTAGCAGATTTACGGTGACAGCGGGTGAGCGGCCGCGCGGTACCTGGCGAGGACGGTCCTGTCCTCAACCAAAGACCGCACGATCACGTGCGCCGCTCTAGAAGTCGGATGAATTCAGGGGAACGCCGTGGGCCCTTGCCTTGCGGCCCGCATCAGGCGCTAGCGGCTCCGGGAGGATGCCCGGTCCACCCTCGATAGGCTCGGGAGAATGCGCTCACCTCGGAGTAGCCCAGTAAGAACGCGATTTCTCCCTGGCTGAGCTTTCCCTGTGCCAATAACGACTCCGCGGACTCCCGAAGCACCTGTTGCAGCAGCTCCTGAAAGCTCGTGTCAGCTTCTTGGAGGCGCCGCTGTAGTGTTCGTTGCGACATGCCGGCCCGCGCGCTCAGGGATGCGAGCGTAGGCATAGTGCCGTTCATCATCTGACGTAAAATCGTCTTGAGCCCGTGTTCGAGACTTCCGGCCGAACCGAGCTTGTTCAAGTTCTGCTCTATCACTTCCGCCAACAAGACCTTCAGGTCTGGATCGACCGAAGGAATCTTTATCTCCGCAACCTTGCGGTTGAATACGACGCGACTCTGGTCGGCATTGAAAGTGAAGGGCAAATGTTCTCGCAGCTCGCGGGCGGCTTCTGCCCCTGGCGACGGGAAGGCACAGTCGACGGACCGCGGCATGGCGTCTACGCCGGCCAGCTGCTGCGGCGCGCGGGACAGGTAATTCAAGCCAAAAAGTATGATGTTCCGCTTGACTGGGCCCTCGGGAAAATCAGTCGCCATGGATAGGGTGAGCTCGGAAGCACCCAGCGCTACACGAATGCGTGTCGCTTGGGACACCAGCGCGAAGTAGCGCTCGAACTGTTTATAAGCTTCGAGCATGGTGGCGCAGCGCGGTACTATCTGACCGACTACACCGAAGGTTTTCACGCTGGCGAACTGCGCCGCCTTAAACCCGATGATAGGGTCCTGACTCACTCTCAGGATGCGCTCCCACAGTTTTAGATGGCGCTCACCCGCGAAGCGGGCTGTGGGCGACGGGCCCCGCTGCTCATCCTGCAATACATCATCGAAGGCTGAGCGCTCCAGGCCACATTGCATTAGGCAGTCGATGAGCCCACGAACCAGATCGGTCGATACTGTGAAGCCAAGCGGGGTGGTTGGCGGCATCGCGGGATTGTTCACGTCACTGCTGATCGTCGCGGCAACCAGAGTAGTATTTATCAGCGATTATCGTAACTGCAATTCGGTCGTGCCCGTTCATCGGGTGGCGCATGCGACGCACCAGCGACACACATTCAGGCCCAGAAGGCGCAAAGGGAGAAAGCGGCGTGATCAAATCGATCTCAATGAAGCTGACGACGACCGCGTTGAGGTCCAATACTATCTGGTCGTTTCTCCGCCTTTCAGCGGGGTTCAGTGGCCGAATCGCGGCAAAATATTGGACACCGTGGAGACAAGTTTCTAAGTCCCGTCAGTTAGTGTGTTTTGGCACAGGGACTGAAAATCCGCGTGTCGGTGGTTCGATTCCGCCCCTGGCCACCATCAAACAGATTGTCAGATCAAATAGTTGCGTCGGGTCGCATCGGCTCTCGATCCAATATTGACGCGGGTGTCCAATACTTCGGTCCGCTGTTCGCTTTCGAGACGCGGCCAAGCCGGCCGGTCGCGGCGCAGAAGCGAGCACTCGCCGTCACCGGGCACACTTCCGGTTGACGGACGGTCAATTACGTGTGATGAGGTAAAGCATGCCGTACGGCCGCGAGGTTTTGTTGCACGGTGAGAAGCGCAATGCGGTGCTTGATCTGCCGGAAATCCATCGCTACGGCATCGAGAGTTACGGCGACGCCGAATACGTGTCAATCTACGGACTACGACCTGAGCAGTGGTACGCACGCGGGATTCGCTTACTGGGCCGCACAGCCGTTGAGTGCACCCGCGATGCGCTTGGCAGCGCGATCGCCCAAGACGTCGCCGCTATTGCGCCGGACAGCCCGCGCACCATGGTCGTCGATCCGTTTGCTGGATCCGGCAATACGCTTTACTGGCTGCTACGCAAACTGCCCGGCGCGCAAGGATTGGGTTTTGAGCTGGACTCCGGTGTCTGTGACCTGACCCGGAAGAACCTTGAAATCTTGGCTCTGCCAATCGAAGTCCTTAATTTGGACTACATGGCCGGGTTTCCTGAGGTCCGCGCCGCGCGCGACGACCTGATTGTTGTGTTCATCGCGCCGCCTTGGGGCCACGCTCTCGATCCGGTCTGCGGCTTGGATTTGCGTGGTACCGAGCCTCCGGTGACTCAAATTGTGGACTTTCTGCGGAACAACTTCGCCCAATGCCGACTGCTGTGTGCGATCCAGACCTACGAGAGTATGGAACCCGTGTCGTTGACAGAGTTGTGTGCCCGTTTTGAATGGAGCGTCTTGCGGATATACAACCTGAACGCTCCCGGCCAGAACCACGGGGTCGTGTTGGGCACCAGCGGCTGGAGGCCAACGCGCGACTAGAGGACTACGTGAGCTCGTTTGAGCGTTTCCGCGCTCAATGCCGACAGCAGTCCGGTCGCCGCGTTGCACGAGCAGGCAGCGCCCCGAGGAGCGCATCGGCTCGTTGTCGGATGTGGGACCGATTTCCAATATTTCATTTCTAGCGCTACGCCCGTAACACTGCGCGTCACTGTCGCAGGTTGGCCTTGAGGAACTGGAACACATCGCTGTCCCAGAGCTGGACGTTCGTGTACAAAAAATTGTGTCCGTCGCTCGAGGACTTTCCGATGGGCGGGTAAATTTTCAAGGCGCACGGCTTCGACAACCGGACGAATTCACTCGCCAGGGCCCGCCCGGGAGCCACTGAGTAGTCGTTGGCAGAGTGAATCAGCAGTACCGGGGCACCGATCCTGTCAGCTGCTTCGAGCAGACTGGTGCGCACCTCTTCGGACCCCTCCCACGATGCGGCCGCCGCGCCAAAGGTCACGACGGCCCGCACGGTGTGATCACGCGCGGCCTCCAATAGGGTGAGCTGTCCGCCGAAGGAATGCCCAATTATCGCAATCCGATGGACATCCACCTGAGGGTGCCCCTTGAGAAACGCCAGACTCGCCAGGCTATCGTCCATGTGATCCGTGTTCAGAAGGATCAATTGTAGATGCCTCTTGGCAGCACTACCCCTGGTGTTCTCCTCGCTCTCCAGGAGGTCACCGATGAAGTTACCTTGATCGGCGGACGGCCCCTCACCCCGGCGAAACGGAAAGAGGAACACATAGCCATGTTGGGCGAAAACCGGACCGATGGCTTGCGCCGCCTCGACGAGCGTCAAATTCCCGGCAAGCCAATGGTAGTGAGCGCTGTCACTGCGACCGTGGTTATACAGAACCGCGGGGAACTGGCCCCTGTCAGCGGGCACCCACAGGTAGCCCTTGAGGCGAAGTGCGCCGCTATGAATCTCGACAATTTGCGGGGCGGTCGATGACTGCGCGGACGCGGCAAAGGAGATCAGTACCGCTGCCAAACCCGCGAGCAGTCCTACTGGGGCGAAGATCCATTTCCACGAAGCGCGCACTGGTGTCGACCTGGCACGTTCAACGCGAACTATCTGCGGCGATGAACGCCACCGAGCGATGGACTTGCCTCCGCCTGCATACTCGTCGCGTTGTGGCCAGTGCGGCTTGTACGCCCCGCGTCGGCCACGACGGATCGGGCGAGCGTTCAATATTATCTGGTCGTATCTCGGCCTTTCAGCGGGTTAAGTGGCCCTATCGGGGGAAATATTGGAAACTGCTGAGTTAATTAGTGTCATGTAATCAGGTAGTTAGCGTGTTTTGGCACATGGACTGAAAATCCGCGTGTCGGTGGTTCGATTCCGCCCCTTGGCCACCACTTCCTCAATTCGCCGAACGCTGGGCCAAGACGGTGGAAGCCGAAATGATAGAGGGGAGGCACTTCCGCAGCATCGAGGCGCGCTGGCGCACGCTGGGCGGCGCGATCGATCGCTACATAGCCGAGGAACTGCCCAAGAAACGGGATGCCCGCATGCGGCGCATTAGGCTGCTCTGGTGGAAAGAGAAACTTGGGTCGCTGAAGCTAGCGGACATAACACCGGCGATTCTCGTCGAATATCGCGGTGTGCTCACCCGTGGGACTTTCATGCTGCGGCGGGCGCGAAAGCTGCCATGGAGAGGGCCGAGGCCTATCGCCTGCACGTCGAGTGAGCGCTGCGGCAACCGGGTGTGAATGGGAGACGGATTACGTTCTGCTCCGCGGCCCGCAAGCTCAACGAGGGAAACATTGAATCACCGAGGGGCGGGCGTTGGCGGGGGAGTCAATTGCAGAGGATGGCGCCTCGTCTTGGGCTAAATCACCCGAAGGGTCCTGCTTCCAACTGGCGGATACGCGGGTTCGTGCCACCTCGCGC
>Ga0306920_100002176_pt1 | contig 24671 bp, 22 predicted proteins | sample flu12Cox44000170_FD_204666 | JGI IMG/M metagenome (GOLD analysis project Ga0306920, IMG submission 204666) | Lab enrichment of tropical soil microbial communities from Luquillo Experimental Forest, Puerto Rico - flux4day.12C.oxic.44.000.170 (v2)... | ecosystem: Environmental > Terrestrial >...
TGCGACTCTCCCCTTCGACAACGAGGTCGATGCGGAAAGCGCCGACGCGCCACTGGGGAGCCACGCGATAGCCGCCGGCGGCGAGGCGTTTCATGACTTCGCGTTCGAATGTGGACTGGGGACGCGTCTCTTTTTGGTCGAGCGCGCGGAGGAAGAGGTTGGGGTCCTGTGCGTGTTCAATGAGCTGGCGGCGAAGATCGTCGGCCTTGAGGTCGTGATGCGGATCGAGGGAGTGGATCACCCACATCTGGTCACGGGCGCGGCTGGCCGCGACGTTGAAACGCTGTTTGAAGAGTTCCTGGTCGCGCATGGAGAGCGGGCCGCGTTCTGCCGTGTCGACCAGAGAGATGAAAACGACGTCGCGCTCGTCGCCCTGAAACTGAGCTGCATTGCCGCAAAGAAGGCGGTGATGTTCGTAGCGATCCGGGGAAAGCTGCTTGCGGAGGAGAGAATCGATTTCGAGCGCCTGCTCGTCTCCGACGAGAGAGACGACGCCAAAGCTGAGGGGTTGGCCGGCATCATTCGTTTTGTATTCCGGGTGTTCGATCGCGGCAGCAATCAGCGAGGCTACGGCCAGCGCCTCCTGGCGATTGATTTTGCCGTCGCGGCTCGAACCAGGGACGCGCTGGGCGATCGTGTGAGGACGAAGATGCACACGGGTCGAGTCGCGGAGCGGTTTGATGCGCCCGTCGTACGAGATGACATTGCTGAATTGGATGATGTCTGGAACGCAGCGGAAGTGCTCGACCAGACAGGTTGTGCCGCCGAAGGACTGCCGCGCGACGTCGTAGACGGAGATTTGACCGTCGTACAGATCGGCGTTCGGGATTCCAGTGAGGTACTGAAAGATCAGGTTCTGAATGATGCCGAGATCCTGGCCCACCGCGGAAGGGCTTACCTGTTCGTGGTCTCCGACGACCAACACGGTTTTTCCGAGGTAGAGGGCGATGAGCGCCATGATGTCGCTCTGACTGGCTTCATCGATGATGACGACATCGAAACGAGTGAGCCGGGGATCGAAATTCTCCACGACTCGCGAAAGAGGCATGACCCAGGCGGGAACGGCTCCGCGGCACTGGCTCATCTTGCGGGCGGCTTCCGCGCGGAGAAGAGCGACACGAGTACCGTGGCCTTTTCCGATGCGGCGAATCGTGTCCAGCCAGCCAACCAGGGCTTGGCGTTGGCGGGGAGACGTTCTGCCAGCCTGAGCCGACCACGAGCGTTTATCGATAAGCTCGACGGTAACGCGTTGCAGCTCTTCCTGGAGCTTTTCGATCTGACTCTGCAGGGAGTGAAGCGAGACGCTGGCGCGACGGTCGAGTTCGTCGTTCAGTTGCCGCCAAGTCCAAGCCGCCACGGGGTCGGATGGGGGTTCACCCCGGCCGTGCACGCCGGTGCGATTGCGAACAGCGGCAGCCCAGGTGGGCGCGGCGGTTTCGAGCCGGCTGAGGAGAGAACGGCGAAGTTCGAGATCGGCCTGACGGCTTTTCAGTTCGAGGAGGCGCTCGTAAGCCTCGCGGTAGTGAGCGGAATCCCTGTCACGCACTGCTTTGAGGATTTGAGCAGTTGTTTTTGAGGATTTAGCCAAGCGCGCGGCGAGGCGGAGCTTGCTCTCCAGTTCCTGCAATTCGCGATTCCATTGGAGCAGTTTCAGCTTTTTGTAGCGCGACTCGAGAACCGGGGGAAGTGCATCGCTCCCGGTGTGGCCGATGCGGAGCAGCTCTCCCTCCGCGCCGACAATCGCGGGCTGCTCGGCCAGGAAGCCGTCCCAGTTGAAGCCGAGGTCTTCCAGTTGCTGTTGCAGAGGAAGCCACGTACGTTCATGCCAGTTCAAGCAATCCTCAAGGGTATCGCAGAACTGCATGAGCGTTTTTTCGATGTCCTCGCCCATTTCACTTGCGCGCGGAGCACCCAACTCTGCCATCTGGCGATCCCAGCGGGCGGCAAGATCCTTGCGAAGAATCTTCAGACGAGAAAGCTGGCGCAAGGCGTGGAAATGTTCGGGCAGCCGGGGGCGCTCACCATTGATTTTGGTTTGTTCCAGGAAGTGAACCCAGGCCTTGTGGGTGAAGAGCGCGATTGAACCAAGTTTTCCGCCATCTTCCAGATGAGCCAGTATTTCGCCTGCGATGCGTTCCTGCTCCTCGAGCGGCAGCTGGCTGGATGGTTCCGGGCCGTATTTCAGGAAAGATTCGCGGGAATTGGCGGCGTCGCGATGGACGTGACGAACGAAGTTGATCAGGCGGTCCCAGGGTTCACGATGCACACCGCCGTATTTTCCGGAGTAGACTGCCGCCAGCTTCCATTTGTCTGTACCGGAGAGCGGCGCGACGGCTCGAGTCAGATTCACGGACACAGTCTGAAGCTCGTCCGGTGAACCTTCCGCGGCGCCCGACGCCCAAAGGTCGGCTCGAAATTCGAGGTTTTCGGCATTGAGGCGCTTCTGCTCGTTGAGGATTTCCTGGAATTCTCCGGGGCCGGGAAGATCGTGGAGTTCGGGCAGCTGCGCGGTCAGTTCGATTTCATCTTCACGAGAGACGGAGATGTTCGTGCGATAGAGGTCGGCGAGTTCCGCGGGAGCGAGCGGTAGGGGAGCCACTGCCGCAACGGGGCCGGGAATCCAGCCGAAGGAATCTTTCTCGCAAGCAACCTTGCGCGCGGCGTCGCAGGGACTCAAGGTCTTGCCTGCGATGGACAGTTCGCGGTATTCGTCGGCGCGGGCCTCGGTTAGTTGGTTCCGGAGCTGTTCGCATTTCTTGAGAAGATCCAGGCGCTGCGATTCGAGGAGCTTGGCTTCGGATCGCAGAGAGCCGGCGTCGGCGCGGGAGAGTTTTTCGGCGATGGAGCCGACGGCGCTCTCGAGTTGTTTGCGGCTGTCGAGGTCGCTCTCGAGGACACTGACACAAAGCGGGCGCAATTCCGGAACAATATGGTGACGCACCATGCGCAGAGCCTTGGTGGTATGGCTGGTGACGAGGACGCTCTTGCCGTGCGCCAGCAAATGCCCGACAAGATTGCCGATGGTGTGCGTCTTTCCGGTGCCTGGAGGGCCCTGGACCAGGACACCGCCGTGCTTTGCGAGTTGCATGGCGATTCGAATCTGTTCCGGATTCGCAGGCTTGCTCAAGAGGACATCACCGACCAGCCTGGCGTCGGAACCAAGGGGTTGTTCCTCGTCGGCGGATTCCGGGATGGGGGATTCTTCGCCGACAATGTTGAGCAGAGACCAGGGCAGGTCGTCGCGCAAGCGCAGATCCTCGAGGATGCCCTCAATAGCGGCAGCGTAGCCGAGCGTGCGAGCCCGCAGAAAAAGGATTGGATCGCGGCCAATGCACGGATTGTGCTCTTCCCGTGGGGGCGGCCCGTTTTCGATGAACTCGCCGCGCGGGGAAAGTTGAACGACGAGACGCTTGAGAAATTCCGAAGTGCTTCCGTTGAATAGCGGATGGAATCCCTCCTTTTCGAGGTCCTCGCGGCAGCGGCCAATCGCTCGTCCATCGACGTCAGGCATGGACTGGAACAGGGCGGAATAGAGCTCGACCGGATGATCGGCTTCGGCCAGTGTGAATTCCGGAACCGCGGCATCGAATGAAAGTTGGAGGCGTTGCAGCAGAATTGGATGATTGATGCTTCCTTCAGGGCGGCGCCAGGCCAGAATGCCGTCGCCCAAAACGAGCTCGACTCTTTCCGCCTCGCGATTGATGCGACCATACAAAGCGTAGAGCATCTCGAAAATCTTCATTGCCGCGCGAGCGGGCCTTTCACTTTGTGCCCATTCATCGCGCAGAGTTTTCCAGCGCTGGAAGGCTGCGAATTGCGAGGGATAGTCCTCAAGGCGCCGCCGCTCACCGAAATCATCGGACCTTTCGGAATCGCTCCGGAGCAGGACCTCATTCGAAGGGTCGTCCCACCCGGCTTTCAGCCACCCCGCAATCTCCGAAGACGGGACCGGAGGTTGCGTCAGCGTCGGGCGCTGGGCCTTGAGGACGAAGCTGGCGGTACCGGAGTCAGCGCCTTGGCTGGCGGTGCTTGCAGGTCTAGAGGCACGAGACTTTCCGCCGCCTCGTTTGATCGCGGGATGTTCGGGGAGGTCGAGGAGCCTGAGGGTCCACGGCTGCTCGTGAATCTGACGGCGCGGGGGATTGCGGTGCTGGTCAAGCGCCTGGAGATACTGGAAGACACGAGTCAGTTTTTCGCGAGCACTCTGGAGCTTTTCCGAGTCCATGGTTGGTTCGCCTTTTTGGTCGAGGAGTACTGGGCTGGGAGGGTAGCCGGCGAGACTTTAGGATAACAGTGTTTGGGCACGTTCCGCTATCGACGTGATTGTGACCGTCCGGTCGAGTCTCCTGGTCCTGTTCCCGGAGCGGGGAGCATGATTGGCCGGTTGCGGACCGAGCGCAACGAGCAACACTAACAATGAACAATTGTCGGCGTGGCGAAAGCGTCGCAGGCCTGTGCTTGATCCAGTGCGATTGGGGTGTCAATTCTGGGTCTATCCCGTACGCGTACCGCGGACAGCCTTGGTCTTCGTCTGTGGCAGCTGGGTGAGAAAGTGCTTCGTCCTTCGCTGCAGTTCGCTCAACCACCGCAGCTGGATCTCCGAACCAGTCCTCAATAGCTGGAGCAACCGTTCCGGATGCTTGAGAAGTCGATTTTACTGGCGCCCCAGTCCGGCCGCCGTCCGTCGGTGTCCGTGAATCGGTATTCACGCCCGAGTTCCCAAGAGCTGAAAAGCTGTCCCGAACGCTCTAAGATCGCCGGGTCTCCCGCCAACGCCACAACAGCGCGACCCACGAACAACGGCGACTCTGATTCCAGGAAGTTTCGGTCCTTCTTCCCGCCTTCGCGCCAGGTCTCCTCTGTGACGCCGAATCGCTCCAGCATCGTCTCCGACCTAAGAAAACCGGGGGTAACTGCAACCGCAGCTACGCCATGCGGACGTAGTTCTGTCGCCATGTTGAGAGCCAACCCTTTGAGCGCGAGCTTAACCGTCTGGGTCACCGGATTGCCTCCGGCGCTGAGCACGTCGTTTTCCGTCACCTCCACAATAAGCCCGCGGCGGTTGCGAATCATATAGGGAGCCGCAAGCTTGGCTGTGATGATGTGGGACAGGAGCGACTGCCGGAGGGCTGCCTCCGCATTCTTGAGATCCGTCTTCCAAAAAGGGCACATCCAGATGCGGATGATAGCTCAGTTAGGCGGCATTTCAACGAGAGGTTCCGAGAGGAGGCACGTTGACCACGCCCGGAGCCGCGGAATCGGTAGACGCTCGGCGACGACAAGCGACTATTCCGTGTTGATGTGCATTGGACGCTCTCCCCGAATAAGGGCTACAGCTTGTCGAGACGGGGCGGCGAGCCGGCATCGGCATTTTCTTGACGGAAAGATCAGCCCATCTTTATCCACCGCCGCTGCTCCTGTATGGGGCGATAAGGGCTTGCCGGTGACGGAATCTCTTCTCGTTAAGGTGGCCACCGACCAGGCCCGCCCTTTCCATTCAAACTTAGCAGGCATAATCCCGAAATCTTAGAAGAACTCTAGCCTCTTGCGTCTATCATCTGGATTGACTATCGAACGGGAAAAGATGAGATGTTTCTCCTGATAAGTGCTCTAGTCGTTGCAATTTGGTTTTTGGTGTTTTGGATACAGCCCCTGGCTGCCCTCCGTGTGTTCGAGCGGCTCACTCCAAACGTAATCTATCGTGTGCGGGTCGATCTTCCACTGGTCGCCCTCTCTTTCGATGATGGTCCGCATCCTACTTTTACTCCCCAAGTCTTGGAAATTCTCAAACGCCATGACGCCAAGGCTACCTTCTTCCTAATTGGTGAACGGGCTTTGCTTTACCCAGAACTGGTTGCTCGAATCAAAGGTGCTGGCCACCAAGTCGGCAACCATTACTACAAGAATGGTCCGACCTTCGGTCACTCCGATGCCGAGTTCCTTCGTTATCTCGAACAAACTGAGAAGGCGATAGGCCTCACAGAAGAACCGAAATTGTTCCGCGCCCCCGGCGGAGTCGCTTGGCCCAGACAACTGAGACTCGCTCGGGCACAAGGCTACGCCTACACTCTGGGCTCCGCGTATCCAAACGACCCTATGCATCCACCTGTTTGGTACATCACCTGGTTGATTGAGAAGAATCTCGCCCCAGGAACAATCGTCATTCTGCACGATGGCATCTCCGACGCGACACGTAGTATTCAGGCTCTGCCACAAATTCTTCGTGCGGGTCGCCGGAGAGGAATCCGCTTCGTTTCTATAGGCGAACTGCTGCGGGCGAGCACTAAAACAGTCGGATAAATCACCGGGCTTTAGGGATAACTCTTGTGCGAGCAGCGATCGCGGAGTTCAGTTGCGGACGCGGAGCTTCACGTAAATAGCAGAAAACCGCGGTAGAAAAAATCTTCAAGCAGTGCGGATTAAATGAGGCGAATCGAAGCGTAGGCGAGCGGCAGTAGAAAACAGAGAAAGATCAGCACTCGCCACCCGCTACGAAGACCATCGGGTCCTCGCAGCGCGGTATGCAGAGCGCTGGTTGTCCAGTAGCTTTGGCGGCCAGTCGTCACGTCTGTTTTTGCCAATCAATCAGGGGATTCTGACAGGCATAGCAAAACAAATCCAGATGCGCCCGGCTCGCATTGGATCGGTTCAGCAACGTCAGTGTCGACCTTTCAAGATCAAGGAACATCACCAAGCTGAAGCCGGAACGCAGGGCAGTACTATCGCTGCCTTGTGTGAGGGCCTACGGTCCTGAGACGATTCAATGAAACCGTGTAGACGTAGCAAAAATCGGCGTACGAATCATCTTTGGCGCTAAACATATGCCGATACCGTACTGAGCCGTGGATGACTGCTGTTTTTTCCAACCTCCGAATCGCATCCCATGAGTCTTTCATGCGCAGTCTGGTATCAATGACGGGATCATCAATCTCAACAGAACTGCCCTCGGCTCCTAACAGATGGTGAAATTCGCGGATCTCTGCGTACTCTGCACCTCCATCCTTCGGCAAATCTGTAATACCTTTTGGGAGACACGCATAACGCACCTCAAATCCAACGATCTGCGCTGGCGTTCTGCCCATATTCGTGAGTTTCAGGGAATATAGTAGATGTTTGCCTGCAAGCGTCTCTTCGGTGGTGAGCGGTACGCCATTTTGATGGTACCAACACTCGTCCTTGCCCTGGTACACATGAGGGCGCAGTTCCGCAACCAACCAAGCACGCTCACTGTTAATCATAGCTTCCGTTTGACGGACCATGATCTCAGCCTGACGGTTGATGGCCCGCAAAATTCTGAAGGCAGCCCAGACACCCATAGCCCCTATGATTGCTAAGAAAACGGCGATGAAGAATGATCCCTTATCGATCCAATCCCGCGTTCCCGTCACCGAGGGAGGTTCGCCTAGTCTTTTGGTTTTTTGCATATCAGCACTACTTACCTGGTTTCGAGTGCCGTGATTGTCCTGGGGTGATGGAGGCGGTTGCGTGGACCTCGCTGGAAGGAAGGCGGTCTGGAGGACAGCTAGAAGTGCAATAAGTCTGAGATATTTCATGGCAGGGATTCCCAGAAAGGCTGTTAAACGGCAAACAATCAGCGCCTCGCTAAAAGACAGAATAGTCCAGTGGACAAATCTGGACGGTTGGTGCGGATCCGATTGCTGAAAAGGTTAAGAGGGTCCCTGCATCGACGGTCGCTAATCGTGAACGGCCGGCCAGCTCCTCTGAAGGAACAGGGTGCCGATAGACTCTACCATTTGAAGTATGATGGAGCGGCCAAGGCGAGGAGATATGGTGTCGAAGGCGCGCAAGAGGAAAGGCAAAAAGCCAAGTTTCAAAAAGGCTGTAAGAGCGGTTGCCAGGTTCATATGGAGGCATCTCGTGCAGCTGCCCGAGGAAGAACGGGAAAGGAGTATTGCGGCGATTGAACGAGCTGTGGCGAAGAAATTCAAGTAACGGAAGAGAGCGAAGTGAGAGCCTACCCACTAGGTCTAGGTCCCGTGTAATGGCGTCGTCGGCGTTGCCAAGAGCGTATTAAAGAAAACAGCGGCATAAGGAGCAGGATTCGAGACGGCTTGGATCGAGCCGACCTCCGCCTGTACGTGTGGGCAGCTATTTCTTTCAGCAATCGCGAATCACATTAGCCGATGTATCGCCTTCCCCCTGCATACGATGGGATTACAGGAGACGAAACAACATGAAGAATTTCATCAAAGCGACACTTCTTCTTGCGATGCTCTTAATCACCGCCCGGGCAAGTGAAGCGCAGGTCTCCGTTGGAATCATGATTGGGGTGCCACCGCCGCCCCACGTGACTGCCGCCGTTCCACCAAGGCCGGATCCTGGATTCGCGTGGGTAGAAGGTTATTGGTATCCAGTGGGAAAACACTATAAATGGCACGAAGGTTATTGGACGCGACCGCCGTACGAGGGGGCTCGTTGGGTTGCACCACATCACGATGGTGAACGCTATTATGCGGGCTACTGGGAGGGTGACCGAGGCCGTGTTGAACACGATCACCACTCGGATCGCAGTCGAGACCGCGATTTCAAAGATCATGGTGATCATGACCACGGCCGGGACGACAGATAGCGAACAACTTAGACTCATGCCCCGGATTGCGAGAGTGATCCAGTATGGTCGAACGGCAGCTTCATAGCGTTAAACGAAGGCTGAAGAGCCGGCGTAGCCAGCGAATTGAATTGCGCGTTCCAGTCGTCGTCTACAGACCCGCTGGGGAAGGGCCGCCGTTCAATGAGGCCACGCAAACTCTTGTCGTCAGCGCGCACGGTGCACTGATAGCGTTAAAGGGTTTGGTAGCGGCAAGGCAGAGGCTTTTGGTCCAGAACGCGACTAGCGGTGAGCAGCAGGAGTGCCGCGTCGTGTCCATACAGAACGAAATGACCGGACCGTGTAAGGTTGCAGTGGAATTTACGTGCCCGGCACCCAAATTCTGGCGTGTCGCTTATCCACCGGCCGATTGGACTGCTCCGGTCTAGGCTTTGCCGAATTAAAACCGCTCAAATTCAGACTCCGCCGGGCTAGAAAACTCCTCAGAGCACGGCGACCAGTTCAATCTCGACCAGCGCGTCTTTGGGCAGCCCAGCGGCCTCAACAGTCGAACGCGCCGGGGCGGCTACGGGGAAATACTTCGCGTATACTTCGTTCATTGCCGCAAAATCGTTCATGTCTTTCAGGAACACCGTGGTCTTCACAACGTGAGAGAGAGATAGTCCAGCGTGCGTGAGAATCGCCTTCAAGTTTTCCAGCACGCGTTCAGTTTGCTGCGCCACATTCCCTTCGAGCAAGGCATTCGTATTCGGGTCCAGCGCGATCTGCGCGGTGAAGAGAAATCCATTCGCCCGTACGGCTTGCGAATACGGACCGATTGGCTTGGGGGCATGGTCCGTTACGATGATGTCTTTCATGGCGTGGTCCTCCTCGTGGATGGATTGAAAGAATAGTACGAGGTATCAACACGGGTTGCATATTCATATCCTCCGTTTGTCCGCTGGGCGAGCCGATAACTTGCTTCCATGAGAAGGCCGATCCCCGCCGACCCGAAATTCATCCCGGCAATGTTAAAAAGCCTTTATCGTATCTTGTTGATTTTGAGGTCAGATGGAGTTTTCGGTAGCCTAAGAGTCGTATGAGCCCAAGGCTTGTCTTATTGTGTTTTTGAAAAAGGACATATACGTCCTTTTCTAAGAATAGAATATTACGCCTGTTTGTGCTATCGTATAAATACGTCCTATTATCTAAATAGGACGTAGGGCCGGTCGAGACAGAAATGAATATTGCGAGACAACTAGCCAAGTACGAATCAAAAGGCTTTACCACCCAGCGAGCACAGGTAAACGTCATGATGGAGGCTGCCGCCTTTGCAGTATTCAGGGACTTCCCAGACGCGTTTGTGCTTTTTGGAGGGGCGACTCTCGTTTTGTACCATGACAGCGTCCGGCATTCGGCAGACTTGGATTTGCTCTCCCGCGGTACGCAGGTGCCGTCGAGAGAACAGATCATGGCTTGCTTGGAGGCTGACCTGCCGCCCCTGGCTGAAGCTATGGAAGCGGGGCCAATCGAGATTGAAGCTGACGAGTCCCAGAACCGAGAACAGAGGATTTATATTACCAGGGCAGGGGGAGAGCGGCTCTTTCGCGTTGACCTTAGTAATCTTGGTTCCGCGATCGAGGGTGAGATCGAAAGCCATCCAGTTAACGGAGCCGGTATTTCCGTGGTCGTAAAATCAGCAACCAAGGAACTTCTTCTTCTCCAAAAAGCAGAGGCATTCCTATTGCGACGGAAGGTTAAGGTGAGAGATGCCTACGACATCCACCTCTTGAAAGCCCTGGGTGCTGAGCTGAACCTAAATCTTCAGGGCCATTTGGCAGACACCGTGCTCGCGAACGGAATTGATGAAGACACCATATTGGAGCGGATTGAACATATTAATGTGAATCGTTGTCAGTCGGAGCTTAAACCAATTTTGCCGGCAGACGTGTACTCGAAACTGGAAGAAGCTGACTTTGAGCCGCTTCGAAGTGGGCTTGAGGAGTTGTATCAACAATGGCTGTAAGGAATGCAAAGACGGCAGCACTCGATTGGGTCAAAGTCCTCACAATGGAGGCCCGATTAACTGACGTTGTACTTACAAATGAGATGGTCAGTAAATATAAAGTCTCCCTTGCATCAGCCCGCAAAGCACTCTCCCGATTGACACAGCGTGGACTGCTGAGTCGCGTCACCGACGGAGTTTATGCAAATAAACTCGTCCGGGATGTTGCAGCGGTCGACTTCATTAGAATCCTGAGACCGAATTCCTATGTTTCGCTCGAATCCGCATTGAACCAGTGGGGGCTGAGCACGCAAAGCCCGGTCGGACTAACCTGTGTTACTACGGGTGCACCGAAGGAATACCGCACGCCGGAATTTGCAATTACATTCCGAAGGATTTCGAAACGCCTCTACTGGGGCTTTGTTGAGAAACAGACACGCTACTCCAAATATTCGCTAGCGGAACCTGAGAAAGCACTGCTCGACTGGGTTTATCTCTCCCTGAATATGGGGACAACCCCGAGCCTGGATGAAATTGACTTCAAAGTGTTGGACAGAGAGAAGCTTGTAAAGTACGCGAAAAGCTATCCGGGCTCGGTGCAAAACGTGCTTACGCACTCGCTCGCTTTCGAACACTTCGCTGCCTGAGCTGTACAATGTCGGCTTGCGATGTGAAAACGGGTGTAACGCGTCACTCCGACTTGCGGCATCTCCGTCCTGCGCCTCCCGAAAATCTCGAAATGTCGGTAGTGTCCAGAGCTTTTCTCACATTCGCTGAGGAGTCGGTCTGGTGGCGATGCTTGCTTTTTCTTGCAGTATTCTCCTTGCAACCTTGCCTTCGATTCTGCGTTCGCGTGCCGCTCTGGAACTCGAGAACCTGCCCTGCGGCCCTGCGCCGCCAAATCGGCATGCTGTCGAAAATACTTTGTACAAGGGGTTCCTGGGCTGCTCATTTCTGCTTCTTACCTCTGTGGTCGCCCCTCACGAATGTGTATCCCTAACGTGGGTTGCGATGTACCACGTATTTCCGAACGCATCGAGTACGGCCGCGTTACGATCGCCGTATGGCTGTTCGGCGGGCTCTTGAACCGACTTCGCTCCCGCAGCAATCGCACGACGATAGACGGTATCGCTGTCAGGAACATAGAGATAGAACAGCGACTGCATCGGCTGATACGGTCCATGCGCCTCGCCCATTTCGACAACGGAATCGCCTACGCGAACTTCGGCGTGATGGATCACGCCATCGGGTGACGCGTATCTGGCGATTTCCTCCGCATCGAACGCGCGCCTTAGGAAAGCGATTACAGGTTCAGCGCGCAGCGGGTGCAGGTAGATGTTCACACTTCGCAGACCCTTCGGAATGAAACTCTCGCCCTTGTGCGTGGCGATGTACCAGAAGTTGCCCGCGAAATCCTTCACACCCGCGCCGCGTTCGCCATAATCGTGATCCTGGGGTTCGCCGATCGAGACCGCGCCGGCGGCCAGCGCTTTCTGGTACACCGTATCAGTATCCTCGACGTAGACATGCAACGCCGTTGTGTTCGGCCTTCCCTTGAACTCGCGGCCGGGAATCCCGCCACCGATCATCAGCATGGAATCGCCAATGCGAACTTCGCCGTGGATTCCACCTGCCGGGCCGATGGAGCGCAGAGTTTCCTCGGCCGCGAACGCTTCCCTGGCGAATCGTAGAAGTGCCTCGCCATCTGCTGCGACCAAGTAAGGTGTGACCTTCTGGAACCCGGGACGAATCGGACTGACCTCTTTTTGCAGACGAGCTTCTGCACCTACCCCTCCGCCTTCGGGTCCACTTCTCAACCTCTCCATACGTCGGTGCATCTCTTCGACCGACATCTCCTCCTTCACGGTGTAGACGCTCCAGGTGTACCCGAACGGATCAGCCAGCAAAACGTCCCGATGCCCATAGAACTGATCCTGGATGGGCCGCTTCACTTTCATCCCGGCGGCAATCGCGCTTTCCGCGAACGCGTCCACGTCATGGACGCGAATCGAGAGCCAAATGGGCGAGTTGCCCAGCGTCTCGGCGCTGAAACGTCCACCCTCCGGCCATTCTTCCGCCAGCATGAGGATCGAGTCGCCGATCGCGATCTCGGCGTGAGCGATGTGTCCGCCCGCTTGGAAGCGGAAGGTTTCGCGTGCTCCAAACGCGCGTTTGTAGAACTCAATGGCCTTGGCGGCCTCTCTGAATGTCAACCGTGGTGAGGCGGTCGTGCGAACCTCCACAGCAGGTTTGGCAACGCTAGACATACGGCTTCTCCTTTCGAGTTCGGATATCAGACGTTCCTTGAAATCTTCGCGAGGCAGGCCGCGCAGCTCGAAGGCGATTCGTGCAAGAGATGCAAGCTCTGCGTCAGCGCCCGAGTCAGCGGGCAGAGGCGCATACGGATTTGCGATGATCGCGTCCACGAGGTGGTCGAGTTCTGCGGCGTAATCCTGCTCAGGCATTTGCTTCACCCGATTTCTTTTTCTCCGGAGATTTTTGGAGCCGTGCGCGCAAATTCTGAATGGCGCGGAACTGGAGCTGCTTCACCGCGCCTTCCGTGCGATTCAATTCCCGGGCAATTTCCCCGACACCCTTCTCTTGGGCAAAACGCATCTCGATCACGCGGCGCTGGTCGGCTGGCAAGGTCCGTACGAGGCGAAACAAAAGCGCCCGCCGCTCAACGGCATCGATGTCGGCAGGATCGGCCGGACCTTGTTCAGGTCCATCCGCGTCGGGCATAGGCTGTTCGCGAGAGACACGTCGCCAGCGATCTGTGACCGCATTTGCGGCAATGCGCAGGAGCCACGCTAGGAAAGGAACGCCGCGCCATTCGAATTGGCCGAGATTTGCGAGGGCCTGGCAAAACACCTCGGCGGTGACGTCCTCGACGTCGGAGCGGTCCGCGAGGCGCCGCGCGACGTAGGCGTAGACACGATAGAAATTGCGCTCGTAGAGCTCGGCGAAACGCGAAGCATCGCGCTGCGCGGCTTCGACGAGGATTCGCTCGTCAGGCTCGTGACTCAGGGGCACCAACCAGCTCTCCGGGCACGCGGACTCATGGGCGGACTCAATGGGATAAACGCAGTTATCGCCGAAAGGTTACGCCGAGTAGAAAACACACCGCATGGAGGATAGGGAAGCAGCGGGAGGCAGGATTGCAAGTAAGGCAGACTCACTCCAACGGCAGCGCTTTACGCAATGACTTTCGGTTCCCTGCTCTCAACGGCTGCCCCTCTTGTGTCTGCGAGGTCTTTAACAGCGACGGAAGCTCCTGGTCAGTTCGCTCCTTCCTGCAAAATCCTTTACGCTGGCTTGGTTGGGGCGATGGAAACCTCAAGGCACAAAGGATCAGGCGTGGTCCAGTTACGCGATATCCTGCGTGGCCGCGGGTATACCGACGTTTGTGCGGAGTCCTTCAGTCCTTTCTCGTGGGAATCTTGCCGCGATTGCATTCTTAGCCAGTTTCCTATGCGTCCAGGACCTCTAACGGAAACCGCGAGCGTAGACTCATCCCTGTTTTGGCGTCACATACGAGCTTCAAACCGTGCTGTAATTGACCAACAGACCAACCTCCTGCTGTGACGTCGGCATGGATCAGAACGCAATGAGTCGCGCAAATAGCACCTCCATGTGTTTTCGGGGTCGCTAATAGCCAACAGCCTTATTTTCGATTATCATGAATATCGAAAATAAAAGATTTGCCTCTTTCGCGAGGCAAGAAGGTGAGATGGCCAAATCCGCGAACATACCTGGCAAAATGGTGCCACAAGACGGGTATTCCGCCTTCGTACCGGCACCACTACCGCCGGCACTCCTTTGGACGCCGCGACTCATCCGAGTGCTTTCCGACGCAGACCGGCTCATTGGCAGGCTGGCTGGCGAGGGCGGAAGACTCCCCAACCCTCATGTGCTCATGCGCCCTTTTGTGCGGCGCGAGGCTGTGTTGTCCAGCAAGATTGAAGGCACGCAGGCCACCTTGGGTGAGCTTCTCGCGGCTGAGGCCGGGGCGGCGGTGGCCCGCAGTCCAGAAGACCTGCGCGAAGTTGGCAACTACGTGGTGGCCCTTGAACACGGGATCGCACGGCTCGGCAAGATTCCGATCTGTGTGCGCCTGGTCCAGGAGTTGCATGAAAAGCTCATGACCGGCGTTCGCGGCCAGCAAGCAGCACCGGGACAGTTCCGAAAAACGCAGAACTGGATTGGAAAACCCGGAAGCACGATCCAAACCGCGTCGTTTATCCCTCCACCACCCGGCGAAGTCGAGCCGTGTCTTGCTGCATGGGAGCGGTTTCTGCACGAATCTAACTTGCCGCCGTTGGTGACCATTGGGCTCGCGCACTATCATTTCGAGGCCATCCACCCATTTCGAGATGGCAACGGCCGAGTTGGGCGATTGCTGATCACGTTGTTCCTGATCGAGCGAAAGATCCTGCCGACTCCTCTGCTGTATCTGTCGGCGTTCTTCGAGGCGTCCCGTCGAGACTATTACGACAGTCTGCGCGCAGTGAGCGAGAGAGCGGCTTGGCACGAATGGATCGAATATTTTCTGCTGGGTGTTGCGCGGATGTCAGAAGACGCTCTCAGCCGCGCGACTCGGATAAATGACGTTGTTGCCGAATGGCACAAGAAGTTTGCCGGCGAACCGAACGCCTTGCGAATCATTGAGCTGCTATCGGCCAACCCGTTTATCACTGCTACAGGCGCTGCGCACCGATTGAGCATCGCGTTTACGACGGCGCAACGAGCGATCCAGCGGCTTGAACAGAACCGCGTAGTAAGGAGGACAACTGACACTCGCCGCAACCGTGTGTACTGTGCGCAGGAATTGCTGGACATTCTCGAAGAACCAGCTCAACTGAAACCGATCTCCTCCGTCTAGAGCAACGAGTGGAGGGCGGGCTATTCGTGTCTCCGACTTCTGCCGCTTGATGCCGCCACAGGGTCAGGGCGCCTAGTGCAATTCGTGTGCGGTATTCAGGCGCTCGCGCGGGAAAAAACAAAAATCAAACTATTTTTGGAACAGATGAGATTTTGGCCAGGAACAGGGTTCGAAGAGGCTGGCGTGTGCGGGCAACGCTTGATTGATTCTGACGGATTTGCGGCGCTACAATTTTGGTGAGGTGCAAAATGAACTGGAGTTCTGTTTTTCAGAGCGGTGTTTTCGCGGCGGCCCTCGCCTTTCTGGGTGTCGTTGCAGCGCAAGCCAAGGTCAATGGCGACTACGTCGAGAGCCGCAGCGCTGACGTGTACACCGGCCAGTGCTTTGCGAATGGCGAGGTCGGACTGAGCGGCGACCAGGCGATTCTTGCCTGGCACATCCGGTCGGGGAGCTGGGACGGCGTGAAGCTGGACGGTTTCAGCGTGGTGGCTGCGGTGAAGGCCAATGCCACTTTGGGCGATCCGTATGCGAACCCTTATCCGGCAAAGTCAGTGTTGATCGTTGACCAGCGGGCCAATGCGCAGGAGCGCGAGGCGCTCGCGGCCTTCGCGAAGCACATGGGCGGCAAGCTGCTGGCAAACGTGGTGAGCATTGTCAGCGCACCGGTGGAGATTCAGGTCCAGGCAGAACATCATGGCAGCGCGTTTCTGAAGGCAGGTGATTTCCTGACAGTGCAAACGCGCGGCATCAATGAGAACGATCACTTATGCGGAAATGAATCCACCTTCTACCAGCCATTGACACAGGTGGGCCAAGCCATGCCCGCGGTAGCCGTGACCGATAGCTACCGCGGTGGCGGTTTGGGCAGGACCTGGACCCTGCACGACAAGCGCAGCGCGTTTGTGGGCACGTTCTAAATCAGCGACAACAAACGGAAGGCGGGCACGCCCGATTGTCTCTCTGCTTAGGCGGTGAATCCTATGTGAGCTTCATGCGGCGGCAAGGTGTGTTTCTACTCGTGCTGGTCGCTGCGAGTTCCGTTTTGGCAGCGGCGAAGGTCGAGACCACCGGTCCCTGCACGGAATCCGCGGTGCCGGACACGATTAAAAGGGTTCTAGCGGCGCAAGGCTATCGCGTGATGCTCGATGACGGCTCGGCGGTTAATTTGTGGCCGGCGGCGCAGATTCAAACCATCAGCAAGGCGCGCGAGGACGCCACCTACGGGTTTGCGCCTTCGACTTTCTTTGGCGTCATCGCGCTCACGAAAAACATGCGGGACTGTCGAGGAAACACGATTCCCGCGGGCGCCTACAATTTGCGATACGAACTGCAGCCGAACGATGGCGCTCATCTGGGGGTCACGCTAACGCCTGATTTCTTGCTGCTGGTGCCAGCCGCAGCAGATGGGAATCCGAGTCAGACCTATAGCTTCGAGCAGCTCGTGGGGTTGAGTAAGCAAGTTACGGGCAAGAACCATCCTGCGCCGATGAATTTGCTCCCTGCGGATGCGACGCAGTTCCCCTCTGTAGTCACCGATACCGAGGAACACACGATTCTGTACTTCAAAGTGAAAACGCAATCCGGCGAGCTGCCTGTCGGGTTAGTCGTGAAGGCGCCCACGCCCGAATAGGACGGCGCAGGTGAACCGCGCTGAGTGCCTCGAAGCCGGCGAATTCTGCCTTTTTGCTCCGATCAGAAATTCAAACTTGGCGGATGTATCCATGTCATTGTGTATTGACAGAGAATCGCGCCTGGAATCATGATGGACTCCCCAAAACTTTCACTCCGCGGTGAGACATGACCACCAACGATGAGAAATCCGAAGGCCTTTCGCGACGAGAATTCCTGAAAATTTCGAGCCTAGCGGCATCGGTTCCGCTGGTAGCGAGACCGAAGATGATCCTTGTGGATGGGCAAGAGGTTGCTGTCCACGGCCCCGGTCCGGTGCCAGTAGCACTGACAGCCAACGGGAGACGCCTGACCTGCGACGTGGAGCCGCGAGTCACGCTACTCGATGCGCTGCGTGAGCATTTTGACATAACTGGCCCGAAACGCGTGTGCGATCGCGCGGAATGCGGAGCTTGTACGGTACTGATCGATGGGCGCGCAGTGTATTCGTGCACTACGCTGGCGATTGAAGCGCAAGGCAAGGAGATTGTGACCGCGGAGGGGCTCGGCGGTGGCGAACAGCCGCATCCCGTACAGTCTGCCTTCGTCAATAACGACGCGCAGCAGTGCGGGTTCTGCACGCCGGGGTTCACGGTGGCGACGAAAGCTTTTCTGGACAAGAATCCGCACGCTAGCGATGCGGAGGTCGCGCACGGCCTCGCCGGGAATCTGTGCCGCTGCGGCACTTACCGCGGGATTCATGGAGTGGTCGCGCAGATGTGCGGGCGCGAGCCCAAAGGAAACGCGGGGACGACAATGATCGCGAAGCGGCCTGGCGCTTCGGCGAAAGAAGGTGCGTGATGCCCGACACCGACAAATACAGCTACCCACCTCCGGAAGATCGCGATTACATCGGGCGCCGCATGGGGCGCGTGGACGGCATGCCAAAGTCCACGGGGCGCGCCAAATACACGTACGACTACAACCCGAAAGGGCTGCTATATGGCGCGTTCGTGAGATGCCCCTACGCGCATGCGCGGGTCACGGGCATAGATACGAGCGCAGCAGAAAAAATGCCAGGCGTGAAGGCGGTGGAGATCGTACAGAAATCCGGCACCGAAATCCATTGGGCGGGCGACGAGATCGTTGCGCTAGCCGCGGTGGATGAGCCCACGGTACGCGATGCCGTGCGCGCGGTCAAAGTGGAATACGAAGAACTGCCGCACCTGGTCATCGATTCAGGGGAGCCCCCGCGCGACATTCCGCCGGACACAAGTCCGCTGGGCCTCGATGATTTGCAGGATATGGCGCGAAACCAGATGCCCACGACTCAGATCATCAAGGAAATCAGTGAACGCGGCATCACCTTCAAGCCCGAGGAGGCGCCGCTCGACCACATGCCTCCGGACATCGCCAAGGCGATCAAGTCCGCGATGCAGAAGCCGCCGGAAAAGAAGGCTCCGTCCTGGTACAAACCGGCTGCCGCGGAGACGCAAGGAGATGCGGAGGCCGCATTTCGGGGACCGGACACGGTGGTGTCTGAAGGGCTTTATGGATTACCCGTGATCGTGCATTGCTGCCTGGAAACCCATGGCGCGGTCGCGGAATGGACCGATAGCGATCACTTGCTGATGCACGCTTCCACACAATACGTGTCCGGCATTCCCGGGCAGATGGCAGAGGTCATCGGGATTCCTGCTGCGAATATCCGCCAAGTACAGGAGAACATTGGTGGAGGGTTCGGCAGCAAGTTTGGACCGGACCGCTGGGGAATTTACAGCGCGAAGCTCTCGAAGAAGGCTGGCGGAGCGCCGGTGAAAATGATGCTCAGTCGCGCGGAGGAATTCGAAGTCGCGGGCTGCAGGCCCTCGGCATATGCGCGCGTGCGAGTGGCGGCAAAAAAGGATGGCACGCTGACGGCATGGGACTCGTTTGGTTGGGGCACGGGCGGTCCCGGCGGCGGAGGCTCGCCACCGATTCCATATCTGATTCGGGATCGCGTCCCCAACTACCGAACGCAATGGACTGCGGTGGTCAATAACATCGGGCCCGCGCGCGCGTGGCGCGCGCCAAACCATCCTCAAGCTTGCCTTATCACTATGGCCGCTCTGGACGATTTGGCGCACAAGCTGGGGATGAATCCGCTGGACTTTCTCAAGAAGAACATCGAGCTGACCGGACCACGCGCGAACATCTACATGGACGAGTTCCCCATCGCCGACGAGCTCATGGGCTGGACCAAGCGCTGGCACCCGCGGGGGGACAAAACGGCCGGGCCCATCAAACGCGGGCTGGGCGTCTCCATGCATACCTGGGGCGGACGTGGACACCAGAGCGAATGCGATCTGACCATCCAGCCAGACGGATCAGTGACGATCAAGATGGGAACCCAGGACCTGGGCACAGGGACTCGTACCGCGATTCTCGCCGTGGCGGCGGACACGCTAGGGGTGACGCCGCAACAGATCAACTTGTTGTATGGCGACACGCAGTATCCGCTGTCGGGTGGTTCGGGCGGCAGCACAACGATTGGCGGCGTTTCCTCAACGACGCGGCGCGCGGCAGTCGACGCGCGTGATGCTCTGTTCGCCAAAGTTGCGCCGACGCTCGGGGCCGCGCCCGAACAGCTCGAAGTGGTCAAGGGCCAAATTCGCGTGAAGAGCGAAGCGTCCAAAGCACTGGGCTGGAAAGAGGCCTGCGCCAAAATGGGCGCGGTGCCTATCAACGCACATGGCAAAAACCTCGGTGGTCGCGATCCGCTGATGAACAGCGGCGTCGGAGGCGTGCAGATGGCGGATGTATCCGTGGACACGGAGACGGGCATCGTCAAAGTGAACAAGATGGTTGCGGTGCAGGACTGCGGTCTGATCGTTTCGCTGGAGACCGCGGAATCGCAGTGCTACGGCGCGCTGATCATGGGCATTAGTTATGCGCTGTATGAAGAAAAAATCATGGACCCGATCACCGGGCGCATGCTGAACCCGAACATCGAGTTCTATCGGCTAGCACGCGTCGGGGATATCGGGGAACTGGTCGTGCACATGATGGCGAATAAGTACGACAGCCGCGGCGTAATCGGGCTCGGGGAGCCGCCAGTCGTTTCGCCCGGCGCGGCGATTAGTAATGCAGTGGCGAACGCGATTGGCGTGCGCGTACCCATGTTGCCGCTCACGCCGGCGCGCGTGTTGACCGCCTTGAGCGGGGCACAGAAAGGGGAAAGCGCATGATTCGCTTCGAGTACGTGAGCCCCAACTCGGTGAAGCAGGCGCTCGGCTTACTGTCGGCGAATTGGGGTGATGCCGAAATTCTCGCCGGTGGGACCGATCTGCTGGCGCTCATGAAGGATTACGTTGTGATTCCCAAGCGGGTGGTCAACATCAAGCAGCTTCCGGGGATGGACGCCATCAGCGCAGAACACGATGAGTTGCGCATCGGCGCCCTGGTCACGTTGGACCGAATCGCGGACGCGGCGCAGATCCAGCGCGATTATCCGGCCCTCGCGCAGTGCGTGGCCGACGCCGCCAGCCCGCAAATCCGCAACATGGCTACAATTGGCGGGAATCTGTGTCAGCGCCCGCGGTGCTGGTATTTCCGTAATGGAATGGGGTTGCTGCCGAAGACGCCGGACGGGAAGTCGCTGGTGGTTGAAGGTGACAATCGATTTCACGCGATTCTAGGCAACGAAGGCCCAGTATATTTCGTGAGCCCCTCAACCATTGCGCCGATGCTGATTGCTTATGGCGCGCGGCTGCGCATTACTGGTCCAAGCGGAGAGCGTGAAGTGGATGTCGAAAAGCTCTATCGCCTCCCAAAATCGGAAAATGAACGCGAGCACGATTTGAAGCCGAATGAGCTGATTACCGCGGTCGTCGTTCCGCCTGCGAGAGGAGCACGCGCGGCAAGTTACGAGGTGAGGCAGCGAGCTTCCTTTGATTGGCCTTTGGCTACTGCGGCGGTTGCTGTACAGATGAACGGAAGCACCGTGCAGCGCGCGCGTATCGTTGTGGGTGCGGTTGCGCCGGTGCCGTGGGTTTCGCAGGAAGCCACGCAAGCGATTGTCGGCCAATCAATCAACGAGGCCACGGCAAGCGCCGCGGGCGAAGCCGCGGTCAGCAAGGCCCGTCCCTTGAGCCACAACGAATACAAGATAAGGCTAGCTGCAGTAGCGGTGAAGCGCGCGTTACTGACGGCTGCGGGCCAAGCGGTTCCCGACGTGCATAATGCAAAAGGGGGTGCGGCATGATTGCCAAACCAGAACGCCTGCGCTTTGATACCAGCGATCCTCATCTGTGTTCGGCGCTGCGCTGGAAGGGACTCTTCATCGATGCCGAGCACGACCATACTGTGCCGCCGTGCAATGACGGTTTGTTTTGGTGCATGTATACGCAGACCTGCATCGGCCCAGACGGCGAACTCGCGGAGCCGGGTAATTGCAACAATCCCTCGCGGAAGTGCCACGGCTCAGGTAACTGCGAGTAAGCGGGCCTTCTTACAGGGCCGCCTTTAAGAGGAATTTTCTCAGGTATTCGTCTCCCTTTGCTTTCTAATGATTCCAACAATTTCGGGGATCTGCTTCTCGCTCGAAGCAAACCTCGAAGTGACCGCGAAGAGGGGAGTGGGAAATTCTGGTTCCAAAAGTAGATCGGCGAGGTGTGCGCCAGATCGATGCCGTCTCCGTGAGGCGACTCTGAACGTATTGTCAGCAATTCATCGAGAACCAAGAGCCAGCTCGAGTTTCCGCTCCATGCCGAACTTGACCGCTCCTTCGAGGCTCTTGCCTACTCTCTCTACCTTTGCTCAGTCAGCCATACCAAACCGCGCAGCAAGACACCGGCTACATCTGGTCCCACGGAGTTGATTTCGCCATACCAGCGCTGTGGTCTATTTAGCAGCCAAGGAGGCTGATCGTCCCATTCGGCTTTAGGAATAAGATACCCGAGCTCATCGTTGCCCAAACCCAAAACGAACTGATACCTGCTCTTCAAGTGGGTTCGCAAAATAGGTTCGAAGAGCGCACCCGGAAAGTCGGCTCCCGGATAGCGAGTGATGCCACCGTTGGTAAGTTCCGGATAAATCTCTCCGGGAATGGTAGCAATCTCCGCCACAATGCGGTCCCGGCTCCGAAGCTGGACATAATCAACTTCGGTTTGAACGTCATGCCCGGTGGGGTATCGAATCCCTCCTGTACCGGTAAGTTCTTTCTCGATCGTTGAGCTGTCCAGCTTTCCAGCACTAAAAAGAGGCTTGCGGCCCGCAAATACGCCGGTAGCTTCGGCCACGCGGAAATGATCGTTCTGAAGAGGCGGGAATAGGATCGATTTCCGAATCAAAATAGAGTTCACTCGTGTCGCTTCTCCCGAGTTCAAGGCGCGTTCCACGAGTCGCCCGAGCATCGTCCCGATCAGTTCCGCCTTCCTCCAGGTGCCATCTTGCGCAATTTCGCCCGTCTGGGGATCTACCAGCGCAACCTGGTTCCCGAGGGTGGATAGTTTGCCTATTGAACCGTTGAAGAAAATGGCCGTGCCACCGAGATGATTCTCCACGTATTGACAGAGCCAGTGCGGATAGTCAGCAGTGATTTCCAAATTTTCCCCGCCCAAGGTCTCCGGATGAGCGCTCCAGTTCACTAAAACGGCAATGACCTCGCCCGCGCCAATGCCAGTGAGACGCATTACGAACAAGTACGGATCCTTCACGAGAGGAGGACGATCCACGCTTTGCAGCAATTCGAGCAGTGGATGGTCGTCGCGGGAGAGCTCCAAATGAGCGGGTCGCATGGAACGGGCCGCCCTCACAGCGGTGGCGGCAATTTGTGAGTCCAGCCAGTCAAGATAACTCTCGTCAATTCCCGTTTGTAGCGGGCTGGGGCCCCAGAGCCCTAGGGTGTCTGGACCTTCGTGCACGTGGGTACTGGCAACAATCAGGTGAGATATCTCGGGCGCCTGTACCTTCACTTGCTCACGAATTTTGAGCACGTCATCGTAGAAAAGTCCAATGACATCCACGGAGCAGAGCGCCAAAATTTGCCCTCCTGCTTCCAACGCAAGGCAGCGAGCATAGAGGTCGTCATGGACTCCGGTAGCAACTCGGTTGTGGCCAAAACCGGCGAGGTAAACCTTGCTTTTATGAGGATCCGGTGTGACTGCAGTTTTGCCCGCTCCGGCGCGCAGTTGTCCTTGAGCCCAAGCCCGGTGAGGCACCAAAAATAGAACCGCAACTCCGACGAAGTGCGTGAGAATTCGCAACATACTCTCTCGGCGCGCGTTTATTCTACTACCACCTTGGCCGGGCATCGTTGAACAGACGGCTCGAAGTTGCGGTGGGTACGATCCACACCAAGACCTTGCGGAAGAGCTGCCGGATCGCCACGCAACTGCAAGCGACTATCAGTCGTGTCCGAGAAATCACCTTAGGCCTAAAATGGGCCGCGTACCCGTTGCAGGAAATCAAGCCGCTCTTTGTCGAACAGGCGGGACGAATCTGGTACATTCAATAAAAATGCGAAGGAACGATTTTGGAATCGGGCAAATGCTTTAGAATCAAAGAGACTCCTTCTGTGGGCGTGTAGCTCAGCGGGGAGCGCTGCGGCCGGGTTTGGACGTCACCTTCAACTTTTCGGTGGGGCTTGAGGCTCGCGGACCGTCTCGGTTAGCGGCAATCTTTCGAGCCGCCGCGGCTCGCTGTGCGTTGAGTTCTTTATTTGCGGCTCCTGATCGAGCACAAAATCCAGTTTCGCTACTTGGATTGCTGACAGTCTCCGTCTTGTTCCTTGGAGTTCCACGACGAGCGCGTCGTTTCCCAACCTGTGTGCCTGTCTGTGTGCAACGCCTCCAATTCCAATGGTTTGGCCGCCCTGATTTAGCGTGGCGCGGGCAACCTTCCCATCGTAGCGAAGTGAAACGGAGTATCTGCCCGGACGCAGACTCTTACCGTTGCACTGCACTGTGTGAGCCAGCCGAAACTTGCCGTCATAGCGAATTGTCCCCACATCGCTAGTAGTGTCGGTCTTCACCTTATCGAACGGCTCTGTGTTGGGCGCCTCGAAGTGATCGGGATCAACCTCGAATTGGGCACGCGCGGGAGGCGCCCCAAGCGCGATCAACCCCGATAAGGCTGCCAGGGTCACTAGAACTAGTCTTTTCATCGAAGCCTCTCCTTTTTCTTCGTCGGTTTCGGTAGCCTGGTGCCGTTTGCTGCCGTGAGCGCGCGTAGTCTCGTGCGGCTCCCTTGCGATGACAATGCACTGCAGACGAACCGCGGCGTTCCTTGGCGTTCTACCGGCTGTCTTCTAGTTAAAGCGCAGAACGCCGAAAAACCGTATCACCACCCGCATCATCTGCTCGGAATGCCTGCGGTCCGCAAAAATCGCATACGCTGTTCGTACCAAAAACTCCCTCCGACCCCTCCGTATCTTGTTGATTTTGAAGTCGAACAGAGTTTTCTGAATGACCGTAGGATTCCCTGAGGGAGCGGAGTTCGCGAGTCAAGAGTTTTGCGGGACCGCTAGCCGAAGTTCGTCGTGCGCCGTGAAAGATGCTTGGTCCACAGTGGGAGAAAGCCCACCCGGGAACTGGTTCGCTCCACCCGGTAGCAATCAGAGCAGCAGTGGAGGCAACGAGACTGCTGAA
>Ga0306920_100002177_pt1 | contig 24669 bp, 18 predicted proteins | sample flu12Cox44000170_FD_204666 | JGI IMG/M metagenome (GOLD analysis project Ga0306920, IMG submission 204666) | Lab enrichment of tropical soil microbial communities from Luquillo Experimental Forest, Puerto Rico - flux4day.12C.oxic.44.000.170 (v2)... | ecosystem: Environmental > Terrestrial >...
GCACCCAAAACATGCACACGATCGAAGATCTCGGAGCGACTTGGCTGTTCTCATGAGCAAAGCGGCTTGGGTGACCGGTACGGAAGGGTTCATTGGATCGCACATGGTCAAATTCCTTTCTGCTCGAGGCTGGAAGGTCGTCGGGTCCTATCTCAGGGAGGGTCCTGCTCCATTTCCCAACCTTCCGAATTTGCACTTCAACCACTGTGATCTTCGAAATGGCCAACGAGTATCGCAGCTAATGCATCAGTACCAGCCCACGCATATCTTTCACTTCGCGGCTCAAAGCCTGCCTGTGGTGTCCTGGGCAGATCCGGTGACGACGTTCGAAAGCAACATTATGGGATCCCTGCATCTGTTCGAAGCGGCCCGACAACTGAAGAGGCCTCCCGTGATCGTTTCGGCCTGCTCGAGCGCGGAGTACGGAAACGTAGCCGCGTCCGATATACCCGTCCGGGAAGAGCACCCGCTGCACCCGCTTCACCCCTACGGCATTAGCAAGGTTTGCCAGGATTTGTTGGCGCGCGAATACTTTCTTGATTACAAAATCCCAACCGTTAACGTCCGTCTCTTCAATACCACTGGTCCTGGCAAGACCGATGATGCGCCGTCGGATTTTGTGCGGCAGCTCGCGAGGATCAAGAAGGGCTTGCAATCGCCGGTGCTGGAAGTCGGAAACCTAAAGCCGCGCCGCGCTTTTCTCGACGTCAGGGATGCGGTGCGAGGGTTTTACCTCGCCGGAACGAAAGGAAAACGTGGTGAAGCCTACAATCTGTGCGCGACGCGGACTTATTCCATTCACGAAATTGTGCGCGCAGCCATCCGTCTTTCCGGCGCAAAAGTACAGATTCGTCCCGTCTCACGGCTGATGCGGCCCTCCGACGAAAAGATCATCTTCGGGAGCACCGAAAAGATTCGGCGGGACACAGGTTGGAAGCCGCTGTACTCGCTCGACGAGACGCTCGAGTCCATGCTGGAGCACTGGCACGCGGCGTCGTGATGAATCTTGTGAACACTCGGGCGATTAATTCACGCATACCGGGAGCTTTCGAGCAGATTCCCGCGGTGCTGCTCGTGGGCGGGATGGGGACACGCTTGCAGCCAGTCTTGCCTTCTACACCGAAGCCACTGGCGCCGGTCGGCGAGGTGCCTTTCCTCGAGCTCCTGGTTCTACAAGTTCGCTCGCAAGGGATTCGGCACCTGGTGCTGTGCACGGGTCATCGAGCAGAGCAGATTGAGGATGCGTTCGGCGACGGACGGAAGTGGGATGTGGCGATTCACTATTCGCGTGAATCCGAGCCGCTCGGAACTGCCGGAGCGCTCAAATTTGCAAAACGCTTGCTTATGCCCTGTGCCGAGTTTCTGGTTATGAACGGCGATTCCTTCTTGGACTTTGATCTCCGAAGACTCCAGCTTTTTCATCGACAGCACGGCGGGTTGGTCAGCATGGCGGTACGCAGGGTTCCGGATACCAGCAGGTACGGAACAGTGCTACTCGACACCGACCAGAGAGTCATTGGTTTTAGCGAGAAAAAAAACACCGCGGCGCCGGGGATCGTCAACGGCGGAGTGTACCTTTTCAAGCGCACCGTCCTCGAACACATCCCTGACGGACCCGCGAGCTTGGAGAAGGATATCTTTCCAAGATTGCTGGAATACGGGGTGTATGCCGCCGAAGAGCATGGACTGTTCATCGACATCGGGACACCGGAAGACTACGCGCGGGCGCAAACGCTCCGCGAGAGCCTCTGTCAAGCGGCGCTACATTACTCTCAATTTGGTCCCGACAGCTTTGCTGGCAAGAGCAGCTAGACTTTCACTGCGTCGTGATTGTCGAGAAAATGTTATAGGCCAACTGTGAAAAGGAAAACTACAGCATGATCATCACTCGTACCCCAATGCGCGTCTCTTTCTTCGGCGGGGGCACGGACTACCCGGTCTGGTACCGCGAGTTCGGCGGCGCCGTTCTTTCCACGACCATCGATAAATGCTGCTACATCATCTGTCGACACCTTCCGCCGTTTTTTGAGTATCACAGCCGTGTTTCGTATAGCAAAGTTGAAAACGTCCTCAAGAATAGCGCCATTGAGCACCCCTCGGTACGTGGGTGTCTCGAGTTCATGGGGCTAGCAGAAGGTGTTGAGGTTCACCACGTTGCCGATCTGCCAGCTCGCACCGGGCTCGGAACGAGCTCGGCCTTCACGGTCGGTTTTTTGCTGGGTCTGTATGCACTGCGGGAGCAGATGCGCAATAAGCACGCGCTCGCGCTCGATGCCATTCACGTAGAACAAGACATTCTCAAAGAAGCGGTTGGCTCCCAAGACCAGATCAGCGCCGCGTATGGGGGCTTCAACCGGATCAACTTCCAGACAGACGGCGGTTTCGAAGTCAAACCGGTCATTGCCCCGGTCGCCAGGCTGGCCGAGCTGCAACAGCATTGTGCCTTGTTCTTTACTGGATTTTCGCGGATCGCTTCGGAGATTGCCAAAGCGCAGATCAAAATGACGCCGCAAAAAAAGCGCGAACTGGAGAGCATGCGCCAAATGGTGGACGAAGCGGAAGCAATTCTCAGCAATCCCAATCGCCCCATTGAAGAGTTCGGCCGCTTGCTGAACGAATCCTGGCAGATCAAAAGAACACTGACGCAAAACATTACCAACAACAACTTGGACGAAATTTACGAGGCAGGCCGCAACGCCGGCGCACTTGGAGGCAAGTTGCTGGGTGCTGGCGGGGGCGGTTTCATGCTTTTCTTTGTGCCGCCAGCACGCCGAAGGGAATTGCGGATGCGGCTCAAGAACCTCCTGTGCGTTCCATTCTCGTTCACGAATCGGGGAAGCCACGTCGTTGTGCATGAACCTGACGAAATCTACGATCAGGCCTTGGCCACGGAGCGGTCCGAGGTTTATGCGCAGCAACCCGCCTCGCATGCTGACTAACTTCACTGCAGGTAAGGGGGAAGGCTTGACAATCGAACAAGAGTATTCTCTGCCTTCCTACGTGCTGATCACTCCAGCGCGCAACGAAGAGGAGTTCATTGAAAAGACGTTGGAGTCGGTGGTTCATCAGACGCGCTTGCCGTTGAAATGGGTGATTGTTAACGACGGCTCGACAGACGGCACTGCCAGCCGGATCGAGCCTTATGCTGCAACGTACAACTGGATTGAGCTGGTGAATCTGCCCGTCCGGCGTGAACGAAATTTCGCAGCAAAAGTGCATGCCTTTAATGCAGGGCAGGAGCGAGTCAAAGACCTAAACTACGAAATCATAGGCAACCTGGATTCCGATGTTTCGCTAGATCCGGATCACTTTGAGTTTCTCCTTAATAAATTTAGAGAGGATCCTCGACTCGGCGTGGCAGGGACCGTGTTTCGCGAACAAAGTGGTTACAACTCGGAAACCGACAGTCTGGAAGGGCAGCTCCATGTTTCAGGCCAATGCCAGCTGTTTCGACGGGAGTGCTTTGCAAATGTTGGCGGATATTTTGCCAACAAAGCCGGAGGCATCGACTGGATCGCGGTTACGACAGCCCGGATGAAAGGCTGGAAAACGCGGTCGTTTTGCGAGAAGTGGTTCTTTCATCACCGGCCTCTGGGGACGGCAGAACGCAGCCCGCTTGCTGCAGCCTTTTCCTATGGAGAAAAGGACTACTACTTTGGCGGACATCCGGTGTGGGAGCTATTCCGCGTTGGCTATCGGATGGTTAAGCCTCCATACATTGTGGAAGGACTTGCCCTTGGTTTGGGGTATGGATGGGCAACGGTGCGAAGAGCAAGGAGACCGATCTCCAAAGAGTTAATGGCATTTCATCGCCGAGAACAGATGCGGAAGCTCCGACTGATTCTGAAGTCCGTTGGAAAGTTCAAACCGATTGACAAGTTTCGACTGCTAGGGGATTAGAACGGGATTGCTTCAAAGCGTTACGAAGAAGACAAAGACCAGCTTCAGGGAATTTAACAGAAAGCCACAGAATAGCAGGCCCTATGTGCGGGATATGCGGGCAGTTTAACTTTGGAGATCAGGCGCCGGTTCGACGTTCGGAGCTCGCGGCGATGACAAAATCTATCGCCCATCGTGGTCCGGACGATGAGGGTTATTTCCTCGATGGTCCGCTGGGATTTGGTTTTCGAAGGCTCTCGATTATCGATTTGTCTGGTGGGCATCAACCCATGTCAGATCGGGAAGAATCGGTGTGGGTGATTTTCAATGGTGAGATTTACAACTTCCCCGAACTGAAACGCGAGTTGCAAAGTCATGGACACGAGTTTCGAACGAACTCCGACACTGAGATAATCATTCACGGGTACAAGCAGTGGGGCGACGAGGTACTCAATCACCTCAATGGTATGTTCGGCTTGGCAATCTGGGATGTTCGGCGAAAGCGGCTTGTGTTGGCGCGCGATCCGTTTGGGATTAAGTTAATCTATTATCGTATTGACGGGAGCAAACTCTATTTTGGCTCCGAAATGCGTCCGATCCGAGCAGTTATGCCTGGCAAGGCAGAGATCGACACGACTTCGTTGAGTCTATTCCTGCGTTATCGGTTCACGCCCGCGCCGTACACCATAGTCAAGGGAGTGCGCAAACTCGCGCCGGGCACTAAGCTGATCGTTCAGAATGGCACTTGCGAAATAAGTCGCTGGTACAGATTCAAGCCCGAACCATTCAAACCCGCTAGGTCCCCGGATGAAGCCAGGGAGGAACTTCTATCTATTTATAAAAGCGCGATCAGGCGCCAACTCATCAGCGACGTGCCTGTAGGCTTGCTACTTAGCGGCGGAATCGATTCAGGGTTGCTGCTCGCATTGATGAATTTGAACGGGAGTTCCTGGCCGACTTACGCAGTGGGCTATGGCTCGTCGTTTGACGATGACGAACTGGGGGATGCCGCGGAAACCGCTCGAGTGCTGGGATCGAAGCACACCAGCGTCACGATTGCGCAATCAACTTTCGAGGAAGCGCTTCCCAAGATCGTGGCTGCACTTGAAGAGCCCATCGCGGCATCTTCGATTGTTCCAATGTATTTCGTCTGCCAACGAGCGCGCCAAGACGTCAAAGTAGCCTTGGTCGGACAAGGACCGGACGAGTTGTTTGGGGGTTACCCCCGCCACCTGGGCGTACGGTATAGCGCGTTCTGGGCCGGTTTGCCAGGCTGGATGCGTACGCCAATAAGTTCAACTATCGGTGCCTTGCCACGGAATGAGACCCTCAAGCGAGGAGTCTATTCCCTAGCGACTCCGGATCGGATGCGCCGATATCAACAGGTACTCTCACTCCTGCCGGGGGAGCAAGTCGAAGGTCTCTTTCAGGATGGGGTACTCGCTCCGAATTCCGGTGACACAATATTGGACTGCTGGTCGGAACTTACCGGCCTTATGTCCGAGACGGATGAACTAGGGGGGCTCCAGTTTTTGGAAGTACGATCTACTCTTCCGGACGAACTCCTGATGTATGCGGACAAACTTTCAATGGCTCATGGCCTTGAACTTCGTGTGCCGTTTGTCGACAAAGAAATTGTAGAATATGTCGAACGACTGCCGGCCAATCTTAAAGTGAGGAATGGTGCACGGAAATGGTTACACCGGCAGGTCTGCAGTAACTTCCTACCCAGCTCGATCCTGAGGCGGCCCAAACGGGGCTTTGCAAGTAACGTCGTGGATGATTGGTTCCGAAGCGCTATCGACAACAGAATGGCGGACACTCTCCGTGATCCCGAATCCAAGATCTATCGATACCTTCGCACCTCTTCTGTTCGCGAGCTGTTCGATCTGCATGTGTCTGGTCGGCAAGATAATCACAAAATCCTATTTAGCCTGGTGCTTTTCGAAGAATGGTTCCGTGCTCAGGAGCAGCCCGCGGCCGTTGTGTACTGAACCTCTACGAAACAATATGTCTGAACGGTACGCGCTTTCTCAGGAACGCTATATCCAACGGATTCCAAGAGCAATCAATCGCTGAATCCGAAAAAGTTGGAGGCAGATAAACGCTATCTGATTAACGCAAAAGAGATGAATCCAAAACTCACGACTTTGCAATTTGAGAACAGGAAACTCGTAGTCAAGGGCGGAGTGTGCCGTATCGCCCATCTCGATGCCGATGACTATAAATTCCTGAACAATCCAGAACCGGTACTGGCGGAGTTGCGCAAATCCAAAATGCGCATCGATCTTTTTACGTTTTTGCAGAAACCTCCAGAGATCTCACCAAAATATCCGTATCCATATGAAATGGACAATCTGGCTGTTCTTCCCGTTTCCACCTTTGAACAATGGTGGACAAGTCAGATTGGTTTTAAGGCCCGGAATAAAGCTAAACAAGCGGCAAAGAAGGGGGTGGTGGTTCGAGAAGCACCGTTTGATGATGAATTGGTCCGTGGAATTTGGGAGATCTATAACGAGTGTCCGGTCCGCCAGGAAAGGCTGTTTCCTCACTACGGAAAGGGCGTTGAGCAAGTCCATGAGATGAGTGGGACATATCTGGACTCAAGCATCTTTATCGGAGCGTATGATTCGGGCAAGCTGATCGGCTTTATCAAATTGGTGGTTGACGATACAGGGACGCAGGCGGGAATGATGCATATCATCTCGATGTTACAGGCACGGGACAAGGCGCCTACAAATGCCCTGGTTGCTCATGCCGTGCGCTCTTGCGCCCAGCGAAATATTCCGCGTCTGGTATATTCGAATTTCGCATATGGAAAAAAGACGCAAAGTAGCCTCAGCGACTTCAAAGAACGAAACGGATTTGAGCGAGTCGATATACCGCGGTATTACGTTCCACTGACGAAGTGGGGCGCGGCTGCGTTCTCGATGGGGCTACACCATAGGCTGATCGACCGCCTGCCAGAATCCTTAACAGAAAAGCTGCGCGATCTGCGCAAATCGTGGTACCAACACAAATTCCAGCTGAAGCCGGAATCACTCTAGGAGAATCGAATTGCCCGGAATCGTTGGCCTTATCACTAACTGTCCGCCAGCGAACGCAGAACGCGAGCTGCGCGAAATGACGCAGGCGCTCTGCCATGAGTCGTTTTACACGAGCGGGATGTGGACTGACCCAGCCCGTGGCATTTACGTTGGTTGGGTAGCGCGCCGGGGATCCTTTGCGGATGGAGCGCAGCTGAAGAACGAAAGCGGTGACGTCAACCTGGTCTTTTCGGGTGAGGAATACCCCGAGCCCGGGACTGTTACGACACTGAAGCAGCGAGGCCACGCGGTTGAACCCGATGGGGTTTCCTATTTGGTGCATCGATACGAAGACGAGCCCGATTTTCCCAAACAGCTAAATGGAAGATTTCACGGGTTAGTTGCAGACCGCAGACACGACACGGCGATTCTCTTCAACGACCGTTTTGGTCTGCAGCGCCTCTATCTCTACGAGGGACAGGATGCCTTTTACTTTGCAGCGGAAGCAAAGGCCATCCTTAAAGTTCGGCCCGAACTGCGCAATATTGATCTGCGCGGCCTTGGAGAATTCATCGTTTGCGGCTGCGTGCTGGAGAATCGAACACTATTCTCGGGGATCCGTGTTTTGCCTCCGGGCTCAGCTTGGGTGTTCCGTGGAGGAGAACTCAAAAAGAAAAACGCCTACTTTCAGCCGCGAGAGTGGGAAGAAGAAGAGCCGCTCAAGGCCGAGACCTACTACGCTAACCTGCGTAATGTTTTTGTGAAGAATCTGCCCCGCTATTTCAACGGCAGGGAGCGCGTGGGTGTTTCGCTGACCGGCGGGCTGGATACACGGATCATCATGGCCTGGCGCAAGGCTCCACCTGATTCCTTGCCATGCTACACCTTCGGCAGCATGTACCGAGACAACCAGGATGTACAATTGGCGCGCCGGGTGGCAAAGATTTGCGGTCAGCAACATCAGGTTATCACCACTGGGAAGGAGTTCCTGCAACAATTCGCCCATTACGCACAAAGATCCATCTATCTGACAGACGCCTGTGTGGATCTGAGCCGTTCTCCCGATCTCTACGTAAACGAGAAAGTACGGGAGATCGCGCCGGTGAGGATGGTGGGCACATACGGCAGCGAAATGCTTTTGCACGCGGTGATGTTCAAGGCAGAAGAACCTGCTGCGGGATTGTACAAACAGGAATTCGAACCACAAATCGAGGCTGGCAAAAAGACCTATGATGCCAGCCGGCAAGTCCATCCGATGACGTTTGTCGCGTTTCGCCAGTCGCCTTGGCATCACTATGGCGTTCTTGGATTGGAGCAGACCCAGGTAGCCGTACGATCGCCTTATCTGGACAATGACTTAGTGAAAACCATCTATAAAGCTCCCGGCACGATAGCGGCTAACGAAGAGGCCAGGCTTCGGTTGATTCAAGAGGGCAACCCTCGTCTTGCCCAGTTGCGCACCGATCGCGGCATAGGCGGACTCAATAGCAGTTTGACGCGAGGCTTTCTTGAGTTCCTTTTCAAGGCGGAATACGCCTATGACTACGGTATGCCACAGTGGATTGCTCAAGTGGATCACCTGTTCGCTCCGCTTCACTTGGAACGCATCTGGTTGGGACGTCACAAGGTGTTTCATTTTCGGGTCTGGTATCGTGACGAACTTGCGAACTACGTGCGCGAAATGCTGTTCGACCAGCGGTCGCTGAAGCGCCCATACGTCAACGCGGAATCTATCCGAAACATTGTAAACGGACACCTGAAAGGTAATCGAAACCACACTACTGAGATCCACAGGCTCCTGACACTTGAACTCACGCACCGACTGTTTCTGGATGCGAGCTGAACGTCTTAACCTTGCAAGCTGAAAGCCCTTAACCAGCTGATTTTTTGGCGAATCGCGGGTCACATTCGACAGCTGACTGACAAAATCGTGTTGAACGTGAGGTTGGCATGAATTTACAGATAATATCCCCAATCGACCCTTCTACAGGCGTGAAAGCCAGGTCGCTGCCGATCGAAAGTATTCAGGCGACTATTGTGAAATTTGTCCGATGGTTAGAAAAGTACGGCGAGACTTCTTATGACTTTCAGAGTTTCTATGCGAGCGGTGTAGGACAATGGGCCAAAGCAACTTACTACAAAAGGCCGAAGTTGGGGATATTGGCGGTGGCTCCGATGGTATTTTCCGAGGCGTTTCTGCCGTCGGCCAGAAGCGTATTTTGGAAACGCCAGCGATTTCCGATCGCTGATGCCCACTATGCAATGGGCTTTGCTTTTCTCGCGAAGCTCACGAAAGAAGAATGTTATTACCGGAAAGCATTGCACTTTCTTGGAGTTCTCAAGAATACTCGATGCGCTGGCTATGACAAATATTGTTGGGGATACCCATTCAACTGGGTGACACTACGCGGCACGATCAAAGAAGGGACCCCTCTTATCACAACTATTCCGTACGTTTACGAAGCCTTTAAACAAGTGTGGGAAATAGACAAGGCCGACGAATGGTTGAAGATAATGAATTCGACAGCGCAGCACGCTCTTCAGGACTACAAGGATTTCCAGACCTCGCCGGGCGCGTCTACGTGCTCATACACACCCGACCCCGAGCAATCTGTCAGCGTGGTAAATGCAAACGCTTATCGGGCCTTCGTTTTGATGGCCGCGGCCCACGATTTCTCGGAGGAGAAATACAGAAAGGTGGCCGAAAGAAATCTGAATTTCGTTATCGAGGCTCAAAATGAGGATGGGTCGTGGTATTACGCGAAGGACGGCAAGCGAAATTTTATAGACCACTTTCATACCTGTTTTGTTTTAAAAGCACTGGCAAAAATCGAGGCAATAACAAGACACCCCGGGTGCACCGAAAGCATCGACCGGGGGATTGGATATTATGTAAGGAATCTGTTCAACGAAACTGGTTCCCCGAAGCCATTTTCGAGCCGACCCCGGCTCACGGTATACCGGCGCGAGTTGTATGACTACGCCGAGTGCATCAACTTAGCTGTGCTACTCCAGGGGCGTTATCCAAAACTGGACAATCTGTTATCCGCCGTTTTGAATGAACTCCTGACCGTGTGGCAAAAGCCGGACGGTTCCTTTCGCAGCCGACGCCTTCTTCTAGGCTGGGACAACACGCCCATGCATCGCTGGGCCCAAGCCCAGTTGTTTCGAAGTCTTTGCTTCTTCATGTATAGAAATGAAGAGGTCCAAGTTCGAGAGACCTAGCAAAGGTTAATTCAATTTAGTAAAGAACCCACCAGGGTCACAAGCAGGAGCACATCTTGAAAGTCAGCATATTCGGTCTGGGTTATGTCGGTACAGTGTCTGCGGGCTGCCTCGCGAAGGAAGGTCATGAAATCATCGGTGTGGATCCGGTGAAGACAAAAGTGCAGTTGATTAATGCCGGGCAATCTCCCATTATCGAAAGAGATATCGATGAAATTATTACTCAGGCAGTTAAGGTAGGGCAACTTCGCGCAACCGACGACACCGCTCAGGCTATTAGGGACACCGAGCTGTCCTTTGTTTGCGTAGGGACCCCCAGTCAGATTAACGGCAACCTTGATCTGACGCACGTCAGAAACGTCTGCGAGCAAATTGGTCACGCACTTCAGCATAAATCGGTGCGACATATTGTAGTAATCCGCAGCACGATCCTGCCCGGAACAATGCGTCGGGTGGTCATCCCGGTACTCGAAGAAATTTCTGGGAAGAAGGCCGGTACCGGCTTCGGGATTTGCAACAATCCCGAGTTTCTCCGCGAAGGTTCGGCGGTGATGGATTTTGCTTTTCCTTCCAAGACCGTAATTGGCGAACTTGACCAGGCCAGCGGGGATCTGCTGGCTGCGCTGTATGCAAAACTCGATGCTCCCCTGATCAGGACGGACATCGAAACCGCCGAGATGATTAAATATATCGATAACAGCTGGCACGCCCTAAAAATCGGTTTCGCTAATGAAATCGGGAATCTTTGCAAGTCCTTCTCAATTGATGCCCATAAGGCTATGGAGATTTTCTGTCAGGACAAGAAACTCAACATTTCACCGGCCTACCTTAAACCCGGATTTGCATTTGGAGGCTCGTGCTTACCCAAGGATCTTCGAGCCCTGGCGTATTCGGCCAAGTTGCACGACCTGGAATCGCCAATTCTAAATGCGATACTTCCGAGTAACGAATTGCAGGTTGCCAGGGGTCTCCAGTTGATCATCGAAAAGGGCCGCAAGCGCATCGGAATCTTGGGCTTCAGTTTCAAAGAGGGAACAGACGATTTGCGCGAGAGCCCCATGATCGAAATTATCGAACGGCTTACAGGGAAAGGTTACGACGTACGCATCTACGATAAAAATGTGCACGTAGCGAGGTTAATTGGTGCGAACCGAGATTTCATCCTAAACCGCATTCCGCATATTTCCAGACTGATGGTGGACAACATCGACGCCGTTTTGCGACACGCTGAGACCATCGTGATCGGCAATAAATCCACTGAGTTCGAAAGCGTTCCTCAACGACTGCACGCAGGTCAGAATTTGGTGGATTTTGTACGCCTTTCGAATTACAGGACCAATAATTCCGGGTACAGTGGCATCTGCTGGTGAGAATTCTAGGATTTGGCGAGAAGCAAATTCGAACGAACCTGACCTTACTGGCCAACGGAACAGGCAAGCCCGAACTGGCAGGGGACGGATCTTAGACGATGAGCCAAGGGTCTATCAAAAATCGGGTCTTGATCATCGTTGAAAACCAAGCGGTTCCCTTCGACCGACGTGTTTGGCGGGAGGCTTGTTCGCTCCACGAGAAGGGTTACGAAGTCACGGTATTGTGCCCCCGCCGGAAAGGATCTGCCAAAGGATATGAGGTGATCGACGGGATCCGTGTCTATCGACATCCTTCACCCGCAGAGGGAAGCACTCCGCTTGGGTATTTGTGGGAGTACGCTTGGGCTTTGTTCTGGGAGTTCTGGTATACGTCGTGGATCTACTTGCGGCACGGATTTGACGTCATTCAAGGTTGCAATCCCCCTGACAATATCTTCCTGGTCGCTCTCCCATTTAAACTTCTCGGCGTGAGGTACATTTTTGACCATCACGACGCTAATCCAGAACTGTACGTTTCGAAATACGGAAAACGGGGAACGCTATATAGGCTCTTGGTGGCGCTCGAAAAACTCACTTATCGAGTCAGCGATGTGGTGATAGTAACGAACATGAGCTACAAGGATTTAGCGGTGAACAGAGGCGGGGTGCCTTCTCAAAATGTGTTCGTTGTCCGCAACGGACCAAACCGGGAGACATTCAAATCGGTTCCCGCCAATCCCGCACGGAAAAATGGAAAGAACTACCTGATCGGTTACGTGGGTAACATGAGCGTTCAAGATGGCTTGGATATCCTGCTGGACATTGCGCAGCAGGTCAAAAACTCAGGCAGGCGCGATGTCCTTTTCACCTGCGTCGGCGGGGGCACGGAACTTAATAAACTCACAAAAATGGTCAAGGACAAGGACTTGCTCGATACGGTCCATTTCACCGGAAGAGTCTCCGACGAGGATTTATTGGAGATACTCTCAACAGCTGATGTCTGCGTGAATCCGGACCGCCCGAGTGAGATGAATGATATCTCTACGATGATCAAAATTATGGAATATATGGCTCTAGGCAGGCCCATCGTACAATTTGATTCGAAAGAAGGAAAATTCAGCGCCAAAGAAGCCTCTCTCTATGCCAGCAAAAAGGGTTACGTTGCGGATTTTGCCGACAAAATCGTCTGGTTGCTTGACAGGCCTGAGGAACGAAGGAGGATGGGAGAATTAGGGCGAAAGAGAATAGAAGAAGAACTGGCTTGGGAATATTCTGTCCCTAATCTTCTTGCTGCTTACGACAAAGCGCTGCATGATAACTGATTCACATCTTTCTTACCTCCGAGTTTAGACCATGGTTGAGTCATCAATTCTCGGAGCTTACTGGATGCGTCGACGAACTGTAAGGTCGGGTCAAGGTTACCTATGGACAGCGGGACGTGGCTCCCTAGGGCTGAGGACGCATAAGACGCGTGATTTGAGCAGGATAAGTCAAGTCTTTGTGCCCGACTGCATGGATGTGAATGAAGGCGCCGAAAGCACTCGCCAAGCCTCACATGTTTTTTCTGCCTTTGTTAGCAATCTGTTCTGTTGCGAACCGAGATTTGGATGATAGGGCCGATTGAGTTGCTTCGCCGACCAAAAAATGCGTTGATGATTGGTTTGTTCACGTTAGCCGTCCTTGTCCACGCAACGATTCTTTTTGCTGTTATTCCGGAAATTAATTATCGTTTGCATGCTTCCTACAACTCAGACCGTTATGCTGATGGGTACGATCAGCTTGCACAGAATCTCGTAAATGGCAATGGATATCGGATGTATCCGGACACCGCCGAGACCTTGATGCGCGAGCCCGGTTATCCCATTCTCCTGGCGGGGATCTACTCCATATTTGGTAACAGTTTTGCCGTAGTGAAGCTGGCGAACATGCTCATGGCGTTTGCGGTGGCTTGGCAAATGATGTGGCTCTCTCGAGAGCTATGGAACAATCAGGTAATGATTCTGGGGCCGCCACTGTTGTTTCTTTTTCATCCGGGAACTTTGATCGCGGAGAGTCGAGGAGGAATTGAGCTGTTGTATACGCTATTCCTTTCGTTTTTCATGTCCTCGCTGTATGTAGCCATTAAGAACAATAGAGTCTGGTATTACGTCGTGAGTGGAGGAGTGTTAGGGCTAACGGTTTTAGTGCGAAGTGTACCACTACTCTTCCCGGTTGTCGTCCTCGCCTATCTTCTCGTTTTTGAACGAGAGCGGGCCTCGAAAGTGTTCATTCCTTGTCGGAATGTCGCTGCAATGATAGTTGCAATGTTTGTGGTCCTCTGTCCGTGGATCATTCGAAACTACCGCCTAACGGGAAAGTTCGTACCAACGGCGAGTGTCCTAGGTGTTTCCGCTCAGGCAGGTGAATATCTATTTATACACCATTCCAGCGAGGACCGTTGGGTCGTCGATGGAGAGGCAGCGGCCGAGAGAAATGCGCTAGCCCGAGAGCTTGGATACCCCTTCAAAGAAGGTTACTACCAGTGCTTTTACTCCAGCGCAGATGAGTTGAAGTTTTCCACCTATCTCCTTGGAAGGGTCGCAGGCGACTACCGGAGATCTCCCGAGCTGTTTGCTAGGGTAATGTTCACGAATCTATTTAACTTCTGGATTGGAGGTAAGAAGGCGAACTCGGTAAGAATGAACGCCGCCGTACAACTGCCTTTGCTTATTCTTGCAGCCATGGGCATCTTACTCTCGGTGAAAAGTGGGCAACTGAAGATCATTGCTCCGATGGTGTTGTTGATTGCCTATAGCATGGCGGTTTCCCTGCCGATTCTCGCTCAGGCGAGATACAGCGTTCCAATGATTCCCTATCTTTCGATTCTTGCTTTTATCCCAGTGCTCGCGACACAGAGGAAGACGGTTAACCAACCCGGAGCGTAGCACATAAAAGGCCTCGGCCACCAAGAAGGACAATTAGGGAACTTCCCGCCCAGAACGTGCCAGTATGTGGAGAGGTTTTTCCCAATCGCTCGAGTACATTGTGTCAGAGCAATCGGAAGTCAGTAAAACTTTTGCAGACAGCAAGATACGGTGCTCCGGTGGGATCAAACGCCCAGCAAGCAGTGTCTGTTTTGGTAGAACATTGCGAGCAGTAGCCTGCTTGGACGCCCAGCTATAAGCCGGCCGGATAAAATGGCAGCAAAATTCAATATTTATGCAGCGGGAGGTTCAACATGCACGTGAGCAGTAATGCTGATCGTCGCCAGAGGCATCACCTAGTGCATAGGGAGCGGTCTTTATTTACTGTGTTGGCCTGGCAGTTTGGGATAGCACGACCGTGAGGGCCGGCCTCCTCACACTCGTTGTTGCGAACCTGGCATCCCTGGTGCCGTTGACAGAGCCCGGTATGGGAACTATCGACGCTGCTGCGCTACTTTTCCTTGTCAGCTCCGGTGTATACCCCTATCCAGCGTTGGCGATGGTCCTTCTGCAACATGCGCTGCAGTATCTGTTCACGGTCGTGGGTGGGATCCTCTACTTGACGGGTGGCGTCTATACGATTTTGCTTGCCCGTCCCCAAAGTGCTTCCCCTCGCCACCCAATGTCCGCGCCTCCTCAGCCGGCCATTAAGGAAACTTGTTCAATCCTGGATCAGTTCCCTTCATTAACTGGACCGAAGGCGCGGGCCGGAAGTGAGGTCTACTTGTCGGTTGTTATTCCTGCTTACAACGAGCAGGCGCGCCTCCCCCGGACGATACTCGAGACCGTCCGTTGGTGCACCAGTCGGAGCTTGGATTTCGAACTCATCATTGTCGACGATGGCAGCCGGGACCAGACGTTGGCGCTGGTCCGCCTCCTCGAGAAGACCGACGTCCGGGTGCGAAGTCTTGCTTGTCCACACATGGGCAAGGGGGCTGCTGTCCGGGTCGGCATGCTCAATGCCAAAGGTCGCTTCATCCTGTTCATGGATGCCGACGGCGCAACTCCCTTGAACGAAATTCCAAAGCTAGTTCAGGCCCTCGAGAGAGGCCACGAGGTGGCGATCGGATCCCGCGTCGTGCAGCAGCCGGGAGAGGTTGAGATAAAGGCGTCATTCCATCGGCGCATCATTGGTCGCGGCTTTGCGTTCTTCGCTAATCTTTTTGGCTCAGGAGGCATCGGCGACACGCAATGCGGATTCAAGATGTTCCGTCGCGAGGCGGCTATGGCAATCTTCTCACGACAGAAGATTGTCGGTTTCGCTTTTGATGTTGAAATCCTATTCATCGCACGCCGACTTTCGTTGTCGATCGCTGAAATTCCTGTCAACTGGATTTCGCAACCCGGCTCAAAGGTCAATCTCATCAAAGACTCGATCGGTATGCTGTGGGACATCAGCCAGATTCGATGGCTGCACCGCAAACTCTAAATTAGCCCGTCGCTCACGCAAAGCGGGTTCGGCTGATGTCGACACAAATTGTCGTAAGCCGCTCAACCGTGGGGTCCAACGGTTCCAGATGGCGCTTGTAGTATCTTCATTTCGTGGGTCCTGGTGCGGGATTCCGAGCGTCATCCTTCAGTCGATATTACTCGAGGCGGGAACACACTCCTGATCCTGCCGTAAGCAGAAGGTGGCAGAAGCCGCGTGTAGAATGGTCTTCCAAAGAGATTTTTGCCAGCGAAATCCAACAACTATATCATATACGAGATGACCTACAATTGAGCTGGCGCCTAGACGGACCCAGAAAATGAACCCTTCGCTTGCGCTCTTCGCTTTCATCATTGGTATTGCCGGCCTCTTCTGGCTCGATCGTGACGACTTGGTGCGCCCGTCGAAAGCCCTTTGGCTGCCCGTAGTCTGGCTGTCGATTAGCGGGTCTCGATCTCTCTCCGTCTGGCTCGGGATGGGTGCGCCGCAGGAAGTTGCAGGTCAGCTTCCCCAGGGCAGCTTGCTCGACCAGCTTATTGCTGCCTCCTTAATGCTAGTGGGAGCGATCGTTCTCATTCGGCGCGGCAAAGAAGTGACGAGAGTGCTCAAAGCCAGTTGGCCTATCGTGTTGTACTTTTCTTTCGCCCTGGTTAGCCTCACTTGGTCCGATTTTCCCGTGTGGGGCTTAAAGCGTTGGATCAGGGCTCTGGGCGACCTGGTCATGGTGCTGATTGTTGTTACTGAAGCGCAGCCGACCACAGCCTTGAGACGCCTGTATTCGCGAATAGGGTTTGTCTTGTTACCTGCTTCTGTCCTTTTGATCAGGTACTACCCCCAGCTGGGTCAGGGTTGGGATGAATATGGATACCAGGCGGTCGTTGGAGTCACAACCAACAAGAATGCCCTCGGGAATCTGGCGCAGCTTATAGGGCTGGGAGTCTTATGGCAGCTACTCAGTCTCGTCCTCGACAGGGATCAGCCCCATCGCGCCCGTCGCCTGCTGGCCCAATGCACTCTGCTCGCTTTTGGCATTTACCTCTTGTCTACGGCGCAGTGCGCCACGGCTGTGGCTTGCTTCACTCTCGGAGCGGGGTTGATGCTCGTCATCTCCCGGCCACTCTTCAGACGCCGGCCCGCTGCCGTGCATGCCTTAGTTCTCGCCGTATTACTAGTTGGCGGCCTCACCGAGCTCCTCGGAGGCAGGGATGTAGCGACGAGAGCTTTGGGAAGGAAACCGGATTTGACGGGACGCACAGAAATCTGGCGGATTTTGATTCCGATGGCGCCTAACCCGATCGGTGGTGCTGGCTTCGAAACCTTCTGGGCGGGGCCTCGCGTCGCAGAGGTTTTCACAAAGGTGGGGGGACCCCAAATGACCAATGAGTCTCACAACGGTTACATTGAGGTATATCTGAACTTGGGCTGCCTTGGCGTGGGCCTAATCGTAGTGATACTTGTGCACGGTTATCGCAGGGCTGTCAGAGTCTTTCGTCGCGATAGCGCGCTCGGCGCCTTGCTACTGGCTTGTGTTGTCGTGACGGCGGCTTTCAACATTACCGAGGCTGGCTTTAGAATGCTTAGCCAGGGTTGGTTCTTCCTGCTTCTGTCGATCGTCGCGGCGAACCGTGTCATCACCCTTGGGGATACTGCGCCGGAGCCGGCCCGGGTTTTCTCAGATCGCGTTGGCCGGAGAGCCGAAACCGTCCTTTCCCGAAATGCTGTGATCAACTCGTCTGGCCGCCGGGAACCGCGGGCGGCTCGGATCCTTGTCGACAGCAAAAAGGGCAGGTGATCGTTGCCTTCGAAAAAAAGCATCCAGCAGGACAATTCATGAGTCGATTACGCATTCTGTTGTTGGGACCGGACTGCAATCCAGAAGCCATCAGCATTCCCTTTGTTACGTATTCCCATGCGGCAGCGCTGGCCGAACTGCATAATGTCACTTTAGTTGCGAGATCGACCAATGAGGACGCATTGCGCCGTACAAAGGCGCCGTTTCGCGGCGTCGAGATCGTCCGGATGCCCTGGCTTGAGCGCATGTATGCCTGGAGTTTGCGTCGGATTTTTCGATATAACTTCGCGAGCCAGGCGTTGACCGCATTCGGGTATCCCTTCGCTCTTGCATTCGAATGGTTCGCCTGGCGGCAGCTCCGGCACCGGATTTTCGCGGGCGAGTTCGATGTCGTCCTGCGCCTCGTTCCAATGACAGCAGTGTTGCCGAGTCCTTTCGCCTTCTTCCTTCGCAAGGGACCTATTCCCTTCGTGATCGGGCCGATCAACGGCGGGCTACCTTTTGTCAAGGGTTTCAGTCAGGCCGCTAATCAGCGCGAATGGATTTCCAATCTGAGGAATCTATACCGATTCCTGCCTTTTGCTCGATCGACCTACCGCAACGCGGCAGCGATCATAGCCGCTTCGTCACAAACGTACGCAGAGTTCGCCAAATATCGAGACAAACTATTTTTTGTCCCGGAACCTGGCGTCGGGCGTTCTTTGTGTTCCGACGACACGCGCAGTCCAGAGCCCGGCTCGAGGCTTGATTTGATCTTCGTCGGAGGGCTAATTCCTTGTAAGGCATGCGACCTCGGGCTGCAGGCAGCTGCTCCTCTTTTGCGAAGCGACTCGGCACGTTTTACCGTGTTGGGTGATGGCCCAGAGCGCAACCGGCTGGAGCAGCTTGCGAAGTCCCTGGGGATCGAGAAGGCTGTGTCCTTCCGTGGCTGGGTTAGCCGTGACGAGGTCCTTAAGAGACTACGATCCGCGGATGTGATGGTGTTTCCATCGGTTCGTGACTTCGGTGCAGGCGTTGTCTTTGAAGCTCTCGCAACAGGCGCCGTACCAGTGGTCGCGGATTTCGGCGGGCCCGGCGATATCGTTCATCCAGAGGTGGGGTACAAGGTACCTCTTACCAATGAGAGCGAATTCGTGTCACAGATAGAAAAGATTCTGACCGATCTCGCGGGCAATCGCGATCTTCTTAACCGCCTACGACAGCAAGGCATATCCTACGCACGGGAACGCCTAACTTGGGACGCGAAGGCACAGAGCACAACTCAGGTCCTGAATTGGGCTGTGCGGCGGGGGCCGAAACCCGATCTCCCGCCGCCAAAGGTTTTGTATTCAACCTAAGCTTGTCTTAGCTTCGCCCTCGGGCTGGAACGCTCCGCCTGAAGTGGCGGGGACCCGGATGGGATGATAAACGATTCCGACAAAGTCCCAGATTTGGGTGTCAGAGCGAAGTCGAGACCGTCTCGATCGATCGACTCATCAGTGCTGACGGTTCCCCTGTCTTCGTCTCGGGACATGGCTTGAAACTTCTTGGAGGCGTGTACGGGCTCGTCGAGAACGCTCGGACCCCTGCATCACACCTGGAATCCAATGGTACAGTGGGTTGAGGCTGTTTATCAGGAGCTCTAGTTCATCGCAGCTCGACTAATCAGGATGGAGTAGGTGTTTCACCTCGGGGCCGGAAACTGAAAAATGAAAATCGCATACTTGACGGTTGTCCATGACAATCCGGGAGTTCTGAGGAGGCTCATAGCAGCACTTTTGTGCAAGGATTGTGGTTTCTTCATACATATTGATCGAAAGGTGGATACTCGGCAATTCTCCGGCATCCATGGCGACAACATCTTTCTGAGCGAGGAACGGATTGCCGTCTACCATTCGGGATTTACCCAGGTCGAGGCAACACTTTTGTTGCTTCGCGGGGCACTGAGCCGACCCCAAGACTACGATTACTTCGTTCTTCTGAGCGGTACCCACTATCCACTTCGAAGCAAGGAATACATTCACAGATTCTTGGAGAAGAATCGTGGTACGGAGTTCATCAGCATGGCGAGGATGCCCGACGACGCATACGGCATGCCACTATCAAAGCTCAACAGGATTTATTTCGAGGAAGATGAACCCGTGCGCCGGTTTTTTTCAAGGGTTCTGGCGAAGGTGGGTTTGGCACAACGGGATCATCGGAAATGCCTCGGGGTACTCGAGCCTTACGGCGGCAGCAACTGGTGGGCATTGACGAGAGAAGCCAGCCAGTACATCATCGAATTCGTGCAATCGAATGGGAGCCTGCCACGATTTTTCCGGAATACATGCTGCCCGGACGAGATGTTCTTCCATACGATCCTCGGCAACTCGCCGTTTCGATCTCGCGTTCGGAGGAACTTCACGTTTCTCCATTGGCCCGCAGGGCAGCGTCCTAGCGTCCTTAACAGCGCCCAGGTACAGCAAATTGAATTGTGCGACCGGCCGTGGATTGACGATGAGTGGGGTTCCGGAGAAGCACTGTTCGCGCGAAAGTTTTCCGACGATAATCTGAAGTTGCTGGACCGAATCGATGCAATGATAAAGCGGAATGAAGAGCGCGATCAGTCCTTTAGCCGCTGAGGCCCCTTGGGATCGAGCAGGTTGTTTCCTTGTGTGGTTGGGGTAGCAATCGAAGGGCTCCAGGATACTCGGTTCATTCGACCCGCAGTAAGCCAATTGCTACAACACAACCAGCGTAACTCGATACGAAGGAACTTTGCGCGCGCCTACTGCTATAGGAATGCCCTCACGTCAGGACGAACCTTGAAGTGAGAAAAAAACTAAAGCATGGCATTTACAAGTTACTTAATAGGTCTGGTCTCCGATCTATTCTGACGGCGTCCGCTGCAACCATTGCAACCGTCCGAGAACGAAAACTGTGCAGGGTATCTTATGAGGGCCAATGGGTTCAGAGATTTCCGTCGTGCACGCTTGTCGAGCCAAGGCTCACGCTTTGGACGCCCAAACAAATTGAGAGACAGACTTCTGATTTGTTTATGTATCAGTATCGCCCCAAAGAGGGAGATACAATCGTGGACGTTGGTGCGGGCACCGGATGGGAGACCCTGTTCTTTTCGAGGAGCGTGGGTGTGTCCGGCCGCGTCATATCGATAGAGGCCCACCCCCTAGTTTTTCGTTGCTTGGCAAAGATGCGTGCGGAAAATCGACTAGAAAATGTCACGCTTTTTCAGGTTGCGGTGGCGGATCGAGAGCGAGAAACACAACTCAGTGATTCTGCCGAACATGAAGCAAATAGCATTATCGGAGTGGCTTCAGGAATTCGAGTAGCGTGCACGACACTAGATCACATCTTCCGATCGCTTCAGTTATCACGGGTAGACCTCCTCAAGATGAACATTGAGGGTGCTGAGAGGCTTGCGCTTTCTGGCATGGGAGAAATGGTGCAGAAGACCAGGAATGTTTGCATTTCATGCCATGATTTCCTGGCAAACGGGGGTGGCCCGAATGAGATGAGAACGAAGGCGGATGTCATCGATTTTCTCAAGCAGAACGGCTTTCTGGTTTCGCTCCGCGAGTCTGATGGACGCTGTAATGTCCGAGATTATGTTTACGGGCAGAATGAGAAGTTGGCCACAAGTGCCAGGTCCTGACTTGGGTCGTCGGGCGGGGAAGAAACCCGATCTCCCACCGCCAAAGGTGCTTCATTCAACCTAAGCTCGTCTTGAATGGGTTAGTCCCGGCCTCGGGCTGGGACGCTCCGCCTGAAGTGGGCCGCGAAGCCGAATGGGATAATAAACGATTCGGACAAAGTCCCAGAGTTGGGCGTCGGAGCGAAGTCCGGACCGTCTCGATCGATCGACTCATCAGTGCTTTACGGCACCCCTGTCTTCGCCTAGGGGTATGGGCTTGAAACTTCTTGGAGGCATGCAGCGGCCAGTCCCTTCCCCGCGGTGACGAGCCGGCGCTAGCCGACACACGCCGAAGGCTCGTCGAGAACGCTCGAACCCATGCACCACAATTCTCGCTGGAATCAACGGTACAGTGGATTGACGCGCCGTTTATCCGCTTCACCTCGGATGCCGGAAACTGAAAAATGAAAATCGCATACTTGACAGCTGTCCATGACAATCATGGAGCTCTGAGGAGGCCCATAGCGGCACTTTTGGGCAAGGATTGCGGTTTTCTTCATACATATTGATCGAAAGGCGGATATTCGGCAATTCTCCGGCATCCATGGCGACAACATCTTTCTGAGCGAGGAACGGATTGACTACTTCGTTCTTCTGAGCGGTACCTACTATCCACTTCGAAGCAAGGAATACATTCACAGATTCTTGGCGAAGAATCGTGGTACGGAGTCCATCAGCATGGCGAGAATGCAGAGCGACGCATACGGCATGCCACTATCAAAGCGCAACAGGATTTATTTCGAGGAAGATGAACCCGTGCGTCGGCTTTTTTGTTTGGCACAGCGGGATCATCGGAAATGCCTCGGGGTACTCGAGCCTTACAGCGGCAGCAACTGGTGGGCATTGACGAGAGAAGCCAGCCGGTACATCATCGAATTCGTGCAATCGAATGAGAGCCTGCCACGATTTTTCCGGAATACGTGCTGCCCGGACGAGATGTTCTTCCATACGATCTTCGGCAACCCGCCGTTCCGATCTCGCGTCAGAGGAACTTCACGTATCTCTCTAATAAGGTTATTCCAATGTTGTTCCGGGTTCTAAAGAACATAGCGATCGCTGCCGGAGCATACAGGCCCGCGAAGCGATTGTACCGGCGAATAAGACCGATGAAATCCCGGGCGTTTGCAGAGGAAATCAGCTTCCTGAAATCGCTATTGCCAACTCCATCGTTGTCTTTCGATATCGGCGCTAATGTTGGTAACAAATCTGAAGCCATGCTTGCTGCCGGGGCACGTGTGATCGCCTTTGAGCCAAATCCGTTACTTATGTCGGAATTACGAGCGCACTGCAGCGGAGAGCGGAATTGGATGATGATCCCTGCCGCTGTTGGAAGCAGGCCGGACATCTTGACGTTCTACGCGAGAGAAACGCACGGCTTATCGAGCCTTGATATTCACGGAGTTCAGGATTGGCAAGGGCCACTGGCCGGCACCTTTAGCGTCCCCGTGGTGACTCTGGACGCGGCCATAAGCTCCTTTGGAGTTCCTTCGTACTGCAAGATCGACGTTGAGGGCTGGGAGTTGGAGGTGCTGAATGGGCTTAGTCGCCCGCTCCCCTTACTTTCTTTCGAGTTTCATTTGAACGATCGAGACATTCCGCAAACACTGCGATGCCTAGAACGTCTGGCCACACTTGGTGAATACCACATAAACGTAACGCCCGCCGAACGTCCGCACTTCCTGTTCGATTCATGGATTCCGTTGCAACATTTCGTTGTTAGGTTTCCCGACGATTTGAAACATAGGCTGACGGGTGGTCTACTATACGGTAATATTTTCGCGCGACAAGTTCACTAGCGATTTTGCCTTCGAAGATGAGCTGTTTTGATACGGGTCGTATTTGGTTATTCTGAGGGTTCTATCTCGGCTTGGCAAGCAGCATGCGCTAGCCAACTTCGAGAATCTCACGGTCAACACCTGCGTCTACGAGTTGAGCGCAGAAGAACGGGCCCGCCCGGGCTGTGGTGTGGAGTGCAAGGAGGTCGGCAGCGAGAAGAGCTGGCAGATCGAGTACATTTCCGGGACACTTCGAACGCCTCGAGCATGTACGCAAGAAGTATGCGTGGCCAAGTTGTGAGCGCAAGCGGAGAAAATCCGCAGATCGCAGTAGCCGCCAAAGCAGAGACCGCGATCGAGAAAGGCTTTGCCGGCCCCGGGCTGCCGGCACCATCGTGACCAGCAAGTTTGCCGATTATCTGCCACTCTACGGCTGGAAGATATTTTCGAGCGGCAAGGTTTTGAGATTTCGCGAGCTAGACAGTCGGTGTGGTGCGGGGATGTCGCGGATGTGATCGAGCCGTTGTATCTGCGGATGGCCGAGCGGGTGAGAAAGTCACATGTGGTCGACGTCCGAGATTATGTTTACGGGCAGAATGAGAAGTTGGAAAGCAGACCTCGTGACACCCACGCAGCTGCACTTGCAACGTGAGCGCCGGGTCCAGCCCGAAAGTCAACCAACAGCGACGAGCCAACGAAAAAGATCAGTTCACGATAGCCGAAAGGCTCGTCGGAGGGGCAACGGTTGCTCCCGTAGAGGACTGTGTGAGCGGATGCGGATAGGTATACGGAGTGTAGTAAGCCGTCCAAGTGTTCGTTGCCGTGCAGACGTATAGTGTGTTGCTACTGGTATCCCAATATCCTACGCCAGGGGTATTGCCGCCCGGCCCAGCAGTGCAGTTTGGCGCATTCGTGTAGGCGGAAGGGTTTGTTGGCAGCACGGCTCCACTGCCGATGCCCGTCGTTCCGTTGAAAGTTCCGCTATCCAGATAGTAATCAACGTTTTGAGTGTATTGAGTAGCCGCGCTAACTAACAGCGGTGGTACAGGACTGTAGCCAGAGGAAGGGGTATAGTTGTTAAGCCACAAATAGACTGGGGAAAGGGCTTGATGAGGCCATGCAATGGAATTGGTTACTGAATTCAGGGTGCTCGGGAACGGCTGGCCATTCAATAGATCGCCTTTACCACGCGCTCCTTGGTCAAGACAGGCATAGCCCGAGGAGCTTGTGTTCTCGTCCCAATTGCTCGGAGACCCGCACCAGCCCCAGTTCCCAGGAGGGGGGGTGTAGGTGTAGTTGGTCGAAACATACTGCTTTCGGTTGTAATCCATTTGGACGCCGCCCCGGTACTGAGTAACGGTGTTTCCCCAGAAAAGCAACGTGCCACTGTTAAGCGAGTAGAACGGATTTCCGGCACCGGGACCACCACCGGACTGTGGCTGAACCATATTATTCTGATAGACTTCCGCAGCCCTGGTCGCCCTCCAGCGATTGTTGGTCAGGCCGTGATTGAACATCTGCAGGTTATTGTTGCCATTGATTGAATCCGCTGTAGCGGTGC
>Ga0306920_100002179_pt1 | contig 24660 bp, 22 predicted proteins | sample flu12Cox44000170_FD_204666 | JGI IMG/M metagenome (GOLD analysis project Ga0306920, IMG submission 204666) | Lab enrichment of tropical soil microbial communities from Luquillo Experimental Forest, Puerto Rico - flux4day.12C.oxic.44.000.170 (v2)... | ecosystem: Environmental > Terrestrial >...
GACGCTGACCTCCTGGTAGACCTCGGTGCCCGTGACCTGCTGCCGGCGGGCGCCCTGCGGCGCGGACTGCCAGGTCTGGAAGTTGTACAGGCTGCCGCCCTGCTGCTGCATCGCGTCGGCCGAGTACGGGTCGGTGCCGTACAGCGCCTCGGTAGGCAGGCTGGCGCCCGGGTTCGGGGGCGTGCGGGCCGCCGGCTGGTCGGCGTAGAAGTTCTGCGGGGCCAGCGAGGCGTTGACCGCTATCCCGGTGTCGGCCGAGGGCGGATAGGTGAGCTGGCCGACCGGGGTGTTCGGGCCCGCCAGGGAGGACGAGCGGGCCGACTGGGTGGGCACGGCGGCCGGCGGCGAGCCAGCCCGCTGGTCCGGCGGGAAGACCGGGTAGGTCTTGGCCTTCTGCGGGGTAGCCGTGTAGAACTCGTACGGCTCGGGCGCCAGGTCGGTGAACTCGAACCGGAAGCCGGATGCCCGCACAGGCGGGAACTGGACGTACCCGGCGGTCAGCTTCCAGGACCGCTGGACCGGGATCCAGGCCGAGGAGGACCAGGCGGACCCGATGCCGCCGGCGAACCCGTAGGGCGCCTGGCTGGGCAGCACCAGCGACAGGTCGAACCGGCAGCAGGCATTGACCGTGGTCGGCCCTGAGCCGCCCGCCGGGGCGACATAGGCCTGGGGCCCGGCCGCGAACGCGGCGAACTGCGCGGGTGAACCTCCGTTTACAGGATCCGGGGCCGGAGCCTCCTGCTTCAGGACGAAGCTGGTCAGCCGGTACTGGCCGGGCCAGATACTGACCATGCCCAGCGCCTGCTGGGTGGCCGGCTCGGGCGCGCCGAACCAGAATGTGCTGGTAGCAGGCAGCGAGGAGGCGGGAGATGTATGGCACGTGCCGTACTGGGCGGACCAGGCGTAAACCAGCGCGCCGTCCCATCCGGCGGCGAACTGCAGCCGGTCGTTAGCCGCGTGCGCGGCCGGCCAGGCCGCCAGCACGGCCTGCGCCTGGGCCATCGTGATCAGCCAGGTCCCGTTGCTGAACCACAGCTGCACGATGCCGGTATCGCAGATCATGTAGCTGCCCGGGTCGGTGCCCGCGAACTGCGGCTGCACCTCCCAGGCCGCCCACCACGGCTGGGTGAAGTCGATGCCGGTCGCCCGGGTGGCCAGGGTCAGCCAGCCCGGGGCATTGCCGAACTTCAGCCCCTCCAGGTCAACGGCGGGCAGGATCGAGCCGTTGACCTGGACCGAGGCCGCTGTCAGCGGGGTATCGACGGCCTCCCAGCCGGGGCCCGGCGCCGAGATGGTGTAGTACAGGTTCAGGCTCACGCCGCTGGTGGTCGGCATGATGTAGAACCGGTCGATGACCTGCGGGCTGCCGGACGGATCGCGGGCGTCGGCGTACAGGTTGACGCAGGCTGAGGAGAACGGCTGCGGCGCGCACTTCCACGGCAGCCCGTTCAGCAGGTCGCTGGCCCGGTTCTCGCGCAGGGTCAGCTGCACCGGGCTGCCGTTGATGTCCTCGGCCACGGCGAAGGACTGCCGCTCGGTGATGATCTCGTCGGTACGGGAGGTGTAGGGCACGTCGGTGCGGTTGATCACCCGGTAGCCGAAGTCCAGGTTGCGCACGCCCAGCGGGTACGGGCACGTCCGCCCCGACGCATCGTGCGGCAGCTGACCCGGATTGACGTTGATGACGGTCTGCAGCGCCCGGGTGCCGGCCAGCAGCAGCGCCCCGGCGGAGACCGGCCTGATCGGCTCGTCGTAGTGGATCCAGTGGTTCGCGCCGTAGTGGTAGGGGTTCTGCCCGGCGGTCAGCGCGGCAGCGCTGTTGACCAGTGCCGGCACCGAGCCGGAGATGATGTACTGCAGCACGACGCCGTTCGGGCCCTCGACCCAGGACCAGTTCCCCCGCGCATCCCGCCAGGCCAGCGAGTACTGGGACGGGAAGTGCGGCAGGTCCAGCGAGATGTAGTTCAGCAGCCGCACCGTGGACAGCGTGATGATCATCATCTCGTTGGTCTGGTCGCCGTAGCCGCGCACATGACTGGACCAGAACCGCTGCCCGGCCGGGGGCTGCGGGCCGGGCCCGGTCTTCGGCGGGCCGGCCTGGGACAGCGGGATCCCGTCGACATAGATCGCCGACCGTGGCGGCGTGGCGACCGAGCCGGGCATCTGCGTCATGACCGGCACGTTGGCGTACGGCGTGGTCATAACGTCGCCGTCATGACGGGCTGGCGCGGCCCGGAATACGGCGCGGCGGTCATCGCGGTCGAGCTGGCCGCCCGGCCGGCCGCCAGCACCGCCGGGTCGGCCACGCCCCAGGCCGGGAGGTAGGACGTGACATGCCCGCCGGGAAAGGTGACGATCTCGTAGTTCTTCCGGTCGTCCTTGGGTGCCCTCAGCACCGCCGTGGGCGAGGTGACCGGCTCCCAGGTCGAGCCGAACACCTGGGCGATCGTGCTGGCGTAGGAGTACTGCCAGCCCTGGCCCTGGCTGAACGGCGGCACGCCCGGCTTCATCGGCAGCGTCTTGTCGACTACCTGGCCGCCCCGGTCATAGGCCTTCACGTAGCCGGTGTACGGCGGCGACGCAGGCTGGGCCGGCAGCGGCTTGGCAATGACCTCCCAGTAGTCGCTGTCAGCGGAAATGCCGCCAAGCGGCACCGGGGCGTCCACCAGCGAGCCGGTCGTGTCGACGCTGACCAGCGCGAAGGCCGGGGCCAGCACCCGCACCACGTCCATGATGCCCGAGGCGTCGGACACGGCCTGCTGCTGATGGGCCAGATCCGGGGCGTAGCTGCGCTGCGGCTGGATGACGATCTCGTTCAGCGCGTTGATGGTCAGCCCGCCGTAGGTCACGGTGTTCTGCAGCTGATTCCAGTACTTGCCGCTGATGGCCGCCCAGGCGGGGTACTGCGACTGGATCGAGCCCCAGGTGCTGCCCTGCGTGGTCTCGGCGCCCTGCAGGGTCACCAGCTGGCCGGTCTCGTAGACCCGGCAGGGCACCTGGACGATCGCCTCGGCCATCGCCTGGAGGCCGGGCACCGTGCCGCCCATGCTGATGGCGCGGGCCAGCTGGATGACGCGCTCGCGGTACACCGCGTCGATGGAGTGGATCTCGTCCCAGCCGTCCTGGGTGGCCAGGTCGGTGTAGGGGTTGAACGTCACGCCCGTGGCGGGGTTAACGGGGAACATGCAGCTGGTATTGCGCCGGGCGCTGAACAGCGCGCCGTAGAAGGCGTCCAGGTCGTAGAAGTGCGTGCCGCTGATCGCCGACTGCAGCCGGGCCACCTGCTGGCGCTGGCGCAGCTGCCCGGCGCCGGCCGGGCCCAGCAGCGCGGCCATGAACCGGACCAGCAGCGAGTCCGGGGTCAGGTTCCAGACCTGCTCGGGGAAGTTGACCAGCCGCCGGTAGAGCATCATGTCCGGGTACAGCAGCCCGGTGCCGGTCGAGGTCCGGGCGGGCAGCGGCTGGGTCGGGTTGACCTGGAAGCTCAGCAGCGACGGGGCAGGCGTGTTCGGGTAATCGAAGATCGAGCTGCTCTGGGTGATGATGCCCGGGTTGTAGCCCGGATCATTGATGACCTGCGGCATGCGCCCTCCTCTTTCCTTCCCGGGCGCAGGCCTGGCGCTATAATCCTTGGTAGCACGGCGCGGGGCGGGGCAAGGATTGGCCGGTCGCGGCACTACGCGGCACAGCGCGGCCGGAGCGGCGCGGCACGGGGAAGGATCGGCAGGTCTCGGCGTGGCCAGGCGAGTCAGTCAGGCGCTGTACGCGCATATGCTGCGGGCATTCACGGACGTGCCCCGCGAGCCCGTGGCCTGCCTCCTGTACACCGGGGAGGGCTTCGTGACCGTGCATGCCCACCCGGAGAGGGTGCCCGCACCTGCGCCCGCGCCCGTGACCCGCCTGGCCGGGCTGCCGCCGCGCCGCTACTGCGATCAGGGCCACGATCCGGTCGAGTGGTCCGGCCGCAGGCTGCACTGCTGGTTCTGCGGTGCCAGGGGCATCCGGGGCAGCACGCCGCCCTTCGCCGTCCCCAGCCTGTCCGAGCAGCTGAGCCGCCCGGACGGGCTGGTCAGGTAAAGGCACCGAAGGAGTTGGCGGCCTTGGGCACTACCACCAGGCCGCCGAACGCCGGGATCTGGGAGTCCCCCAGGATGATATCGGTCGGGTTGCCGTTGGCATCGACATAGCTGACGATGGGCACGCCGGCGTTGTTCACCTGCTGGATCCCGACGTTGAAGGCATTCGGGTTGGCCGGGTTCCAGTTGGCCTGGTCGCTGCCGACCAGGAAGCGGCAGGCCGTCACGCCCGGCGTGTTCTCGATCTGCTGGATGGCCGAGCTGGGGTAGACCATGGCGTTGAAGCCGAGCCCGGTCAGCCAGCCTGACAGCGCGGTCTGGATCGCGGCAGTGGTGGTGGCCGGGGCAGTATTCGGGTCGAAGATCACCGCGACGCTGAACTGCAGCAGCACGGTCAGCGCCTGGTGGGCCAGCACGTCGGTGGCGGCCAGCCGCCAGTTGTCCAGGTCCTGCTGGACGGCCAGCGGCACGTTGTTGTAGGTGTAGTCCTCGCTGATCGTGATGGCCGACCCGGCGGGCGGCGCCATCGTGGCCACCCATTCCAGCCCGGCGTTGGAGTACGGGCCCCAGCCGAAGGCGTCGTTCTCGTGCACGATCTGGTAGGCGTAGCTGATGCCGCCGGACACGGTGCCCAGCGGGTGCTGCGCGGTGGCCAGGCCGTAGTTGACGCCGCGCACGGTAATCAGCGGGTCCACCGTGACGATCGGCACGAAGGCCAGCGGGAGGAAGATGTTCCCGGCCGTGGGCGGGGTGGAGTCCGGGCGGACATAGTTGCCGGCGTAGTACGGCGCGGTCGGGGCCGAGGAGAAGCTCCGCGAGATGCTCCAGGGCACGGTCTGGGCGGCGGGCACCGCATTGACCCCGGCGCACCAGACGTCGACCCGGTTCAGCACGCCCGAGGCAGGGACGTTGCGGCTCCACTCGTCCAGGTAGTTGTACCGCAGCCCGACGATCTGGCCGGGCGGGAAGTAATTGGCGTCGATGACCTGGATGACCGGCGGGTTGACCGAGGAGTTCCAGGTGTACTGCAGGCCGGGCACCGCGACGTCGCCGGCGTCGATGTGACGGCCGACCACCTGGCCGGTCGGGTAAATGTACTGGGCGTCGCCGACTGTGCTGGCGGCCGAGTTGCCGACGATCTGCACCTGCTCGACCCGGTGGGTCGAGGGACCGACCACGTTGGCGGCGTGACAGCTCGGGTTGTTCAGCGCGACGCCCAGGAACATCTGCTCGGTGCCGGACATCGACTTGAAGACCGTGTTCACCCAGCGCTGCTGCAGCTGGCTGTCGGTCTCCTGGTTGGCGCCCCCGGTGAACGCGGTCAGGTTGGTGACCTGGGTGACCTCGGCGACCGGGGTGGTCATCTGGGTCAGCGTGTTGGCGGCGGCGTTGCCGGTCGGGCCCAGCGTGGTGCACTGGGCGGGCACGGTGACCACCGACACGCCGACGTTGAAGATGCCCGGGGTCAGCGTCGCCGCGATGATGTCGCCGCCGTCGTCGCTGACCTGGGAGCCGACCGGCACGCCCACCACGTCGGTCGCGGTTCCCCGGGTGAAGGTCAGCGTGCCGGTCGCCTGGGTGGCCGGGAACCGGCTCATCCCGAACAGCTGCACGAACGCGTCCAGGTCCGCGCCGGTATGGCTGTAGATGTCGTACTGGTAGGTCAGCAGGTGGGTGTCGACCGAGGCATCGGCGACCGCGCTGGAGAACGCGTCGATCATCTTGCGCGTCACGCTGCCCACGCTGGTGTCCATGTCCGGCGCGGTCACCTGCAGGGCCGCGATGATCTGCCCGGAGACATCGGTCTGACTCGCCACATTCCTTCCGGGGGCCTGTTAATATATCAAGGAACTTAGGGAGGGGCATGTTCTGGAGAAACTGGCGGCCGGCCGGAGGCTGGCTGCTCATGATCGTCACGGTCAGCGCCCTGCTGATCACCGGGCTCAGCGGCGTGGCGGTCTACCGCCTGAGCCGCCAGGCCCCGGCGGTCATCACGGTGCCCGGTGCCGGGACGGCCTCCGCATCCCCCGCACCCCGGGCCACGGCGGCACCCAGGCACCGCCCGGCACCGCCCAGGCCGGCGATCAGCGCCTCGGCGAATATCCCCGGGCTGATCCCGGTCCCGGTCACCGCAGGCGCCTACAGCCCCGCGAGCGTCTCGCCGGCGGCCACCTCGCCGGCTGCCACCCCGCCATCATCCGACCCGCCACCGGCCAGCTCGCCGCCTGTCACCTCGCCACCGGCCAGCTCGCCGCCTGCCAGCTCGCCGCCTGCTACCTCACCGCCGCCGAGCCCCGATCCGGTGCCCACCTCACCGGGCCCGAGTCCTGACCCGAGCCCGGACTCCCCGGCGCCGCCGCCCGCTACGTCACCAGCGCCACCGTCCGGGACAGGCTCACCTGCTGGCCCCCCATCGTCGTGAGGGAGACGCTGACGATGATCATCTCCGGGTCCGGGCTGATGATGGCATTGACCGAGTTCACCGTGGCGATCACGTCGGAGGCCAGCAGCTGGGACCTGCTGCCGGTCAGCTGCCAGCTGGTGACCATCGCCCGCTGGGCGGCGATCAGCCGGGCCAGCACCCGGGACACCTCGGAGGCCACCAGGGCGTCGGTGCCCGAGGTGACGGGCGCGCCCAGGTAAGTCTCCAGGGTCGAGCCCCAGGTGGGCTCGAACGGGTCGGCGCCGTACGGCTCGGCCAGCGCGGTGGCCAGCCGCTGCCGGATGTAGGCGGCGCCGTCCACCAGGCCCAGCTCGCCGCCGGACAGGATGAGGTCGCCCCCGGCGATCTGCAGGTCTTTCACCAGGTCTCCTAATCCAGCGGGTACGAGCCTATTGCCGAGCAGTTGACAGTGCCCGCCGACGCGTTGAACACGACGATATTGCCGCCAGGCTGGACATCGATACGGGGCAGCAGCACGCTGGCCTGAGTGGACCCGCTTTCCTGCATCAGCGGTATCGGGTGGCTGAATGCCGGGCGCCAGCCCGGGGGAACCGTGCCGATGACCGTGCCGCCCGTGAGCGTGCCCGCAACCGCCCGTATCTCCAGGTACACGCGGTTATGCGCGGCCAGCCGGTACCGGGCGTAGGAGCCGGACTGCGCGGCCCAGCCGTTCTGCATCGTCACGCTGTGCCAGCCCTCGGGCAGCACGGGCGACGAGCCGGGCTGGATAGCCAGGATCTGGCCCATCATGCCTACCGGGAACGTGTTGCCCTGCGTGTCAGCGCCCGCCACGGCCGTGACGGACGCCACCAGGCTGCCGGCTCCGGGAGCAGTGCTCGGGGCGAGCGCGAGCGCATAGCAGGCCCAGTTCTGCGCAGCGGAAAAGGTGCCGTTATAGGCTATGCTCCCGGTCGCGGCCATGATCTGGTAACCGCACCGCATATCCACGGAAGACGCATAGCCGTCAATCTGCCCGCCGGCCTGCGCCTGGTTTATCCACGGGCCGGCCGGGCCGGTGATTGCCGGCGGGGTAGCCGATGGATTGTAATAGCCCGCCACGCCGCCGAGCCAAAGCTCGGTAGGCACGGTGGTCGAATATGATGCCATCGTGAACGAGGTGCTAGTGCCCGGCCAGAGCCAGGCGGTCCCGAATACGTCAATGTTCGGGCTGGTGCCGAGCCCGGAGAACTCGTAGAACTGGCGGTAATACGCCAGCGTGCTGGACACGCCGCCAGTGCCCAGCGGGACCTTCCAGTCGACTGACGAGTCCCCGCCGGGCGTATTGTAGCTTGCCCATACGTCAATCCAGCCGACAGCGTTAGTGCCTGACACGTCGTTGAATGGCACGTGAATGATCCGCGACATGCTCGCGTGGCTCGTGTGCAGCACAGCCGAGATCGCGCCGGTCGACGCATAACCGGTGGTGTAATATGCGGTCACCATAAAGAGCGTGTTGCCGGGCGCGGTAGAGGAGAAGCCGCTCATGTTAATGGTGACAGGGCTGACGGCGGATACGTAGCTGCCATTGCCGCCCGAGGCAGGAGCCTGGACAAGCGCGACCGGCGCGGACGTGGTATAGAAGAACAGCCCGTTCTGGTTCAGCAGCCAGTTCAGGCCGGAGAAGACCGAGCCGGAGATCGCGCCCATGCTGACATTGAGGCCGGCCGGGTAATTGTTCCCGTACTGGTCCGTGCCGGCCACCCCGGACCACGAGCCGATCAGGTTGCCGAGACCGGGCGTGCCGTCATAGACCAGGAACTCGCCCGACGTGCCGTCCGCGATCAGCTGGGACCCGTCGATCACCGTGCCGTTGATGGTGCTGCCGCTGATCGCCGTGCCGCTGATGGCGCCCTGGTTCACGCTGAGGCCGGCCGGGAAGGAGTTCCCCGGGGTATCGGTGCCGGCCGCGCCGGACCACGAGCCGATCAGGTTGCCGAGAGCGGGCGTGCCGTCGTAGATCAGGACCTCGCCCGCCGCGCCGGTCGCGACCAGCGTGGCCCCGGTGATCGTCATGCCGTCGATGGCCTGGGCCTGGATCTTCCCGGCGACGACCGCGCCCGCCTGGAGCTGGGCGGCGGAGACCGAGTTGGCCTGCAGCTTGTTCACGTCGATCGAGTTCGCCTGGATCGCCGTGTTGCCCACGGTGACGTAGCAGACCGGGCTGGTGAACGTGGCGGTCACCCCGGACGGCAGCCCGGTGATGATCAGCCGGACGTAGGCCGAGGAGACCCCGGGCGGGATGGTGATCAGCTGGGCCACGGTCTGGGTGATGCCGGAGACCGGCAGCAGCGGGCCGAGGAACGAGCCGTCGCTGAGGGCGAGCTGGATCCCGGCGCTGATCCCGGCCGGGGCCCCGCCGGGCAGCGTGACCGCGACCGAGATGTAGTACTGCTCGCCCGGGTTGACGTACAGCGGGACCAGCGTGCTGGGCATCAGCGCCAGCGTGCAGGCCGCCGCGCCGCCGGCCACCGAGACGTTCGGCTCGGCGAACGTCCAGGTGCACGTGGTGCCCGGGTCCTGCTGGCGGACCAGGTTCAGCTCCGGGCTGGTGAACTGCGGGTCCAGGATGATGTTGGTCGAGGCCGCCGCCGTGGCCAGGTCCAGGTTGGTGATCGACGCGGCGGCGATCTGGGTCCCGGTCAGGCTGCCCGGCACGATGGCGCTGCCCGGGATGGAGCCATCGGGCGGCACCGCAGGCGGCGGCAGGATGTCCGGCGGCAGCACGCCCTCGCCGGCCACCCCGGAGTTGGTGAACTTGGTGGCGTCGTTGGTGGCGATCGCGGCGAAGGTCCAGGTGTTCGAGACGCCCTGGGTGATGATCCACTGCTCGCCGGGCTGGGGCAGGATGCCCTTGGCCGGCTGGATGTTCATCGGCACCCGGGCCTCGGTGCCGTGCCGGTCGATGCAGACCGCGAACGCCCCGTCCGGGGTGATCGCGGAGATGGTCACCAGCCGGGTCGGGTAGCCGACCGACAGGGTGCCCTTGCCGGTTACGGTCGTGCGGGGTGCTGCCACATATCTTCCCGGGACATGGGCCGGTCAGCCGGTGCTCACGCCCGGGATGGTCGGCGCGCTGCCCAGGCCGCCCGCCAGCGGCATCCCGATCAGCATGCCCTGGCTCTTGCCGTCGTTGCCGGGCAGCCGGGCCGGGGCGGCGATGTTGATCGTCGTGGTGTACCCGCCGCCGGGCCCCATCTGCCAGTTGTGGGTCACCGTGGTGACGTAGGCCTGGAAGCCGAACGCCGGGATCCGGACCAGCATCCCCGGCCACAGCTCGGGCATGAACGTGATCGGCACGTCGGCGTTGTACTGGTAGGCCCAGGACTGCATGAACAGGTGCAGCGCGGCGAAGAACTCGCCCTGCGGGCCGATCGGGCCGATCACCTGCTCGAAGTCCGGCCGGGCGCCGAACCGCTTGTAGATCCAGTTGATGAACTGCTGCGCCTGCGCCTGGGTGGGCTCCAGGCCGAACAGCGCGGTCATGATCGACGGGATGTCGATGGTGGCCACGCCCGTGGTGGTGATCGCCTGCAGCAGCCCCATGTTGCCGACCGTGCCGGTGGACAGGTCGATCTGGTTGGTGGCGATCGAGGAGACCACGAACTGGTGCGTGACCAGGTTGGTGTCATCCCACCAGACGGTGAAGTCGCGCAGCTCGATCGGCTCGATCTGCATGATCGCGGCGGTGCCCCACAGCCCGTAGTAGTCCGGGAACCAGGCGATGAAGTCGCCGTTGGGCGCCGAGCTGAACTCCCGCATCGTCGAGTTGACCAGGTTCTTGATGTACGGCAGCACCGGGGAGTCGGCCATCAGCGACCGGGGCCCGGTCAGCGCCTCGGCGAACACCGTGTCGATGTTGTACTCCGGCACCCAGGGCGAGCTGCCGAACAGCCTGTCGAACTGGTCGTTGGGGTCGTACCAGGGCTGGGCGCTGCCGGTGGACAGCTGCACCCCGGCGTCCAGCGGGTTGGTGATGGCGCCCGAGGAAGTCCCGCCGGCGCCGGTCGACCCGGTGTAGTCCGCCTTGGGCGCCAGCCCCGCGTTGGTCCAGGCGCCCTGGGAGGTGACCACGCCGGCCATGGTGCCGCTGTGGTGCGAGCCGACCGTGTGCACCCCGTCGCCCAGGCTGATCTCGGTATGCGTGGCCGGGCTGCCCATGTACATCAGCGCGCCCTGCGTCTGCATGCCCTGGTTAGCGGGGATGATCGAGCCGCCGGACTGGCACCAGGCCTGCTGGTCGGCGGCGACGCGCGGGCAGTTGGTCGACCCGGTGGTGTGGAAGTACACCCACTGCACGAAGGACGAGCAGTCCAGCTTGGTGACCTGGGCGGCCGGGGTGGTCTGGTCGGAGTCGCCGCCTTCCTGGTAGGGAATGTTCGGGTACTGCGTCACCAGGTCCAGCGCGGTCTGCAAGATGGCGTTGCCGGTGGACGCGCCGGTCTTGGTCGCGCTCTGCCCCTTGCCTGACGGGGCGGTGCCGGCCGCCGTGCTGCTCCCGCGCCCGGCCGCCGTGCTGGTGCCGGGCGCCTGGCCGGTGCCGGTCGCAGCGGATGTGCCGGCGCTCTTGGCGCTGCCCAGGACGTTGACGATCTGCTCGGCCATGGTCGCGTACTGCTGGTACTGCGAGCCGGAGGAGTCCGCCGACTTCTGCACCGTCTGGGCCTCCTGGCCCAGCGTCATGCTGTCCCGGTTGGCGATCTTCATCAGCGCCTTGAAGAACTGGGTGGACGCGTAGGTGACATTGGCCAGCTGCGCGGCGGTGCCCCAGCCCTGGGAGGGCCGCTGCTGGAAGACGCCCACCGAGTCCAGGTTGCCGGTGGTGTTCACGCCGAAGGCGGACTCGGCCATGGCGGTGGCCAGCGCGACCTGGATGTCCCGGTCGGAGGCCCCGGTATCGACCCCGGTGTTGTAGATCTCGATCGCGATATTGCCCTGCGCAGTGGTGAGCGTGACCCCGCCGTAGGTCCCGGCGGGCAGCGAGCCCGAGGCCACCTTGCCGCCCGGCAGCGTGCCGCCCACCACGCCGTTGGCGCCGAGCAGCGCGTAGAACTGCTGGGCCAGCTGGTCGGCCTCGGCCAGGTCTGCCTGGACGTTCTTGGCGATCGCGTAGGCCCACCTGGTCCAGACCTGCGGGATGCCCGCGATGTGCACGTTGGCGGACGGCCAGCCGACCACCGAGTTCAGGATCGTGACGATCGCGTTGGCGATGCCGCCGTCGTCGGAGTTCTTGGTGGCGGTCAGCGCGTTGTCGACCAGGGTCTGGGACACGGCCAGGCCCGGGTCCCAGAAGTAGTACTGCAGCCGCTTCAGCGAGCAGCTGGCGGTGATCTGGACGGCCATCGGCCAGGCGGTGACCAGCGGCACGGCGTTCAGGTAGCCGGTGAAGACCCGCATCCAGGCCAGCCGCTTCATCATCACGATGATCCGGTCGTTGGGCGTGAAGATGCCGTCGTACTTGCGCCGGGCGTTCTGCAGGGTGAAGCTCAGCGAGGAGACCCCGGTGCTGCGCCGGACCATGCTGCCCTGGGTCACGTCGTCGCTGACGTCGAGGGTGCCGTTCTTGGCCGTCGCGATATAGATTTTAAAGCCGGGTAAAGGAGCGTACATAAACACGCTCACCAGGCACCACCTCCCCACTGTCTGAACGCACCTGAACCTGGAACAAGCCAGTCAATTAGCACGCTCATGTCATGGCCCCATGATCTGGTTACCGGTCAGGTAGCCGTTCGGGCCGAGGTAGTCGCCCTGGCCGTTGTAGGCGGTCGGGCTGCCGTTGTAGCTGACGGTGGCGGTGTCGGTGTCCGGCAGCCAGGGCTGCTGGCTGCCCGACAGCTGGGTGCCGAACGGGTAGAAGTACTGGATCGCCGGGTCCTTGGCGCTGGCCGCCCACTGGTTGATCACCGTGCTGTAGTCCGGGGAGCCGGGCCCGGTGCCCGGCGACTGCACCGACTCGAACAGGATCTGCACGGTGAACATCATCATGCCGGTGTGCGCGCCCCACTGGTAGCCGGTCAGCGGCACGCCCCACTGGACGAAGCCCCGCGACGGGATGGCGACCTGCATCCAGGGGAACGACTGGTACGGCGTGCCGATGTCGGGGTCGACGGCGTAGTTGGCATAACCGGACAGCCAGTTGATGAAGTCGGCGCGCTCGCCCCAGTCCTTCAGCAGCACCGCGATGCTGAACTGCTCCATCGCGGTGCGGTGCGGGTAGAACGCGCGGGCGGTGCGCGCCTGGCTCTCGGTGAAGATCATCTGGATGCCGTGGCCAACCGCGCCGGCCCGGACCTGGTAGGAGCGCGTGTTGCCATTCCGGTCGGGGTAGCTCAGCGTGCAGTTCAGCCCGCCTCTCTTCATGCGCCCTCGCCCATCCTGCCTGCACCTCCACTGCTTCCGGGGGCGTCCCGGCAATGTGCTATATTCCTTAGATAAGTCCTGTGCTCGTCTCGCCCCCCGGGCGGGCACAGGCGATCCTCCTCGATGAGGCTCAGCTGGGCAGGCAGCACGGCACAGCACGGCCGGAGGGGACAGCCGAGGCACCGCTGGGCACGGAGTGGAGTGCCTGGCACTGCGAGGCGTGGCGTGGCCGCCTGGGCTAGGCCGGCCAGCGCTCGGAGGAGCAAGCCAGCGCGGGGCAGTCCTGGCAGGGCCGGGCACGGCACGCTCATGGCTGCGCATGGCACGGCGAGGCCGGAAGGCGGGTCCGGGCGAGGCTGGGCAAGACGAGGCGAGGCTAGCCGGGCGGGGCGTTGTCGATCATCGCGTCATCGGCGATCGCGGCCCCGGCAGACGGCGCGTAAATCGGCGTCCGCAAGCTTTCGTACTCGGCCGCGCTGATGTCGTGCACCAGCCTGAACTGGGTCATAGAGAATCCGAACATATTGACGAGCCTGGGCTCGCCGGCCGGGGCGGGCAGCGGCATCGAGACCGGGCAGTCGGCGCCCCACACGGGCCGGGGAACGGGCATCGTGACCTCCTAGCACACGCTTGTGTAACCCCCATTGGACCACTTGCTGAACTCGTCGGCGAAGCCGCCGCCGCAGATGCCGGTGCCGGCCCGCAGCGCCTTCAGGATATTCGGGTACAGGCCGTTGGCGATGGTCTGCGCGTTGGCCGTGGCACCGGTCTTGGCGTCCGGGTAGTTCTGCACCCCGGCGCTGTTGAAGGTGGTCGAGCCGGGCATCTGCAGGGTGCTGTTCATCGGGTTGTTCGACGCGACCGGCGGCCAGGTGGTCTCGTGCTGGATCCAGGACGCCATCGAGCTGACGTTGGCCGTGGTGGCCGGCGCGCCGAGGTCGGCCAGCATGGCGCTGATGAAGGCGTTCTCGCTGGCGTCGACCGGGGTGGCACCGCCGGAGCCGGCCGAGGTCCCGGTGCCGGCCGCGCCGGTCCCGGTCGGCAGGTCGTAGGCGTGCGGGTTCAGCGCCAGCTCGGCGGCGATGTCGTTGTTCAGCTGGGTCGAGTTGGCCAGCCCGGCGTACTGGCTGAACTTCCAGCCGATGCCATCGGAGATCCGCGCCATGTACGCGTCGATCGCGGTGGCGGCCTGCTTGTCGATCACCCCGTTAGACTGCCCCGCGACGACCAGCGCGGTCGAGGAGTCCTGCACGATGAACAGGGTCAGCTGGTAGCGCTGGTTGAACTTGCCCGGGGTGAGCACGACCGAGGCGCCCGGGGTGTCGGCGTCGGACAGGTCCTTGACGTAGACGTTGAACCGCCAGTTCTTCGCCGGGTAGGTGAACACGGCGGGCGGGTGCATCCTGGCCTGATTGGTGGCATCAGCGGCCTGGAAGTCCATGATCTGCTGGATCATCGCCAGGAACGCCTCGGCCTGCCGCCAGCTCTCGCCCCGTGGCGTCGAGTGGTCCTGGCCGAAAGACCCGGTGACCGTCATGTCCTCCAGGCGCGACCCGATCACCTGGATGACCCGGCCGCCGATCGTCTCGGTGACCGAGGTAATGACCTCGAAGTTCCATTCGATCGACTCGGGGTCGATCCGGAACACCACGGCGGGCCCGCCCGCGAACCCGAGTGTCGCCTTGCCCACACTGCTTCCGGGGGCCGGTTTGCCTTACCTAGGTTTATTGATATCCTGGGGGGGTGAACGACCTATCCCGAGGAGATCCCCATGACCACCCAGGCAGTGCCCTGCGTACAGACGCCTTGCCAGTCCAGGTACCAGGCCAACCCGGCCATCATGATGATGGCCGTCCGCTCGTACGAGCCGTTTACGCCATCCTGCGAGAGCTGCGCCCGCTGGGCCTGCCATCACTGGCCGGGACAGCCGCGCATGGCCAGGCTGGAGGACTACGCCGACCAGCTGGGCATGTACGCCGATCCGTTCGCCCACTCCCTGTGGGAGTCCTTCATAGTCCCCTTCCAGGATAAGCAGCCCGCCGCCCAGGAGCAGCAGGCGCTGCCGGCTGCCGCTGCCCCGCCCGCGCCACCCGCCCCGGCAGCCGCACCGGAGCCCGAGGTCCGCTCGCCTGGTCATTCCCTGCACTGGGGCATCGCAGCCGCCATCAGCTTCGTGCTCGGCCTCGTATTCTGCGGAGCCGGCCTGCCGGACGGCACAGTCAGCGGCAGCACGCCTAACATCGCCCTGATCGCCTTCGGCATCCTGTTCATCCTGGCCGCGATCCCCGCCGGCCTCATCGCTCTTCTCCAGTACGTCCCCGCCCGGCAGGGACCTGGCCAGCCTGCGTCCGCTAAGCAGGGCTTCACGGCCGCCGACGCCGCCTGGATAGCAGCCGGGGCCGCCGGAGTATGGGACATGCACCACCGCCACCAGAAGGCCCGGGAGCGGGTAGCCGCCGAGCGGGAGGCCTACGCCCAGCGGGGACGGGACAGGACCCAGGAGGAGATCCGGGACCTGCTCCGGGAGCAGGCCGCCCAGGACTCAGCCCCCGGCACTGTCTGGGGCGCGGGCCCGCACCGGATGACACAGCGTTCTGACATCCACGGGAACCTGACATGATCGCCCGGCCCGCGACCTACACCGTGGTCAGCTACGTGATCGAGGTGCGCAGCACGCTGTACCCGCAGTGGGTGACCTGGGCCGGGACCGGTGAGGCCGGGCCGCCCGATGACGAGGCCGCGATCAGGCTGTTCCTGGACACCCTGCGCACCCGGCACGACCCGGCCAGGATGCAGTTCCGGCTGGTCCACCGCACCGCCTTCATCGTCGACCAGGTGATGGCCGAGGAGCGCGGCGACGGATCGCTGGCGGGAATCGAGGAGTACCAGGGAAAACACGACCAGAGGAGAGAACAATGAAATACGTGGCCTCCGTGGGAGAAGGCATGCAGCTCAGCGTCGCGCCCACGTTCCACGGCTTCCACCCGATCTGGGCCAGCGCCGGGTACCAGGTGGACATCTGCAACAACGTCGATGACGTGATCATCCGCGACGGGGCCACCGGGACGCTGTACCGGATGCCCATCACCGCTGAGTTCCTCCCGGTGCTGGGCGCCCTGGTGAGCGACATGAACGGCTATGACGCGCACACCGCCAGCCCGTGGGCGGAGCACAACCAGCGGGTCCGCTCCGCCCTGCTGTACGCGGCCACCCGCCGGGTGCAGGGGGCCAAGCCGCAGTCGCTGAACATGTTCGAGCCGGGCTCGGTGGCTCCCGCCCTGGACGGGTCCTGGACCCTGGCGCCGGACGTGGACCGCGCGATAGCCGGGCTGGTCGAGAGGGACGGCGACACCCGGATCCCCGGCCAGTGAAGGCAAGGGGGCCCGGCGCGGGAGGCAGCCGGGCCCCCGGCTCCTGCTACCGGACCCGGTAAGCGGCGGTCGGCACCCACCCCCATCCCCACTGGATCCAGCCGATCAGGCTGCCGGAGTCATGGGCGCCGAACGACGTGCCCGGCAGCGCCGTGTCGAACTCCACGTGCCCGCTCCCGTAGAACAGGATGTCCCCCCGCCGGGCCAGGTACAGCGGGATCCGGTGCAGGTGCCAGCTGTACGGCATGGAGTAGGTGGTACGGGGCAGCCAGATGCCGTCCGCGTGGCCGAACGCGGCGAACACCAGGCCCGAGCAGTCGTAGCAGCCCGAGGTCCCGCCCCAGCAGTAGTAGTGCCCGAGGGCGTTCCGCTCGGCCCAGTTGAGCGCCCGGTTGCCGGCCAGGGACCCGCCCGGCCCGCTGCCCACGCCGTCGACTACGGCGACATGGAAGCGGGGCGGGCTAGCCTGGGCAGCCTGAGTGGCAGTAAGGGTGGCCGCGAAGGTGATCGCGAGCATGCTGATGAGAACGATTGCCTGTCTCATCATAAGCAGCCGTCGTAGGGCGTCCATGCGGAGTAACCGCTGGATCGCACAGTGTTATAGAAGACCTGGTTCTGCTCGGCCACGCTGGCATGCCCGAAGTCGCCGGGATTGCCGCCGTTGGCCGCCCAGGTGCCGGCGCTGAATTGGTAAAGACCCCAGTGGCCCGAGCTGTTCATCACCTGGCTGTTGCCGCCGGATTCACGGGCGATGATGCAGCTCTGCATTCCGCCCGAGCCGCTGTAGCTGCCGCCGTAGCTCCCGGTCGCGTAGGAAGTCCGGGCCGGACTTCCGGCCGCCCGGCCCGTCCGGTAGGAGGTCCCGCCGCCTGATGACCACGGCGAGTGGTTCAGGTCGAACCCGTCGCCGTCGCCGTCGCCCCAGCAGTCCGGGGCGCAGTACCCGCCGCCGGGGGCCAGCCCGTCGCCGTCGCCGGAGGTAACCGCGTGCTGCGGCCGGTAGGCAGCCGCCACGGTCGCCCGGCCGTAGGCGGGACGGGCGCCGAGCCGGGCCGCGAGCACCTGGCCGGCATGAATCATGTTCGGGTTGTCACCCACGACGCCCAGGTTCGCGTCATACAGGTACGGCCACCTGGCCGCGCTGCCGAACAGCCGGGCGGAGATCGCCGAGAGGGAATCGCCGGGCCGGACGGTGTACGCGGCCGGCCGGCTGGCCACCGCAGCGGGTTTCCCTAGGAACCTGAACGCCGTGGTGGTAGTTGTAGTGATCGCAGAGAGCCTGCCATCGGGCTGTACGGCGGCCTGCGCCCCCGCCTGTCCCGGTGCCGCTGCTACGGCCCCGAGACTGAGGGCCAGGACTCCCAGCGGCCCGATGGCGGCGCTGGGAACCGCCCTGATCTGCGCTCTCCGGCGTTTCCGGTGCTGCGCCCGGTAGCGCCTGTTCCTGCCTACTGCCCCGTGATTACCCGCCCCTGTTCTTGCACTTGACATACCTCTCCCAACCGAGAGCTGTGCGCCCCGGGCGGGTCTGGTGGAAGCCGTGACGGGCCCTGACGCCTGATAAGCACAGGACGGTAACAGACAGCCATGTAGGTGCGCAGCAGATTCCTAAACTTTATTGATCAGCGACTGGCGCTGGTGACGTTCGGGTTGGACGGCACGGTGGCCGCCGCAGCCGCGTTGTCGCTGTTCGACGGCAGCAGCTTCAGCAGCTGCTTCGCCTCGCTGGTCAGGTCGACGGTCATGTTGCCGCCGCCGCTGCCCTGGGAGAGGGCCGCCGCGCTCGGCGTGATGCCGTGGGTCTTCTGGAACTGCGACAGGCTCTGCCCGGCGTTGGCCCCGGCGCCGCCGGCCTGCTCGGTGTTCGCCCCGGCCTGCGCGGAGGAGTCGAGCAGCCCCTGGGTGAAGGCACCGGTCGAGCCCAGGTTCTTGCCCGACTTGTCGTAGAACTGGACGTTGCCCGCTTCCATCTCGTCCGGGTAGTACTTCATCGCGTCGGCGAAGCTCATCACCCGGCTGCCGTTCTTGGTCTGCACCGCGACCTGGGCGTCCGCCGGGACGTTCTGCAGCAGCGCCTCCAGCACCGGGTTGCGCTGGCCGGTCTTCTTCTCCTGGGACAGGTAGACCTGGGCCGCCTGACCGCCGCCCAGCACCTGCTGCCAGGAACGGCCCGGGGTTATGTTCTCCAGGCCCTTGGCTCCCGGGCCTATTTCCGGGGCAGTGTCCTGGGCCAGGCCGTATCGTCCGGTCGCGGCACCGCCCGCGCCGTGCGCGGCAGCCGCCTGCGCCGACACCGAGGCGCCGCCGCCGCCGGCCGAGTTACCGCCTATCCCGCCCGAGCTGCCCGGCGCGCCGGCCCCGGTGGCCGCCGCCGCCCCGAACGTGGCCCCGGCCAGCTGCATGACGATGTACTGCATGACATTGCCCGCGTTCAGCGGGACGTTGGTGACCTGGCTCAGGAACTGGGCCCAGACGTTCAGGTCCATGCCCGGCGTGCTGGCCTGGTACTTGTTGAGGAACTGGTTGGCGACCTGCTGCTGCAGCGCGGGCTGGTTCTTGACGTTCGCGCCGCCGGCCTGCTGGATCATGTTCTGCAGGTCCTGGATCATGGCCGGGGTCATCCCGGGCAGCTGCTGGATGAACCGCGCCACCGAGCCGGAGACCATCTGGGCATAGCCCGCCGGGTTCTGCCGCTCCAGGGCCTGGACCTGGTTCGGGGCCAGGCCGGTCTGCCCGGCCAGCATGTACTGCTCGCCGGCCCCGACCTGCCCGGCGAAATTGGTCTTGGCGAACGCGTTGCCGCCCTGGGCCTGCTGGGTGGCCAGCGCCCCGGCCAGCTGCGGGGCGCCCGGCCCGGCCCCGGCGCCGGACAAGACCACGTTGAAGTAACTGTTGAAATTGTCCCGGGCCTGAATGGCGTTGGTGCCCGCTTTGCCCGCCGTGTCGGACAGCGAGGACAGCGCGTCCGAGACCGCGCCCAGGCTGACCGTGGCATTCCGGCTGGCGGTGTCGAGGATCGAGGCGCCCTGGTCGATGCTCATGCCGGTGGCGTTGTACTGGTGATACAGGAAGTTCAGCGCAGTCTGCCGGTTCTGCAGCTGCTGGCCCTGGCCGAGGGCGGCCCGGCTGTAGCCCAGCGCGGTGACGTCGCCGAACATCTGCGCGGCCACCCCCTCAGGCACCCGGCCGAACATCGAGGCCTGGTAGATCAGCGAGTGCACCCGCTCGGCCTGGCCGCCCATGTTCGTGCCGCCCTCGACTTCCTGGAAGGCCCGGCCCGCCTCGCGCTGGCTCTGGTAGAACTCGGCGCCCTTGTCCAGGAGGTCAATGCCCAGGCCGAGGATGGGGATCTTCTTCAGCGCGCCCATGATGCCGCCCACGGAGCCGCCGGACATGGCGACCCGGGCGCCGATGTTCTGCATCAGGCTCGGCGGGACCGGCGGGCCCCCGCCAGCGCCCCCGGCACCGCCAGCACCCCCGGGACCGCCGCCGCCTCCGGGGCCGCCCCCGCCTCCTCCGCCGCCTCCAGGAGGCCCTGAGGGCGGCACAGGGCCGCCCGGGGCCGGGGCGGTCTGGTAGACGCTGGACGGGCCGGACGCGCCCTGCTCAACGCCGCCCACGGACTCCGAGGGCAGCGGGACGGACGGCCGGTCGGGGCGCAGTACCTTGCTGAGCCCGGCCGTGGCGGTCTGGACGGCGCCGGTCATGCCGGCCCGGTTCTCCTCCATCGCGCCCTCGACCGCGCCCTTGGTCGCGGCCTCGGTCTCCGATGCCGCGATCCGGGAAATGTCCCCGGCCTGCTGGGCGGCCTGCTGGACCTGGGCGGCCATCCCGGCGCCCAGCCTGCCGCCGGGGCCGGGCGGGCCCAGGGGCTGCCACTGGGTCCCGCCAGGTTGGGACGTCGCCGGGGCGCCGGGCTGCGGCTGACCGGCCGTGGCCGCGTGCGCGTCGTGCTCTTCATACAGCGTGCCGGGTTCGCCCAGCCGCCGCCTCGCCCGTTCACTGCCCAACCCGGGCAGCTTCCCGCCGGCGATCCGCTCGCCCAGCCACTGGGCCGCGTAGGCCTGCAGGTTCTGCACGCTGGTCAGGGCCTGCATGCCGCTCATCTTGGTCATGCCGAACGTCACGTCGTGCGGCATGCCGGCGCCCCGGGACAGCGACTTCAGCACATCGGTGCGCATCTGCTGCTGGTACTGCATGCCGGTGACGTGGCCGGCCACTTCCTGGTGGGCGCCCCCGGCCATGGACAGCCGGGTCATGTCGAGCATCTGCTGCATGGTGGTGGCCTGCTGCCGCAGCAGCTCTTCCATCGCCTTGGAGTTCTCGATCAGGACGTCGAACTGGCCGGACAGGTCACGGGCGCCGCCAGGGTCAGGACTCATGTCCGGCCGGTTCGTCGCCATGGATCCCTCTCTGGTCGCCTATCCCTTCCCGGGCGCGGCCGTATGCTATTTTCCTTGGTAGAAAACCGAACGGCACCGAAGGAAGAACAATGGCATCCGACGATATGGCAGAGGGCCAAGACGGCAGCGCCCTGGGCGACCGCGTGGACGCAGCCGACCTCAACATGCTGGTGGCCGCCTATGACGGCCTGGTCAGGGCAGGCGATGACTCGGTGCGGGCCGCCTGGCGGTTCGGCCAGGTCGTGGACGGGCTCACCGACCCGAAGATCGGCTACTACCTGAAGGAACTGGCAGCGGCGATGAGCCTGCACCCGGGCACCCTGTCCCGGTACCGGCGCCTCTACAGCACCTACCAGCGGCCCGAGCTGGCCATCGAGGCGGCCCACCAGCTCCAGTCGTACAACATCGGCCTGCTCAACGTGTCGGCGGATGACCTGCAGCCGGTCGCCCACGGCCGGCCGCTGCGCGGGCGGCACTGGAAAGGCAAGTGCCACGACTGCGGCAGCAACCACGTCGGCCGGATCGAGGTCGACGCGGACGGCAACCCGGTCGTGACCGACGAGCAGCTGGACGAGATCGTGAACGGCCCGGCGATCCCCGCGACCCCGGGGGTCCCCGAGGCGCAGTTCAATCCCGGCACCTGAACGCGGCAGCCACGGCATCGCATGGATGCCATGGCAAGGCATCGCCGGGCCTGGCCGCCAGGGCGAGGCAGGGCGTGAACGGCAGTTTACGGCTCGGCCCGGCTGTCTTGGCCTGGCCGGTCGACGCGGGTCTAGGCCAGGCCGGGCGCAGCTTGGCGGGGCAGCCGGGGCTCGGCAAGGAGTGCAGTGCCTGGCTGCGCGGGGCCCGGCTCGGCAGGGCAGCCAGGGTGCGGCAAGGATCGCAGGGCTAGTCAGGGCAAGGCCGGACCCGGCGGGTAGGCGCGGCCTGGATTGGCCGGACGCGGCTTGGCGGGGCAGTCCTCGCTTGGCGGGGCAGGGCCCGGGTTGCCCGGCGAGGCGTGGCACGGCAGGCTAGCCCCACTCCAGGGAAGACAGGTCGCCTGGTACCGGGGCGGGCGGCGGGGCGCCGGGGCGCAGCCCGGCCGGGGGATCGGCGGGCGGCGGCGGCACGGGCGGGGGCCCCTCCTCCCCTCCCGCGCCGCGCAGCTGCACCCGGGCGCCGTGCATCAGCTGCTCCAGCTCGGCGGCCATCCGCTCCTGGTCGGGCTTCTCCCAGCGGAACCCGGACATGTCCGCGCCCGGCGAGGGGAACGCGCTGCCGGCATCCCGGCCGGGCTCGCCGAAGATATCCGGCCAGGCCTTCTCCGGATCGGCCCAGCGGCCCGCCACGGCCGCGCGCAGCGCGCCCTGGACGCGCTCCTCCTGGCGCCGCTGGTTCTCCCGGAAGACCAGCACCGACAGGCACAGCTCCTGCACCGGGGACAGCGACGGGCCGCTCAGGAGCCCCCGCCGCCAGGCAAGGTCGATGTCGAGGTCAATACGGGCTCCGGCCCCGGCGGGGCCGATCCTTTTCCCAGCTCGGCCATGACCTCGCGGACCCGGGCCTCCAGCTGCAGGTAGCGCTCGAAGAAGACGTCGATCGTGTAGGAGTACCAGCGGCCCGCGTACCGGAACCGCTCCTCGGCCCAGCCGATCGAGCCGGCGTCCTGCTCGCCCAGCGGCGACGGCATCGGCTGGCCGTCGATGCTCTCCACCGCCAGGGCCACCATCGCGACCGCGTGCGCGCGGGCGCCGCCCATCGTCTCGGCCCAGGCGCTGCCGAGCTGGGCGACGATCAGCTCCTCGTTGGACCGCAGCGTGCGGATCCGGACGACGTGGCCCAGCCAGGTGAACCGGGCCCGCAGCGCACCGAGGTACAGCAGTCCGTGGAAGTCGGTGCGCCAGCGCGGGTCCGGCTCGTCGAAGTCCAGCTCCTGGCCCTGCCCCGGCACGCTCTCGTCGGCGGCCGGGGTGAACGGGCCCTCCGGCAGTTCCTGCTCCTCGTCCGGCGGGCCGAGCGGGATGCTCATCCCTTGCGCAGGGCCTTGGCGGTGAAGTGGTGCCGTCCGGCGCCCTGCTCGACCTCGATCAGGACGCCGCCGTCCGTCTCGTAGGTCACCTTGACCTCGCGGCCGTTGCAGTTCAGGTCGCACTGGACGTCGCCGTCAGGCTCGGGCGTGACATGGACGCTGACGGTATTGCCGCTGAGGTTCATGGCCGAGGCGCCGGACACCCCGGCCGGGGCGGGACTGCTCATCGGAAACCTCCGGTTCTCCGGAACAGGGTCTGGGCGCGGACTGCCTGGGTGACCTTCGGCGGCACGTACTGCGAGGCGGTCGCCGTGGTCTGGTGGCCGGTCGCGTTGCCCAGGCCGGGAATCTGGACCTGCTGGGCCATCGGCTGCGCCTCCGCGCTGCTCATCAGCTGGGCCCCAGGCGGTGCCGGCCCCGGCGGCCCCGGGCTGCGGCCCTGCGGCGCTGCAGAATCGCCAGCCAGGTGGCCAGCCGTCTCGGGATCAAGCATCCCGGGAAACCCAGGCGGCGGGGTCGTGCCCCCGCTGAGGACCTGGACGGTCACCGTCTCGGTTGCGATGTTGCCGTCCGCATCGGTGCCGGTGACGGTGATCTCCAGGTCGGTGGCTGCCGGCTGAGTCATCGTCGTCCCTAGGCGGGCGAGATGACCTGGGCAGGCGGGGCCTGGACGGTGGTCTGCAGCACGGCCTGGCTGGTGCCGTCGTTGGACACGACGGCGTAAGTGTCGCCGAAGCTGTCACTGGCCTGGACGTCGACCGCGCCGGAGGCCGACTGGGTGACCATGACATCGGTCTGCACGGCGGCGACGTTGCCGTCCGAGTCGGTGCCGGTCACCGTGATGTGCAGCGGCAGGGCGTTGGCCTGGGCGTCGGCGTAGGTCACGGTGAGCGTGAGCATGTCGCCGACGTTGTATGACGGCTTGTCGGTGGCTACGGAAAGGGTGGGAGCGCCGGAAGGAGTAGACATCGGGTTCCTCTCGGGTCTGCGGGCTGACAATAAATCTCTCTACTCTTTCCCGGCGCGGGCTGCAAGGATCCAGGGGCCATCTGCAGGCAGCCGGTTGGTAAAGTATCTAAGAACCTAGAGAGGAGTCTCCGGCATGAGCGAAGACGGCAAGCAGCGCCCGGACGAATGGAAGGCGGAGCCAGGCGACCGGCTGACCCGGCTGGCCGATGCCGCCTGCGAGGGCATGAAGGCCCACCCGGAATACGGCGAGGACGTCCGGGGCATCATCACGCTGGGCGACGCCAGCGGCGGCGGGTCGGCCCTGTGGGGCTACGAGGGGACCGGGCCCGAGCCGGTCTTCGACATGATCCGGGCCTCCGGGCACCTGCTCGCCACCCTCGGCCTGAGGCTGGAGCTGAGCGCGGGCGCCGGGCCCGAGCAGGAGACCTTCAGCGTGCCGCAGCCGCCGCTGCCGGAAGGCCCGCACGAGACGGTCAGGCTGACCCTGATCGTGGACCCGGGCCATGCGCGGCTGGGCCGGATCGGCAAAGCGGTCAAGGCCGCACTGGAATCCGCCGGCGAGGACTGGGGCGTCTCCAAGCTCATCATCATGGCCGGGCTGGAAGAGGAATCCGCGATCCTGTACCACGGCCTGGAGGGTGAGCCCGAGCTGCTCCGCCAGCTGCTGAGCGCCGCCGCCCAGGTCGCCGAATCCGGCGGCGGGCAGATCGTGCTGATCCCGATGGACAGCAGGCTGAACTGATGACGCGCGACAAGCAGCTTGCGGCATTCATCGCCGGCACTATCCAGGCCGCGCTCGACAACGCCCGCTCCCGGGGTTATCCCCCGGAGCTGGGCCTCACGGAGGCCAGGGACGGTACCTGGACCATCTGGGCGGCGGACGAGGACAGCCGGTGCACCGTGACGATCGCGCCGGGCGCGGGGTTACTGACCCGTCAAAGGCGAATACTGATTCGCATTAAGGGGTATATAGTGCGTGTACGCGCAGGTGATCCCCTTGGTCACGGCCAGGGCACCCACTGTGACC
>Ga0306920_100002180_pt1 | contig 24657 bp, 21 predicted proteins | sample flu12Cox44000170_FD_204666 | JGI IMG/M metagenome (GOLD analysis project Ga0306920, IMG submission 204666) | Lab enrichment of tropical soil microbial communities from Luquillo Experimental Forest, Puerto Rico - flux4day.12C.oxic.44.000.170 (v2)... | ecosystem: Environmental > Terrestrial >...
GCTTGTCGGAGTCGCCCATGCCGATCAGGTCGGGGGCGATGCAGCGGCCTAGTGGCTGCAGGTGCGGCAGCACGTTGCGCCAGAGGTACGACGAGGTGGGATTGCCGTGCAACAGCAGGATGGGGTCACCCTGTCCCACCTCTACGTACGCCATCTCGCGGCCGAGGACCCGCCGCCGCTGTTTTTGGTATGGAAATGCTGTGGAGATCGTGTTCGTCATGTACGGGTCTCCTGTAGTAACCGGCCAAGAATGTCTTCGGCAGCACTGTCGGCGCCTGACGGCATGTGAAACGGCGTTTCCGTCGCGCGCCGGACATCGCGGAAGTCGTCGGCGGTGATGACCTCGCGCAATTTGGCCTCGCCCGCTTGCGCATCAAGCGCCGCGCCGACGTCCCAGCGAGGTCTGGAACCGACACCTATTCGGTAGTTGACGAAAACACAAGCAGCGTCTTGTCCCCAAGGAATGGACACGCAATTTGCGTCGCTTCACACAATCGCCGCCTCAGGGCACCAGCACAATACGTGCGACCACGTATGCGAGGCATCGATCCACCGGGGGGGCTTCGGGTCGCCGTGCGTGTGACTGCTTTCGGCGCTACTTAGCCGTTGCCGCGCCTTCCAGCGAAGGTCTCCTAACCGAGCCCACAGATGGTGTATCGCGGCGGCCGCGACACGCATCGATGATGAGTGCGGGGTCAAAAGCGGATTGAGGTCTGGCGACCTCGATCCCGAGGAAGGAGTGATAAGATGGTTTATTTCGCTGGTCTGGACGTATCGGTAAAGACAACATCGGTGTGCGTGATCGACGATGCCGGCAAAGTGGTCTTGGAGCAGAGAGTAACGACCGAGCCGGCCGATATCATCGCCGTTCTGAGCTCGCTTGGTGTGTCCTTTGGCCGGATCGGGATCGAAGCCGGTCCGCTGTCACAGTGGCTGGTCAATGCGTTGGTGGCGGCCGACCTGCCAGTGATCTGCGTGGAGACGCGGCACATGAAGGCCTTGCTGACGGCGCAGCAAATCAGCAAGACGGACCGTAACGATGCGCGCGGGATCGCGCAGATGATGCGGGTCGGCCTGTTTAAGCCAGTGCATGTGAAGACGCTGGTTGCCCAGGAACAGCGGATGCTGTTGATCAGCCGCAAGCTGCTTCAGCGCAAGCTGCTGGACGTGGAGTCAGATTTGCGCGGCACGCTGCGCAATTTCGGTTTGAAAGTGGGCGCCGTCAGCAGCTTTCGATACGACGCGCGGGTCCGCGAGCTCGTCGCAGGATTTCCGAGGCTGGCCGCGATCGTCGAGCCGGTGCTCAGTGTCCGTCGGGTCATGCGGCAGCAGTTAGCCGTCCTGCACAAGATGTTGCTGGATACGGTCCGCGGCGACCCGGTGTGTCGGCGGCTGATGACCGCCCCAGGGGTCGGCGCAGTGGTAGCGCTGACTTACCGTGCGACGGTCGATCAGCCGCAACGTTTCGTCCATTCCCGGGCGGTCGGCGCGCATGTCGGCCTGACGCCGAAGCGTTACCAGTCCGGCGAGATCGACTACGACGGCGGGGTGTCCAAATGTGGCGACGCCCTGCTACACACAATGCTCTACGAAGCCGCACACTCACTGCTTACCCGCAGCAGGAAATGGTCGTGGCTGAAGGCGTGGGGCATGCGAGTCGCTCAGCGACGCGGGATGCGTCGAGCGATCGTCGCGGTCGCCAGGCGTCTGGCCGTGGTTCTTCACCGGATGTGGGTCGATGGTAGCGAGTTCCGCTGGCGCAAGGACAGCGCCGCGGTTCCTGCGGTTGCCTGAACCCGCAGCGGAGAACGCTGGAAAACAGCTGGAAAGGAAATAACGAAATAACAGTTCTGCTTCGGCAGAAAAATGTCCTCACGGGGACGACGGGTGGGGTGAGCTCGTAGCGGCGGCTGATCCTGCCGCTAATCTGCGGCAAGGGCGCGCCACAGATTGGGCCTCCCCATCCTTCTCATCCCATCATGAGGCGGCCTGACGCCGACCTCGAAGAGAAGCGAGAGCCCCGTGTGACAGGTGAGCCGAAGCGCAAGACGGCGGGCGATATGAGGTGGCGATATGAGGTGATGGAGCGAGGGTTGACATTGGCCGCGATAGAGAAGCCGCCGCTCAGCCTCGGCGGCAGGAACCGCTCTTTATGCCCCATTGCCGACCTTCCCGCGAGGACGGGGCGACGGGGTGGAAAACACGAGATCCCGATTTGCCCGAGTGTGATGCCCAGGATTTAAGGCGATCACTCAGCGCTGAAGTTGTGAGACCCGACACGGCGGTCATTCCGACGCTGCCGCTGGCGGGTCGAAGGGCCGAGGACTATCCTCGTTTCCGGGGAAGTGCCGCTCCTCGGAGCCGAGGATCACCGTATGGACATTGCGGCGTGGCTGCGCGGGCTGGGGCTCGAACAATACGCGCCCGCCTTCCGCGACAACGATGTCGACAGCGAAGTGTTGCCGCAGTTGACGGTCGACGACCTGATCAGCATCGGCGTGACCTCGGTCGGCCATCGTCGGAAATTGCTCGCCGCGATTGCTTCGCTCGACGCCGCGGCGTCCGCCGCTGCCGCAACGGTTGCACCCCGCGATACTCCGCCTCCTGCCGAGGCCGAGCGGCGGCAGTTGACGGTGATGTTCTGCGATCTCGTCGGCTCGACGGCCTTGTCGGTGCGATTCGACCCCGAGGAGTTGCGCGAGGAGATCCGCGCCTATCAGAACGCGGTTTCCGGCGTCGTCGCGCGCTACGACGGCTTTGTCGCCAAATTCATGGGCGACGGGGTGCTGGCCTACTTCGGCTATCCGCGGGCGCATGAGGACGACGCCGAGCGGGCGGTGCGGGCCGGGCTGGAGATAGAAGCGGCGGTGTCGAGCCTGGAAACCCGTGGAAAGGTGCCGCTCGCCGTCCGCATCGGGATTGCCACCGGGCTTGTCGTCGTCGGTGATCTGGTCGGCGATGGCTCGGCGCAGGAGCAGGCGGTGGTCGGCGAGACCCCCAACCTCGCCGCACGCCTGCAGGCTCTCGCGGAACCCGGGCAGATCGTCCTCGCCGACGTCACCCGCCGCCTGATCGGCGATTTGTTCCGGCTGCGCGACCTCGGGCGCCAGACGGTGAAGGGATTCGCCGAGCCGGTCGAAGCCTTCGTGGTCGAGGGCGTCGCCGCAGCCGAGAGCCGCTTCGAGGCGGCGCGCCGCCGGCTTACCGACCTCGTCGGCCGGACGGCGGAGAACGCCCTGTTGCGCGACCGCCTGCGCCGGGCCTGGGGCGGCGCCGGCCAGATTGTCTTGCTCTCGGGCGAGGCCGGCATCGGCAAGTCGCGGCTTGCCGCTCAGCTCGCCGCCGAGGTCGCGAGCGAGCCGCACACGCGGCTGCGGTACCAATGCTCGCCCTATCACCGCGACAGCGTGCTCCATCCCTTTGTCGTGCAGCTGGGGCGCGCCGCCCGCCTCGCCCCCGAGGACCCGCCCGAGACGCAGCTCGACAAGCTCGAAACCATATTGGCGCCGCCGCGCATCGCGGAAACCGCACCGCTCTTTGCTTCCCTGCTGTCAATCCCGACCGGCCAACGCTATCCGCCGCTCGCATTGAGCGCGGCGCAGCAGCGGCGGCTGACCCTGGCGGCCTTGCTCGACCAGCTCGAAGCACTGGCGCGGCAGAAGCCGGTATTGATGCTGTTCGAAGACGCGCACTGGGCCGATGCAACCTCGCTCGAAGTGCTCGATCTGACGGTCGAGCGCGTCCGCGCTTTGCCGGTGCTAGTGCTGATCACCTTCCGCCCGGAATACGAGGCGCCCTGGCTCGGTCTCTCGCACGTCACCGGCATCGCGCTAGACCGCCTGGCGCCCGCCGAGGTCGAGACCCTGGCCGAGCATGTCGCCGGCCGGTCGCTGCCGCCCGAGGTGACGGCGCAGATCGTCGCCAAGACCGACGGGGTGCCGCTCTTTGTCGAGGAACTGACCAAGGCGGTGCTCGAGGGCGGCCTGCTCGTCGCGGGGCCGCAGGGCTGGCATCTCGACCGGCCATTGCCGCCCTTCGCCATTCCGGCGACGTTGCAGGATTCATTGGCGGCGCGTCTCGATCGGCTGGCGCCGGTCAAGGAGATCGCGCAGATCGGCGCCGCGATCGGCCGCGAATTTTCCTACCCCGTATTGCGCGCGGTCGCCGGCCGCGACGAGGCGGCGTTGTGCGCGGCATTGGCACAGATCGAAGAGGCGGAGCTGCTGTTCCGCTCGGGCGCGCCGCCCGATGCGCGCTACACCTTCAAGCACGCGCTGGTCCAGGACACCGCCTACGAAACCCTGCTCAGGAGCCGGCGCCAGATCCTGCACCGGCAGATCGCCGACGTCTTGCGCGGCGAGTTCGCGGCGGCCGCCGCGGCCGAGCCGGAACTCGTCGCCCATCATTTGACCCAGGCCGGGCTCGACGAGCCGGCGATCGAATGGTGGGGCAGAGCCGGCGACCAGGCCTTGCGCCGCTCCGCGTTTAAGGAGGCCGCCGCCCACCTCGGCAAGGCGATCGAATTGGCCGACAAGCTCGCCGCGAGCGCGCCGAGCGCCGTCTTGAGCAGCAACCGGCTGCATTTACAGACCAGCCTCGGCAATGCGCTGATCTGGGCCAAGGGATTCACGGCGCTGGAAACGAGTGCAGCCTTCGAGCGCGCTCGTGAACTGGCGAGCCAGGTGGAAGACGCCTCGGAGCGGTTCTCCGCCTATTACGGTCTTTGGGTGGGGCATCTGAACCGCGGCGAACCGGCACCGATGCGCGAAATGGCGGAGCTGTTCCTGTGCGAAGCCACAGCCGGGCCGAATTGCCCCGAGGCTGTGATCGCGCACCGCATTTCCGGCCAGACCCGCTTTTATTTCGGCGACTTTGCCGGCGCCCATGAGCATTTTCAGAAGACCATCGAGCTCTACAACCCGGCGCGCGATGCCGACTTCGCCAACCGGTTCGGCCGGGATCCCCGCGCTGCAGCGGAAGCCCTTGATGCGGTCGCGCTGTGGATGCTCGGAAGAGTCAACGATTCTTTGCGCCTTGCCGAACGTGCCCTCGCCGACGCCGAGTCGGCAGCGCATGCTCCGACGATGGCTCATGCGCTCCTATTCGCGGCGTTGCTGGCGCTTGTTCGGTGCAACCCCGAAGCAGTCGCCACCTACAGCCAGGCGTTGGCCAATATCGTGTCTCGGTACGATCTCCGAGCCGATTGGGCCGGCTTAGCGGGATTTCTTCAAGGCTGGGCAAAGTCGTGCGACTGTGCCGAAGAGTCCAGACTCGCCGAGATGCGCAAGGGGATTGAGACGACTCGGGAGCAAGGCAACATTTTGTTCTCCCCCGGTCTCGGAGCGACTCTGGCCGAGGCCGAAGCGATTGCCGGCGAGAATGATGCCGCGCTTCGGCGGTTGGACGATGCGCTCGCCGGATTGGGGCACACCGAGGAGCGCTGGTACGAAGCGGAGATACACCGCATCCGCGGCGAGATCCTCCTAAGGCGCGACCCGGCCGATAACGCGGCGGCCGAGCAGTCTTTGCAGGTCGCGATCGCTATCGCGCAGTCGCAAAGAGCACGCAGCTTCGAACTGCGCGCCGCGCTGTCTCTGGCGAAGCTTTATCGCGCGGCGAATCGCGACGCCGATGCCCACGCCGTGCTGGCGCCGGCGGTCGAGAGCTTCCCACCGACACAGCAATTCTCCGAACTCATCGAGGCGCAAGCCCTTCTCGCCGCGATGAGCTCTTAGATCGATCACCTCCGATGACCCAGTCATGCCCCCTGCGGCATTGCCTGCCGGCCGGCGAGCCGATCCTATCCGAATGACCCGCCCGCGGATTGGCTGGAAGGGCCGCTTTCGGCGCTCTGCAGCCGGTGGCTGACCACGCGACGTATGGCCGAAGATGCCCCATTCCCGTCGTTCGCCGGCGGCATAGTGGAACGCGAACGTCCGATCGCCGGCCCGGCAACCGAACCAGTCACGAATGATCTCATCACTTCACGGTCACGGCGAGTTTGGCACGCGGCCCTTGATCGCGTTGACGCGCGCCGCATACGTGATCCGTCCCTGGGCATCAGCTGGCAGGCGCGCCCACAGTCGCGCCTTGAGGAGTTGGACGTCGGTGGCCGCCAGCGTGGCGACGGCGTCCTCGACCTGAGATACGCCCATGCTCGAGGACCATAGGTCATCGAAATCGGCGAAGGTTCGGCGCACCTCGATTTCGCGGCTCTCAACCGCCTCCCTGCCCGCATCCCTCCACAACGCGCGTAGCACCTCCATACGCGCGGCGTCTGTGCTGGGGGCCCGCGCCACCGTGGCGCCAAAAGCGGCCAATTCAACCGTAAACGGCGCCGGTGGCCCCTCGCCCGTGATCCAAAGATATGTCGAGACTGTGCCGCCCGGGCAGACCACGCGCGCCATCTCGGCGACCCCCTTGGCCGGATCAGGAACGAAGAAGCGCACAAGCGCCATCACAGCAGCGTCGAACCGATCGGCCTCGAAGGGCAATGCCATGGCGTCGCCCCGAAGAAACGTTTGCCCAACTCGGCGCGGCAATCAACGGGCCGAGCTCGACGATCGATCCGCGGCTCCGCAACATAGTCTCGCAAATGGCGAGTCGTGCCGCTGGATGCGGCTACTGCATGGCGCACATCGCGCACACGGCTGAACGCGTCGGCATCGCCGCAGAAAAGGAGAATGCGCTCTGGGAGTTTGAGAGGAGCCCTCTTTTCTCTGAAGCGGAGCGCGCCGAGCTGAGGGTCGCGCAATGCGCGGCGCAGGTGCCGAACGCGGTCACCGACGCGGACTTCGCCGAGCTGAAAAAGCACTATACGGATTGTCAGATCGTCGACATCGTCGCGGTTATCTCCCTGTTCGGCTTTCTCAACTGCCAAGTATTTGGTGACTGTCGCCTTAGCATTGACCGCCTCGCTGGCAACGTCCCCCACCATGGCGCAACGTGGCGGGATGATGGGTGGCGGGATGATGGGTGGCGGAATGATGGGTGGCGGAATGATGGGCGCGCATATGGGTGGCGGAATGATGGGCGCGCATATGGGTGGCGGAATGATGGGCCCGCGTATGGGAGTGATGATGGGGCCGCGTATGGGAAGGATGATGGGGCCGCGTATGGGAGGGATGATGGGCAACAACTTCCACCGGATGAGCAACTTCCGCAATATGAACCACTTCAACCACTTCCGGCATAACAATGTTTTTGTGTTTGGTTTCCCAGGCTATGGGTTCGGCGCACCCTTCTATAGTACGGGTTACTATTATCCACCGCCTTATCCCTATTATTATCCTTATCCCGGGTATTATTATCCTTACACCTATTGATGTCCGGCACCAGCGCCTTTGACACACAGAGGGCGAGTTGAGGAAGGGAGGATTTCGCGCTCATCGTAGCCATTGAAGGAGCGAGGACAGGATAGAAATCCGACCGGTGAAAGAGCCGTCAGAACAGCTGGTACAGGAGATTTGCGGGGGCTTCGAGGCCGGAAGTTGAAAGCATACAACCACGTGCTAAGTGACGTGGCGAGCTCAAACGAACTCAACAGTGCGCTGCAACAGGACCAGACAGAGCTTCGGTGAGGGTTGTCACCGGTTGTCGAGCACCAGAAACCCTGCGGTGAAGCCCGGCCCGAGCGCATTCATCAGCGCGCGCTCCCAACGCTCCCCGGTGGCAAGCGCCTCGGCCAGTATGCGCTCGAGCACGAACATCACGGTCGTCGCCGACATGTTACCGTAATCGCGCAGCACGCCCCATGCCTCGATCAGCGTGCCCTGCCCGAGGCCGAAGGCTTGTTCGAGCGCCGCGACCACCTTGGCGCCACCGGGGTGACACACGAAACGGTCAATGTCCCCGAGCGCCAGCTGATTGCGGGCAAGGAAGTCTGAAGCGACGCCGCGCAGGTGCGTCGTAACGAGTTGCGGAATGTCGCGCGAAAAGATCGCCCTCAATCCGTTGTCGGCGACCTCCCACCCCATCACGTCGAGACTGTCGGGCCACGTATGCTCACCTGAAGCGACGATGGCGGGGCCCTTGCCATCGGTCGAAAGCAGCGCGCCCGATGCACCGTCGCCAAACAGGGCTGTCGCAACGATGTTGCTCTTCGACCAGTCGTCCCTGCGAAAAGCCAGCGCGCAGAGTTCGACCGTCAAGAACAGCACCGTCTCGCCGGGGGCAATTGCCGCCTGGCTCGCGGCGCGCGCCAGGCCGATGACGCCGCCGGCGCAGCCGAGCCCGAAGATCGGCAGCCGGTGCACCGTGCGCCGCAGTCCCATCCTTTCGATCAGCAGCGCATCGAGGCTCGGGGTGGCGATCCCGGTCGTGGAGACGACGACGATGCTGTCGATCTCGTTTTTGTCGCGCCCGGTTCGGTTGAGGAGCTGATAGGTTACCGCTTCGAGCAGGTCGAGCGCGGAGGCGAGATAAATGCGGTTGCGCTCCGCCCAGCCATGCTCCCGGTCGTACCATTCGATCGGCACGCAGGAGTAGCGTGTGCGAATTCCAGTGTTGGTAAACACCGGTAAAAGGCGGTCGAGGTTCTCCGAGCGGCCGAACAACAGCTTGACCCGCTCGATCACGGAATTTTGGTCGAGCGGATACCGCGGGACCGCGGTGGCGACGGCGAGAAGACGCGAGAAAGCGTGCATCAAAGGACGAGGTTCCGGATAAGCTGTTTCGCGGAATTATGACATCGACAGAGTGTCGCGATGCGTTATTCAGTCGAGAACCTTTGGCGCCGTCTGGAGCGCCTCGGCGAGCACCCGTCTCACGCGCGTGCAGGAAATTGTCTTGGATCGTACCGCATCACTGAAGAAGCCTTGCACCCAATCTTTCAGCGGAGGCCTCTCTATTCCCGTCGGACTGAGACGCCTGGCACCGCATACTCACTCTCCGCTCCATCAGAACGCGATCCAGACGTAGCCAAAGATCGTATTATTGGCGTGCGCGTTCCGCCCGGCACCATTGAAATTCGACGTGGCGCCGTCAAACTTGTCCCATCTGATCCATTGCAACCCGATGCGTGCGTTCAGCCATGGCCAAAATGACGGGCCGCCACGCATAAACGGCAGATAAGCGATCTCGGTGATCCAGTTGGCGCTGTTCGGGCTTCCGGTAAAAGTGCCGTAAAGCGTCGCATCCGGAGTGCCGCCAATCGACATTCGCCCCCCCGTGAAGCTCCAGGTTTTATCATAGATATAGGAGAGCGAAGCATTCAGCGATCGCAGCTGGTTGTTGGAATTGTCGGCGAGCCCGAGCGTCTGGCTCGCACTCGTGTTATGATTCTCGTGGATCCAGGCGACGCGAGCAGTGACAGTATGCGGATCACCAAGATATTGGTATTGAGTATCGATTCCTACATCTGTGAAGGAGTCGGTGCCGGCACCCGACAGCCCCATCGGGAAGACCTTTGATGCGAGCCCGAAAGTGCCGACTTCCCATGAGTGGTCGCCAAAATTTGGCTCGATTGCGACCCGCCAATAAGGTGCAACGCCGCTGATCGGGCTTTGTCCCGTCGGACTGATACCGAGGGCTTTCTGCGTGTCGTTCGACAATGGTCGATAACCGCCGAACTCTAAGTAGAATAGGTCGTCCAAAAAGCCATAGCCGCTGAGGCCGGCGACTTGCTGCGCATACACTTGGCCGATAAATGTTCTGGCGGTCGGCATCGGCGCCAGAGCCGAGCTGATAAAAGGAAAGCTCCAGGCGGGTATCGTGTTCCAGACATCCTGGACCGTCGGATTGTTGTTGGTGGTTATGCCCCACAGCAGATTGTGTCCGTCGACGTTGATTGACTTCGCGAAGCGTATATCCGTATTGTCCCAGCTGAAACGGCGGGTAACCCCGTCATATGTCCCCTGGATGAATGCGCCGAGATTGTCGGTGAACCTGCCACCGGTAAAGAGGCTCGCCTGTTGAAACGCGAAGTTGTTGTTGGGGCCGAAATGCGGAGCGGCACCGCCCTCCTGTGCGGCCTCGGTATGGGTGTAAGTCGGTGCCTGGAGCATCACCGCAAACGGCGGGCCCGTCCAATCGCCGCCGCCCAGCGTATAGCCGCCTAGCTTGAAGCGACGGCCGAACGGGCTCAGCTCCAAAAACGCGGTGTGACAGGTCGCACAAGTCTGTCCGGTCTGGCGCGCGTAAAGCGGCAGAGAAAGCGCTAGCCGCGGCGACAGGCCGATGATAAGCACGGCGGCGAGCGATGCCGCAATCGCCCAGAGAGTCGTCGAACGCTTTACATAGCGGATCAATACAGCGCGGCAGCCGGCACAAACCTCCCGATTATGACCAAAGCTTTCCGTGTTGGTTTGGGGCGTAGACCACGCCGGCAAGCTAGCCGCTGACTCTGCCGTTTCCGGGTTATTTCGACTTGGATTGGAGCAGTCGTCCTCATGCGCGGACAGGTATGAAGATGCGGCAGGATCCCTGCGGACTGATCGTACCTTCAACCACCTTGCAGGCATCCGGGGGTTGAAACTGGATACATTTCTCGCAGCGCTTGTTGCCGTCCGGATGATCCTGGTAATTGACAGCGATTTTAGAAATTTTGGGCTGTGCCGGGGCCGGGTGAGTTGCCGCCGCGAGGATGCCCGCGGCGGCGCCCTGGAACAGCGAGCGCCGAAAAATTCGCGTCGACCGGCTACTTGGCCCATCCGGCATGGCTCACTCTCGGGGATAATCCGGTAGTCCACTGGGCCACGTCGGAACCTCGGCTGCGAAGTTTTAATGGCGACACGCCAGTGTTCTGACACCTACGACGCGCCTGAAAGCGGCTTATTCCCCGAGCGCACGGCCCGATCCTGCCAAGCAGCGGCACCGAGTCGCCGTTGGGACCAGGGGTCACAATTACTGATGCGTCTCTTGCGAACATAAACACGCTATACGCGTGTCTGCAAAGTCCGCAGGGCGATTTATCGTGCAACACCGCGGGCGGCCGATCGCATGGCTCAGCCCAAGAAGCCGTGTTGAGGCACCATCTCCCTACCAGCCCGGAGACAAGGGGCCCACAGCATAACCAATAGAGTAGTGGATGGTAGTTGTCGACAGTGCCGTTGCCGAGAAACGTCCCGATCGTAGATCGCCTTTGTTTCTCTAGAAAACTCTAATTTCAACTAACAGGGATGCCGCCCGCGACTTGCCAGAGTTGTCGTCGACTGTGAACGGTAGTAGTCATCGCAGAGTACTTGCGGCTTCAGCGCTTCGTGTTCGGTCCAGAACGCTTGCCGTCCGCGACCGCGTTCTCGCGCCACGATATTGGCGCATCGTCCAAGGACATCGTCTCTGTCACGCGGATAGCGGACTGTCTGATCGAAGAAGAAGCGGGTCCGCCTCGACCAAAGCATCATTGCCCGCGGCTGTGGTAGCCGCAAATCGGCTGACCCTCACTCCGTCTCAGGAAGAAGGTCGCTACTCAATCTTCCGCCAGCTCTGACCTCGGACGATCGGTAACCGTGAGGTCGTTGGCGTTGTCATTGACGTACCCGAAACGGACGAGGTAGACCAACTTTCGCGATAGCGATCCCGAACGCACCTCCCTGGGCTGCGTCGACGTTGAACTGGCGGACGAAGCGGCCTTTCCTAGTGAATTCCACGATTTCGCTCGGCTGGGTCGGATCGTCGTTGACCGCGTCGCCATTGGCGGTGATCAGGTCTCCGTTTGGCGCAAATGCGAGTGAGAGCGGCCCCCGCAAGTGATCGTCTTGGAAAATGATCTTCCCTCTGCCGGACGATCCGGAGCTGATGCCGGCATGAGGAACCTTAAAGATCGCGTTGTCGGCTGTCGACGCTACGAAGAGGACATCGGCCTCCGGGTCGTAAGCGAGCCCAGTCGGTCCCAAGATGAGCGCGGTGTCATTTTCCTTGGAGGTGTACCCCGAAGCGATCACCGTCGCCGCCTTCACCGTCACCGTGCTCACGGTAATTGTGAGGTCAAGGCGCGTGACGGTACCGTTCAGCACGTTCGAGACAAAGACCCTGGCATGGTCGAATTGGTCGTCGATGGTTAGATCCCACGGACCGTCGAGCTTCGTCGTGAACGGAGACGGGGGTATGAGATTGCCATTCCGATCCAGAAAAAGTAGCGGACCTGCTTTGATCGTCGCAAACTTGCCATCCGTAGTGGAGACACTACCAACCAGCACGAACCCGCGCTTCAGCACGCCGAGGGCGGTGGTCAAGCCGGGGAAGGACCCTTTGAAGAATTCGGATGCCTGGCCGGCTGGCGCCACCGAACCGTTCGGCGTCAGTTTGATGATCGTTTTGCCTGTTCCTTGAAGGTTGTCGCTGTTGTTGAAGTTCGAAACCAACACATCGCCTGGCGCGATCGTGGCACCTGACGGAAAGCCGCGCGGAACGATCGCTACGCCATAAGGATTGACATCGCCGTTCTCCGGAACCGTGGACGAAACGACAGTTTCTGGAAGAAAAGGCGGTTCGTCGGCTCCGGCCGTGGTCAGCGGCAGCAGCGTCGAGAACGCTGCAGCAATGATGGATATCGCGAGGAGCGAGTTGGATGCGGGACAACGACCGATATGCCTCATGAGACATCTCCTCCCTGAATCGCCTGGTGGTCCCGAGCGTTAGCAAACATATAAAACCGGCTGCGAAATCGCGGGACCGGAGTCGGCTTGATACCTACGACTCACGAAATCGTGATTTATTCCACGTCTCCGCTGGCCTCCTCAGGCCGCGGAGGAGCCGATCGAAATCATTCACTCCTCCTGCCGAGGTGGAGCAAGGGATGACCGAGTGCAACGCTTAGATGACCCAGGAGAGGCGGATCGGGTTTTCGCCGGGGGAGCAGCCTCGAAATCATGCGGGATGGCCGCGACATCTTGGCGACGGGGTCAACATCGCGGTGCCTTTAGGAGTCGCGGTCCTCACCGTTCCCCCGTCCCCGCTTGCTTCCGGTGCTTCTTGATAAACAATTGCAACCGGCGGCGATATCATGTGCACCATGGCACGCAAGCCGAAAGGGACGGGGCACGGTGGCAAAAGACCCGGCGCTGGCAGACCGCCAGGGGCCAAAAACAAGCGCACCGTGCTCGCTGAGCTCCTGCCGAAACTCACCGAACCCGACCGGCAATTGCCGCTCTACCGGCTCTTGGACCGCATCGCTGACGAGAACCTCGATCCCAAATATCGCGACGTTCTGTCGATCGCCTGCCTGCCCTACCTGCATGCACGGGTACCCGCCACCTTGACCGCGAAGCCGCCATTTTTGATGACCGATGAAGAATTACAGGAAACCCGCCGCGCCGAGGTCGAACACCAGCGCCAGGTCGCGCTCGGGCGTGGTCACTTGCATCTGATCCCGGGGCCGAAGTGATGCTGTCGGCGGCTGAACGCGCGAAACTGCGGCAGGAATGGCTGGTCGGAATGGTCACCGAAGCCGACCGACGCCAGGCGGCGAAGCTCGAGGCTTTGGGCGGTGACGACCGCGAGCGGTTGTATCGAATGCTCGACCTGATGCACGAGCGGCGAAAGATGGCGCCCGGCTATCGCGAACCGACACCGGCCGAGAAGGCCGCGCACATGGCCGATCTCGACCAATTCTTCCGCCAGTACTATCCCAACGGCAACGGCTAATTATCGGCGTCGAGCACGGCCGCCAAGGCAGCGTCCCACGGCAGGTGCGGCTTTTCCTCAAGTGCCTCGGCGACCCGCGCCAAAAGATCAGCGGGCAGTTTTCGCGATGCCGCCTCTTTAGCGATCCTCGAAGACACCCGGGCGATCACCTTCTTCGCCAATTGTTGTTCGATCAGTCGGCGGGCGTGCCGTTCGAGGATCGCCTCCTCCGGCACCAGCTTCTCGACACTGTGCTCATCGAGCTTCGCCGCGACGAAGTCCAACAGCTGCCGTGACGTCATCGCATTCAATTCGACGCGTCGGTTTTCGAGAAAGGCGATTTCCTCTTGGGTCGCGCCATGGCGCTTCAAGGTCTGCACGCGCTTCCACCAATTGCCCAACACGTCGGTCGGCTCCGATTCCAGCCCCATCGCGTCGACATCGTCGAGCCGCAAGCCGATGTCGACGACCGGCACATCAGTGTCGAAAGAATAGCGCCGGTTGCTGGTCCCCAAGGTGCCGAAGATCGAGAAGCCGCTGACATCGAAGTCGTGCAGCACGAGGATCAATTGCAGGCCGCGTTGGCACAGTCTGTCGATCAGCATGCGCGCGGCGGTGACGGACATGCCCTTGGTCGACATGATCGCGATGTCGTATTTCTCGGCCAATTGCTCGGCCGCGAACAGCGGCCCAAAGCCTTCCTTCTCGATGAACAGGACGGTATTGAAACGATGCTCGGGTCCGTGCGTCGGGAACAATATGCCGGGGTCGACAGTCACCACCTCTGTGACCTTTGCCCGCAAACCCAAATATTCGCGCACCTCCAGCGTGCCCAAGGCGATCCCGTGTCCAGTGTGTGGCTCGGTGAAGTGGCCGCGTGCGTCCCAGACAATGTCCCAGTCGCGGCATTCCTCTGGGTTCATTGCGACATAGTCGGGCAACAGGTCCTGCGTGAAATAGCGGTCGTCGAGGGTGTCTTTCCCAGTGAGTTCGAGGATCTCGGGCCGAGCCGCGTACATGATCTGCCGCGGCCGGGTCGGCAGGCGGCCATTGTCGCTGGCCTTCATGTAGGCGTTCTTCATCGCGACCCAGGCGGCTTCGCGGATCGTGAAGCGGTCGGAGCGCACCATGCGGTCATAGCGTCGAGCGAGGGCCCCGGCGCTCCGCTCCTCGGCTTTGCGCTGCTTAGCCCAGGCCTTGGTGACGCCCTCGACGGCGTCGGTAATGCTGGCGGCGATATCGATCGGCTTTGCGCTCATGTTCTGCGCTCCCCGATGACCAATGCTGTCTTTCCGCGATCGGCGAACTCGACGCGCGGCGAGGCCAGGTGCAATACAAAGATGATCGGCTCGTTGCGCCCGGCGCGCTGCTGTGCGAGCACATGTTCGAGCCCCTCGCCGGTCTGCCCGAACGAGCGGAACGGGTTGCCGAGGGCGACCGAGAAGTTGACCCCGGTGACGATGCGGCGCTCTTCGAGCTCCTGCGGGACCCAGCCGAAGGCGGTCTCGATGACGACCGGTAGACCGTTCTCGGTGTCACCGATCACGGCTTTGTACTTGAACGTCTCGGCGTGCGCTCCGTAAGCGAGGAAACGGGCGAGCAAATGCTCGCGACCGATCACACCCAGATCCTTTGCCTTGGGCGGTCGCGTATGCTTCTGCATGGCGGCGAGCAGGCGGTCCGTGGCGTCGTGGTCGAGGTCGGACCCGTTGCTGGCGAATTCGGCGAGCGAGACCCGGGCGGCATCGAGCTCGTCGAGCACCAGCTTCTGTTTCTGGGTGCCCGAGAGGCCGCGGAACTCGGTGATGAACTCCCGCACCAGGCGCTGCCGCTTCTGATCCTGGTCACGGCTAAGATGTGCAGCGATATAGCGCTCCAGCCGGGCGCCGTCATACCAATGCGCCGAGGTCGGGTTGGACGGCCGCCACTTCTGCCAGGCGGGATCCGACGACGGCGGAAGGGTGTGCACCTCGCCATTCCAGGTGAGCGACAGGCTGAGATGTGGGTTGCACCAGCCGAAGTCGTCGGCGATTTGTAGAAAACGCGCCTTTGCCTCATGCAGAATTGAGCAAAGCTGAATCGGGCCAGTGTACGGTGACGGAGGTGCCGTTTTTTATAAAAGACCGCGTCGTCGTGTGCACGATGCGCGGCTCCTGGCGGATGCGGTCGGCGGCGAAGACGATGCGATGCGCGGTGCCGCGGCTCTCGATCACGGTCTCGCCGTGCTCGCCCGACAGCGCAAAGCCCATTGCCAGAATGGTCTTGAGCGCATTGCCCTGGGCACCGCGGGTCGGCGAGACATAGGCCTCGCGCGACGACACCCGCACCCTATAATCGAGAATGTCGGCGATTGTCTTACCGGCGATTCCAGGGCCGTTGTCGGTGATCGCGATCGTGCCTTTGGCCGAGGACACATCGATCGCGATCACCGGCGCGGTATTCGCCTCCTCGCAGCCGTCGAGCGCGTTGTCGACGAGCTCCTTCAGGATGACGAGCGGCCATTCCGGGGCGGGGTGACCGATTTGCGCGGTGAGCTCGCGCTCACTAGCGAAGTCGAGAAAGCGCGAGGTCTTGAAGGCGACGCGTTCGAGACGCGGTGCCGCCTTTGCCGGGCGGGCGATGCCAAGGTCATTCATGATTCGATTCCTCTCTCAGGATCGGGGGGCGGATACGGACACGGAAGGCGCGGCCATCGGCTTGCTGGTTGGTTTGTCGGGAGAAACGGCGGTGCCGGCGGCAGTCTGCGGCACTGCGGCGCTCGTCAGCCTCTCTCTTTCTGGTAGCAAAAACTGGTGGGTTTGGTGGGTTTGGTGGACATGCCCCAAGCCATCCCTGGGAAAATGGCGGGCAATGCCATTCGCGTGGGGATGGCCTTGGCCATCCCCACCAAACCCACCAAACCCACCAAGCGGGTCGGGGAGTATCGGGGTCATCGCCACTTCCCCTCGGCATCACGCTCTTCGAGTTTCCAACGGGCACTTCCCGCACTCAGGGGGGCGGCGGCCAGCCGGTGGTTGCCGACGATCTTGTGCTTATTCGCACTGAGCCACTTGCCGAGACGACCAGCAGAGACCCGACCGCGCTCGTTGGCGACATCGAGAAGCGCATTGCGAAAATCGGGGTGCAAAAGGACGTGGTGGTCGGTGCCGTTCGGCCCGGTGCCCTTTTCGAAGCGGCTGGCGCAAGCCTCATCGATTACGGCTCGGGCAGTGATCGAGCGGTACTCCAGCACGGCGTGCCACTGGGCGATGACGGCTTCGAGGCGCTGCCGCTCGGGATCTTCGGCGCGGGCGCTCTCGACGGTCTCGACCGGATCTTCTTCGCCGAGCCAAAGCAGTGCATTGCGCACGAGGTCGGACCAGCCCTCGAAGCCACCGAGCGGCTGCCGCCGGATGGGCCGGCCGGCGATGATGTAGGCGCGCAGCACGGTCAAGGCGGCGACGGCGTAACGGCCGCGCTCGCGCTTCAGCGCGCGCTCCGGGTCTTCCTGCTCGAAGGTGCGCAACTCGGGGCGCTCCTCGCCCGCGTCGAGGCGGCAGATCAGGCCGCGCCGCAGCATGTCGCCGTAGAGCTTCAGATTGTTGCCGGTGGCGAACAGCAGGGCGGTGTTGACGATCAGCACCGACTTGGAAAAGCCGAGCACGCGCACCTTGATAAAATGCTGGGTCGCGGTCTGGCACAACAACGCCCCGCCGAGCGACAGTTCGCAATTGTCGATCGAGATCAGGCGAGCGCCTTCGAGCAATTCGGCGCCGAGTCGCTTTTCGAATTCGGTCTCGTCGTCGCCCTGGCTGATGACAGGGCATTCGTGCCCGTTGAGCAGGATCGAGCAGCAATTGACGAGTTTCGACTTGCCGGTGCCAGCGGCCGGCGCGTCGAATCCGTGTAATGGCGTGAAGTCGTAGGCAAGCCGCGAGACGCTGGTCAGCAATGCCGACAGCAGCACTGACCGGGCTCGGTTGTCGACAAACGGGAATTCACGGAACAACGCCTTGAGATCTTCGAGCGCCAGCCTGGCATCGTCTTCGGTCGGCCTGGCGAGCATCGGCGGGAATTCCACGCCCTGCGGGTCGAACAGGATGCCGCTCGCGGCATCAAAGCCGGGGCGCTCGATAATGCGGCCGTCGCGCAATAGCAATGGGCATGAGGTCAATGCCGTCAGTTTTGGCAGCCGCCACAGACCGACACGCTCCAGGTAGGTCTTGGCGACCGCCTCGGGACAGTCGATCGGCAGCCACTTGTTCTCTTTTTTGTTGAACTTGCGGAACTCGATGCAGCGGGTGAAGCGCTCGATCATGTGGTGCAGCCGCACCGGCACCAGCCGCAGTCCGATCGTCGTCTTATTGTCGGCGATCTTGATCGGCGCGCGCGCTGGCCGCACCACCTGATCGCCAAATTCGTAGAGGTTGCGGTCCGCCTCGATCAGGATCGCCTCGGCGGCGTCGACGACGGCGGGTAGGTGCCCGGCCGCGACTTGCACGATGGGCCGGATGACGGGAACGGGCGCAGGTTCGGGCTCGGACGGCGGTGGCAAGTCGAGGTACGGCGGTGGCGGCTGGGTCCAGCCTTTCCCGGGCTTGTTGCCCTGGAAGGCGCGGATCGCCGCAATGATGTCGTCGAGATGCTCGTCCGCGCCGTAGCGGCACAGCTTCTCATTCTGTGCCCAAGCGGGATCGATCGCCGCGAAAGCCTGGCGGATCGCCTTCTTGACCGGCTCTGTGTCCGCCGTGGCGCCATAGATCGCGATGTAGGAGGCAATTGCCGAGCGCAGCGGCTCGCGAAAATGCGGCCTCCCGATCTGCGCGAGATAAGCCTCGACCCCGTGACCGACAGGCCAGCCTTCGTCCGAAATCAATTCCGGGCGTTGCCTGTCGGCCGGAGGGATGATCAGGCAGGCTTCGTCATCCAATCCGTCGCGCACGCCGCAGCGCCGGGGCAGCGGGTCCGTCATGTTCCGAAACAGGGGTGCGGCGGTATAGATCGCTTGGATCGGGTGATAGAGCACCGGGTCGATCAGTTTGAACCCGGCGGCGGCATTGGCGGCGGCGGCCCAGCGCTTCAGTGCGTCATTGTCGTAGGCTTCACTGAGCCAATAATAGAGCCGCGCCGACAAGAGACCCTCGGAGCCCGGCAGTCCTTGGCTCGATGTGAGCTGCCAGCGGCATTTCACGTCGTGCAGTTCTTTTGGCAGTAATCCGATGAGGTACTCGATCGCGGCTTCCGGGTCGGTGACGACGTCGGTCAGCGCGGGTGCGGTGATATGGTCGAGATCGACCGGCAGCCATTGTCGAGGTATCGGAACAAAGGTCGCCAGCTCGTTGCCGTGTGCGCGCGCCCACCGGCGGGTGTGGTTCAGATTGGTATGAGGAAGAGGGTCGTCGCGGATGATAAAGGCGAAAGGGTCGGCGGCGAGGCGCCTGAGCGCCGCGTCGAGGTCGCCGAAGTTGCCGATGGGAATCTGTTCAACGCGGAAATGCGATTCCTTGCCATAGGTCTTGTTCTGGATCCTGTCGGGATTGCCCTTCTTGCCCGGGATGAGAGCGAACTGTTTGGCGGCATGTTTTTTGTGCACCGAGTGCAGCACGGTGAGGTAATCGGGCATCGTCGCGCCGACCTGCTACCGAGGCGTGTCGAAACGATTGGCGAACTGTGGCGGAAATGCTATATGAGGCATTGGGCGTTCCCCCAAACGAAGTTGCACGACCTCAGCCCCGCGCCGCTCTTGCCAAAAGCCGGTGCGGGGCCAACGACTCTACTCTATACGGACACCAGTGAAAGTGATTTTGTAAAATTCCCGCGATTTCATAGGAATGGGCGGACCAGGCGGCAGTTTCATTGGCTGTGGCTCACAGCAAACCGGCCCTGCCATGGCTTGCGCGTCATCAGGATGCCTCCTCAAGGACGTAGCGTTTCCAGCCGCGGTGGTAGTTGTTGACGCGCCGCGCCCGCTCGGCGCGTCGGGCCCGCTCGGCTGCATCGGCAGCGCCGTTGATCCATTGGACGAGCCCGCGATAAGGCAGGCTGCCGCCGCGGCTCTGGCACCGGGAGCGCGCGGTCGTCATCGACTCGTTCGAGCTCGCCGGGTGCGGCCTGTGGGATGCGCGGTGGCGTCAGACGGTGCACAAACACATGACCGCACTCGGGGCATTGCTCGGCGCGGATCGGGATCACCGCGTCACATTGCGGGCAGCGGCGCACCAGCCCGGCGCCATTGGTCTTGTCGCGTCCCTCCAGCGACCATTTATGCGGAAAGTCGTAGAGCCCGTGGCGCTCCCAATTGCCGGCATGGTCGAGAATCAGGGCGCGCCGCTTGCCTCCCCCGATGCGCAATGCACGGCCGACCATCTGTAGATAAAGGGCGAGGCTCTGGGTCGCCCGCAACATCATGACGAGGCCGAGCAGCGGCACGTCGACCCCCTCGCTGAACAGACCGCAGTTGGTGACCAGATCGAGCTTGCCGGCGCCGAGATCGGCGATTGCCTGCCATCTTTTGTCCTTCGGGGTCTCACCGTCGACATGAACCGCCTTGTACCCGGCACCGTTGAACGCCTCGGCGGTTGCCTCCGAATGCGCGATCGAGACGCAATAGGCGAGCCCGGGCAGTTGCGGCGAGAGCTTCTTGTAGTGCTCGACGGCGTCACCGATGAGCTTGCCGTCCATCATGCGGGTCGCCAGGGCGGTCTGCTCGAAGTCGCCGAGCCTGGTGCGGATCCCGGAGAGGTCGGGCGTTACCGGCGCCGCAAAGGTTCACCGCAGGCGACAGGAAGCCCAGTGTCACCAACTCGGCGACGCCGGGGCCCATCACCAGCTCGCCGTAGAGATCCTTCAGCGGGCGGCCGTCGAGCCGCTCCGGGGTTGCAGTGACGCCGAGGAGATGGGCGTCGGGGAAGGCGGCGAGGATGCGCGTCCAGGTACTGGCGACAGAATGCTGCGCTTCGTCGACGATGATCAGGTCGAAGGCGCCGGCAAAATGACCGAGTCGGTTGGCCAAGGTCAGCACCATGGCGATCTGCACCAGCTGTTATTGGCGGGATAGCCGGCGGCGATGATCCCGTGCGGCACGGCGAATGCGGTCAGCGTGTCGGAAATCTGCTCGACGATTTCCTGACGGTGTCCCAGGATCGGGATGCGGCTGCCACGCGCCGCCGCCGCCATGGCCAGCCAGGCGAACATCACGGTCTTGCCCGAGGCGGTGGGCGAGGTCAGCAGGACGCGGAGGACGCGCCGGAGCGCCTCGCGGATGCGTCGGACGCAATCCTCCTGGTAGGCGCGCAGCTTGATCACCGCGTCACCCCGCGGACAACGTGATCGCACGTTGCCTGGAGAGGCGCGGAAAGCCTGATGCGCATGGGCAACAGGCGACAGATCATGACGCTGCGTCCTTCTTCGGACGGCCCCGCCGCGGGGCTGAGGACGGCCGCGCTTTGCGGATCCGGGCCATGTTGGCGACGGGATCGATGCGGGCAGTATTGCCGACATAGACGACCGTGATCCGGCCGTCCTCGATCGCCCGATAGATGTTGCGGACCGATGTGTTGGTGCGCGAGGCGAACTGCGGTATCGTGTCTAATTCGGCCGGCGGCAGTGCGGGCTTAGGCATAACAAAAGGGCTCCCGGCAAAAGGGAGCCCTGATTTAATTCACCGGCTCTGCGCCTGTCTGGAACCACAAATCGGATTTAAATTCCAACCCGACTCATCTCTCGATTCCGAGTCTCTATGGTTTCCACTTGCCTTGATCGAGGCCGCGACCGTTGAGATCGAAACAAAAGAAATCGAATCGCTTGACCAGCCGCTTGACTGCATGCGGGGCAGGCGAGCCGTCCTCGTCGAGATCGCTCGGACGGGGAAAGTCTTTGATCGCTCGCCGCGACAACTCGCTGAGCCGGCCCGCTTCCGGCAGGTCCTTAGCCTCAGAAAGGTGGCGTCCCATCGCCGCGAGTCGCTCGTCATCAAGACCGCTCCTCATGCGGCCGCGACCGTGAGGCGTAATCGCGCGGATGCGATCGAGAACCGCGCCTAGACCGTACTGCGCGATCCGCTGGCGGAGCTCTTCGAGGGTGGCCTCGGAGAGGTCCGGCCGGGTGTCGAACGGCGGCACATCATGTGCCGTTCTTGCGGACCAGCGCGCCCAATGTCTCGGTCGCGGCGCGCTGCGCGGTGTCCAGCAAATGCGCGTAGCGTGCGGTCGTCGCTGGCTGGCTGTGGCCCAACAACGCGCCGACCATCGGCAAGTTATAGCCGGCCGAGACCAGGAAGCTGGCAAAGGAGTGCCGCAGATCGTGAATGCGCAGATTGGTGAGGTCGGCGCGCCGGCGGATCCGCTCCCAGCCGCGCTTGATGTCGCGCACATGGCCGAGCTCGTTGCGTTCCGGGAAGACGAACGGCGAGGGTGACAGCCGGACGACGTTGCCGGAACTCTTCTCTTTGATCGCGACGAGGATGTCGCGTGCCTGGTTGTTGAGCGGCACGCGGTGGAGGCGCGCCTGTTTGACGGCGGAGGCGGGCTTGATCCACACCGCCGGCTCGCCGAGTTCGAGATGCTCCCAACGCATCGCCAGGACCTCGCCCTTGCGCGCGCCGGTCAGCAGCAACAGCCAGAGGGCGTTGATCAGCTGCCGGTCGGGCTCGGCCACCAGCGCGGCGTCGAGGCGCGCGAGCTCGGCTTCGGTCAAATAGCGGTGCCGCGGCTGCTCGGGGTTCTTCTCGATCCCCCTGCACGGGTTGTCGGCGCGCATCTTCCAGACGACCGCGAGGTTGAAGAGGCGCGAGGCGAAGGAGACTGTTCGATTGGCGCGGACGGGCGCCCCTTTTTGTCCCTTTCGCATGCTCTTGCGGTGCGTGATTTTCCGATGCAGGCGGTCGATGTCCTCGTGGGTGACATCGGCAACCTTGCGGGACCCGAGCTCGGGCTCGACGCATTGATGGAAGAGCCGCTCCTGCTCGACGCGTGAGCGCGGCCGCATGGCGGGCGCCTTCTCTTCCTGCCAGCGTTCGAAGAGATCGCGCACGCTTGGGGCGGCGCGGTCGGCATGACGCTCGGCCATCGGATCGCTGCCCTGGTCGACGAGTCGGCGCAGCCGCTTCGCCTCATCGCGGACGACCTTCAGGGGCCAGTCGGAGAGCGAGCCGATCGTCAGCCGCCGCTCGATCCCCTTGACCCGATAATTGAAGATGAAGCTGCGCGCGTTGTTCTGGGTGATGCGCACCCCGAGGCCGCGCACCTCGGTGTCATAGTGGATGACGTTGCCGGACACGGGTGCGGGCAGCTCCCGTATCCGTGCCGGGGAGAAGTTGATGACCATGTTTGCGCTCCGTTCGCCAGGATTGCGGACACTTTTGGGGTCCGTGCTGTGTCCGTACCGTAGCGTCATATGGAGGCAAATTTCGCAGTGTCCAGGCATAACTTTACGGACACTGATGCGACCGAGAGCCGCATCAATGCTCGGAAGCGCGCAGTTTTCCGCGGGATCTGGCGTCACTGGCCGCAGTCCCATCGGCTGGGGCCGGTTAGCTTAGAGGGTCGCCAGGTAAGCGGTGACCTCGCTGATCTGCTCGACGGTCAGATCCTTCGAGTTCTCGTGCATGATCTCGTTGGCGCGTGCCATGGACGCGAACGCTTCTAGCTGACGGGCGAGATAGGCTTGGTGCTGCCCGGCCAGACGCGGAATCGGACCATTGCCTTCTGCCTTCTCGCCGTGACAGCTCATGCAGGCGGGAACGCTTTCCGAGGGAATCCCTTCGGTGAATATCTTCTCTCCCCCGGCCGTTTCCGCTGAAGTGCTCGGTCTTCCGGCAACCGGAGCCTGGGAAGCGTAGTAGGTGGCGATGGCATCGATAGTTTGATCGCTCAATCGCGCGGCCATGCCCCACATATAGGTCTGCGCGTGTGGGTCGGCGCGCGTCTGGTCGCGAAAGGCCTGCAGCTGCGCGACGAGATAATCCTTTTGCTGGCCGGCGAGGCGCGGAAAGGTCGGGGAGATGCTGCGGCCGTCCGGGCCGTGACACGACGAGCAGACGTGCGCTGTACCGGCTACGGTCGTGTCGGCGCTGCCGCTTCCTGGAGCCGTGCCGCTGCACGCTGCGACGGTGAGCGTCACAAGCGCAAGCGCGACCAAGATTGAAGAGCTTCGCCGTCGTGCCTCGTTGCGACGCATATCTCTCTCCGAGCCTCAGGCCTGGCTCGCTCCGTCAGAATGCGATCCATGCATAAGCGAAGATAGTGTTGTTGTCCCCGGCGTTGCGGCCGGCACCGTCATAATTTGAGACGGCGCCGTTGAACTTGTTGTAATGCACGTATTGGAGCCCGAACTTCACATTGAGCCAAGGCCAGAAGTCCGGACCGCCATAATTTAACGGGATGTAGTTGAGCTCGAGGGTCCAACCGCTCGAGTTCGGGCTGTTGACGGCCGAGATCGGGCCGTAGAGCAGTGGGTCGCCGCTGCCGTTGACATGAAAAGAGCCCACGGTGAAGCCAATCATCTGATTGTAGTAATAGGTGCCCTTGGCACGCCAGGTACGCAGATTATTATGCGAGTTGGTCGAAAGGCCGAGCGCTTGGCTGGCCCCTAAATTCTGGTTCTCGGTGATGAAGCGCGCTTGCACCGAAAAGCTGTCGCGCGCGCCGAGGAATTGGTACTGCGTGTCGAAGCCGACATCCGTCAGGTGATCAGTGCCCATCCCGGTCATCCTTTGGGGTATCAAGTTGGTCGCCAGCCCGAAGGTGCCGAATTCCCAGGTGTTCCGTCCCCACGCCGGTTCTATGGCGAGCCGCCAAGAGGGTGCGATTCCCTGAAAGGCGCTGGTCCCCTGTGGTTCTATACCGAGCGTGGTATTGGTCCTCGGTGACAACGTGCCGTACCCGCCGACCTCGGCATAGACCAGCCGGTTCCAGTAGATATAGGGGTTGAGGCCGATGACTTGCTGCGCGAAAGTACCCTCGATCAACGTCATGGCGCGCGGAGCCGGCGCCAGCTCGGACGCGAGGTAGGGGTAGCCCCAGGCCGGCGTCGAGTTCCAGACATCGTTCACGGTCGGGTTGTTGTTGGCGCTTACACCGAAGACCGCCTCGCTACCGAGCAGCTCGGACGGGGTGG
>Ga0306920_100002183_pt1 | contig 24634 bp, 19 predicted proteins | sample flu12Cox44000170_FD_204666 | JGI IMG/M metagenome (GOLD analysis project Ga0306920, IMG submission 204666) | Lab enrichment of tropical soil microbial communities from Luquillo Experimental Forest, Puerto Rico - flux4day.12C.oxic.44.000.170 (v2)... | ecosystem: Environmental > Terrestrial >...
CCGGAGAACGCCGGGGTTTCCGGTCTACCGATGTCTTACTTCATCCAGACGATGCACGATTTCCGGGACGGCCTGCGCAAGAGCGCCGACCCGCGCAAGGCCAACACGAACCGCATGATTTCCTTCGCCAAGAACATGACCGATGAGGAGATCAAGGCGGCGGCCGAGTATTTTGGCACCATGAAGTGGACGCCGTGGATGACCAAGGTGGTGGAGTCCGCGACGGTGCCCAAGACGCGGCCCAACAACGGGATGTTCCTCACGCTGGAAGGCAACGAGAAGGAGCCCCTCGGCGAGCGGCTGATCGAGACGCCGGTGGACGCAGAAGCGACCGAGATATTGCGCAACGACCACTCTGGCTTTATCGTTTACGCGCCGCCGGGAAGTTTGAAGAAGGGCGAAGCGCTGGTGAAGACCGGGGCGGGGAGGACCACTGCCTGCGGCCTGTGCCACGGAGAGGACCTGAGAGGACTCGGCCCGGTACCGGGTCTGGCGGGCCGGTCCCCCAGCTACATCGGGCGGCAGCTTTACGACATGCAGGCGGGTTTCCGCAAGGGCGAATGGACCAGCCTGATGCGACCCGTGGTCGCCAAGCTGAGCGATGAGGACCTGATCGCCATCACGGCTTATATTGCCTCGATGACGCCGTAAGCGAACCCTGAAGGGAAGAGTGCGGCGCCCCCCCGGCAAGGTACCCGCTGTCGAGCAGGATCGATGGTGTGTCGAGCCTTTCTCGGCAAAATAGCCGCGGTGGCGCCGACCCACCTGTCCTTGAGGTCGCTGTTGCGAGTCTCCCGGGATCAGGCACTGCTGATAGATCTCGACTCGAACTACGAACAGATCCGAACGGGCTGCTATCAAAGAACTCGCATCTATCCCCGTCTCGCCGGGAAGCCGGGAATCGATCCTCTAGCCGGCGCGGCTCCGGGGGGCGTGAATATCGGAAACGATCCAGGGCAAAGACGCCCCCGCTCCATTTCTTCGTCCGCAGTCCTGCGAGGGCTTGCGTACATCCGTACATCTAGGCCTTTCTTGCGGAGGTGACCTCAATTCGGCCACCCTTACGGGGCTCAAACAAAGCTCCCGGCCCGATGCCCGGAAGGCTAGAACCGCGGAGTTGTGGCGCCCGCGGCAAGGTCCGAGATTGACCGCCTGTGAGGCTGCCGACCGGGAGGCCATCCGCCTGCAAATAAATATGGTGGCTAAGTGGTGGGTCGCTGCCCGGCTGCGGAGTACCGAAGCGCTGGCAGCTCAGCAGGAGCCCCCGGGCGTTGCGCTCCAAGAACCTACGAAGCTCGCAAGCGCTAAGCCCAAGTATCGGCACAAATTGAAGCGGGGGCCAGAATGGGACATCTGAAATCACGAACGATGATGTCATGCTGATATGAGAGGCAGGTAACGACTTATGCGACATGCATTGATAAGAGACGCCGCAGTCGCCGCACTCGCTGCCGGCATCGTTTTCGCGCAGGCGCCGGCCCGCAACATGCCCCGGGGTGACACTAACGCCCCGGAAAAACCGAACGACTTTATGCTCCGGCACCTGGAGCACCTCGCACAGGTTCTTAATCTCACGGATGCCCAAAAGGAGCAAGCTCGAACGCTTTTCGAGCAAACGCGCCAGGCTGCTCAACCCATCCGCCAGGAGTTAAGACTGAACCGAGAGAAACTCTCAGCCGCTGCCAAAGGCGACACGAGCGAGGCTGACATTCAGGAACTCGCCAACCAGCAGGGTCACCTGTTGGGACGGCTCGTGGCGATTCATACTGTAGCCGCATCGAAGTTTTATCATATGCTGACGCCGGAGCAGCGCGTCAAAGCCGACCAGATGCATGAAGATTTCAGGCAGAGAGCCCCCCTCAGAGAACGCCGGAGCGGCCCGTAGATCGCAGTGGGCTAATACCGTCGAGGACTGAAGGTTTGTCGGCAAACGAGCCGGCGGACCATGACGGCGCCTTTTTGTGATGCCTCGGCCCGGCAGGGTGGTTCAAAAATCCCATTTCCGATTGCGTAAAGGGTGGTTTTCTGGCCCCGGATTTCTGCTCAAACTTTTTGTTCCGGAGCCAGACTGCCGCCGACTCTCGATTTATCCCAGTCAAGCTGAAATCATATGTTGCTAATGCAATTGCGAGTCGGCCGGGACCGGCAGAAAGAAGAGGCTCGATTCAGTTCTCGAATTCCTGCGACCGTTTGCCGGACACGGCGTTACAGCTGTAGCCGGGACAAGTCTGCTTCGAGTTCGGCTCGATTTCAATTGCCGAGTCTCGTTGATGCACGCTCCTTGACTATAGACTAGACCAAGACCAGAGCCCGGCATAGCAATTGCCTCAGCAGTGGTTCCATTGCTTCCTATTCGTTCAGTCCGACTTAGAGCCTGGCGAATTGCAGGCGGCGCCGCTTGAATGGGAGCTGTAGCCCAAAAGAGCCGCTGATGCGGCGTTGTGCAATAAACCATTAGCTTTTGTGGCTCCGGCGATTCGAGCGCAAGTCCTTCGCTTGAACCCCGCCGGTCTCTGGCACACTAAAATAGGACCGGCAAGGTTCTGATTCAAACAATCCTGTTGATATTGGCGTATCCCGCTCCAGATTGATCGCCCTGGGATACAATCAGCCGTGGCGGGAGCACCGCACAGCTTTAGTGAGCCCGCCGCGAACGACCAGACCATTACAACCGCTACTAGCAACTTGCGGAAAGGGACGGATCATGGCCATAGCCAAAGGGGAGACTATCCAAGTCCGACGTCGGGAATTTCTCAAAGCAATAGCGGGGGCAGGAGCCTTGCATCCAGCGGTCCCCTTGTTGGCCCAAGGGCGTCCAGTTGCCAGCACGGCCCGGATCGACGTACATCATCACATGACGCCGGCGTTCTATCTCAAAGAAATGGAGCAGGAAGCGCGAGGGAGCGGATTCAATCCGCGGCCCTGGACACCTGAAATTTCATTGGCGGCGATGGATAAACACGGCATTGCAACAGCGATGTTGTCACCCGTGCAGCGCTTAGTGGCGGATTCGATGAGCGACCGCACGCCGAGAGCACGCAGCCTGGCACGGCGAAACAACGAATACAACGCTCAGGTCGTCAGAGACCATCCCGGCCGATTTGGCTTGCTGGCAGCTTTGCCGCTCCCCGATCAGGACGGGAGTCTCAAAGAGATCGAATACGCTTTCGACACGCTCCATGCCGACGGTATCGCGTTGTGGACCAGCTATCTCGACAAGTGGCCGGGCGACCCCGCGTTCGCGCCTGTGTTCGAGGAACTCAACCGCCGCAATGCTGTGGTGTTCTTCCATCCTGCGACTGCCTCGTGCTGCCGTAACCTGATCGCCGGGCTGTCGATATCCGGCATTATTGAATACGACCTAGACACAGCTCGAGCAGCCGAGAGTATCTTGGTCAACGGCCTGTCCGCACGGTTCCCGAACCTTCGCCTCATCTTTTCGCACTCCGGTGGAGCGCTGACGGTACTCGCGGCCCGAATTATTGATGACTTTCCGAAGGCCTTCGCTGCCCGGGCGCCGCACGGAGTCGAATATGAGCTGAAGAAGTTCTACTACGAGGTGGCACACGCCACCAAGGCGCCGGCCCTGGACGCACTTCGGGACCTGGTGCCGACCTCACAGATCCTGTTTGGCAGCGACGTGCCGATCCGCGAATATGAGCTGACCACCGAGGGGCTGGACCACTACACAGGTTTCTCGCCCGCCGATTTGCGCGCTATTTATCGCGGGAATGCCGAACAACTCTTTCCAAGGCTCAGAGCGTGACGCTTCGAGGGGAAAGGCGTTAGAGCGTATGGCTAGCTTCGGTTTAGTTTCCCGAAAGCGCGAGGCTCCCGATTTTCCTCCACAGGCTTTTGTACGGACGTAGGCGACCAACAACAGCCGCATGAATTAGTCGGCTGTCTTACAACCAAGACGGGTTGGCAATCGCGCCTTCGCAATCGGAGTAGATTGATCGAATCCAGGACCTGGCTGCTCGTGAAGGGCCGAGCAAACGTTGTTGCGATCTGCGGTTTCCTTCGCTGCGTCGGTAGGCGTCATGGCGCTCAACTAAGGATCCGCGTTTGGATGGTTTCTATCGCCGTTTCTCCGCGCACGATCTCCTAGAAATGCCGTAACCGGCACTGCCCTAAGCGTCAGGCTAGGCCCGCTACCTTTGGTTCGAGGTGCGCCGCGCGGAACTGCCGCCCGCCCATGCGCGATTTCCATGTAGTCTTCAGGTTGCCAACGAACTGGCAGTGTCGGGGCGCCACCTGATAGAGCACGAACAAATCTCCCATCCCGGGAAGCAGCAGTTCCGTCGCGCTCTTCGCCATCTACCCATTTTTGCCGCGCCGGAGAGTCGAAAACGCTAAGTGACCAGCACAGGTTCTGTGGACAAATCCGACAGAAACTGGGCGAGGATTCAGCGGCGCCCTCTGAATGAATGGATAGCACCCCCTTGTTCTCCGCAGCCTCCTAAAAAACAGATTCAATTTGAAATCCGGGCGCATTTCGATGTGGGGGATTCAAGTGCATGCCGTCCTGCCGGAGGGAGGAGGGCTCCAATAGAACATGCCGACATACCGGAAATTCTACACCCAGGCATGCAAGGCTATCAGCCCACTGATCGTACCGAGTATCGTAGAGGATTTCGTCGTTAGGCCGACCTTTTGGCCAGGATGGAAACGCCACTGAAAATAGATCGACTGCCTCTCGCGTTGCATCAAAGGCCAAGGGTTGCTGCATCTAAAAGAGTTCAATAGTTCGTCTTCATCCGTTCTAACGGGCGAGCGGACGTCGCGAGTTCTGGTGCCGGGAGGCGCGAAGTAGAATGCCGACAACTTGCCCGAGCACAAGCCTGAGCCCAGGTTGCCCCTGCGATGCCGTTACTGACTGGCGCCGGCGAGTCCGGTCCTTAGTCGGGTCGAGAGAGGTTTCCCGATGCCAGCCTGCGTAACGCCCGCGGTCGACGACGCTTGCGGCAGAGGCACCAACATCAATGAAGATTAGAATTTACAGGAGGTATTATGGCAACTACAAAAATCGGAATCGCGCCAATGAGAGTGGCTCAGATTCCTAGGGCGAGGGCAGATTTCGAGATCGTCGAGCGCGAGATTCCCACGCCGTGTGTGGGACAGGTACGCATGAAGGTAGAGGCCTGTGGTATTTGCCACAGCGACGTGTTCACCAAGGATGGTGATTGGCCCGGCATCCAGTATCCCAGGGTTCCAGGACATGAAGTCGCGGGGGTCATCGATGAACTGGGCGCGGGTGTTTCCGGGTGGAGGGAGGGACAGCGAGTCGGCGTCGGCTGGCACGGCGGCCAGGACGGCACATGTCTCGCTTGTCGGCGCGGAGATTTTCGCAATTGCCGGAGCCTGAAAATTCCAGGCATCAGCTATGACGGCGGATATCAGCAATACATGGTGGTTCCGGTCGAGGCACTGGTGGCGATACCGGAAGGCCTGGATGCCACCGAAGCAGCACCGCTGCTATGCGCGGGAATTACCACCTTCAACGCGCTGCGGCACAGCGGTGCACTACCCGGTGACCTCGTTGCGGTGCAAGGCATCGGCGGCCTCGGTCACCTCGGAATTCAATTCGCGAATAAGTTCGGTTACAAGGTCGCGGCGATTGGGCGCGGGCCTGGGAATGCGGCTCTCGCCAACAAACTTGGCGCGAGCATCTACATCGATAGCAAATCAACGAGTGCCGCAGAGGCATTGCAAAAACTGGGCGGCGCACAGGTAGTTCTGGCGACGGCCCCAAGCTCCAAGGCGATGTCCGAGCTGATTGACGGTCTGGCGCCCAACGGCAAGCTCATGGTGGTTGGCGTGACATTAGATCCCATTGAGGTCACACCGGTACAGCTCGTTTCCGGGAGTAGAACGATTCAAGGCTGGGCTGCGGGAACACCGGCCGACTCAGAGGACACACTGCGCTTCGCCGAATTGACCGGCGTGCGCCCGATGATTGAAACTTATCCGCTCGAAAAAGCGCCCGAGGCTTACGCGCGCATGCTGAGCGGTAACGCACAGTTTCGGGTCGTTCTGACAATGTGAACTTGCCTGCACTCAGCGGCACTCTCCTTTAGTCGGAGCCGCTGCCGCTCATTTCGAAGGTCAGGCAATCGGTCGGCTTGGGCGAATGGTTCGGGATTTCGAGGCGTTTGATGTCTTCGCATCCATAAGGCGGAACGCCTCACGGATCAATGCGCCCAACTGGTCGTCATCCACCTTGGACAGCTCGACTCCCACCCAGCCGGCCACGCCAACGTAGGGCGGCCGAAAATAGGTCGCGGGCGCCTCTTCAATCAGAGCGGCTTGAACGCCGGGAGCGGCCGGGATCCAAACGGCGACGTGCCCGAGGCCATGGTGGTTATTGTCGAACATGGCGAAGACCCGCCTCGGCGTGAAAAACGTCGGCTCGCCGTGCGAAGTCTTTTCGATCGTGCCCGGAATCGATGCGCAAATCCGGCGGACGCGGTTCAGTTGGTTCCCTTGATCCAATTTCGGAGCGGGTCCGATTTTCCGTTGCGTGGCCTTTGAGGGCATTTCCCTATTCTCGCCTAAGTACCCGCAGGACGCGGATGAATGCTGGTGGTTAGAAGAAGCGATGACGATGTCCTTTGCGACGAGCCACCAGCAAGCGCGACGACGCCAAGGCTGGGCGGGCAATCAAGGAGGGCCGTCGGAGAGAGAGAATACCTCACACCGATATTGGATCGGGTGCACCCAGGGGGCGGTCCGTTTCAAGCTCTCACCAGCATCTTGCCAGTGTTGTCGCCGTGCAGCATGCCAATGAAGGCTTTGGCCATGTTCTCGAATCCTTCAACCACCTCCTCGCGATACTTTAGCCTGCCTGCGCGGAGCCAGAGCGCCATTTGCGGGAGGCCTTCGGCGAACCGGTTCTGAAAACGGGAAACAATGAACCCTTCTACTCTGAGCTGCTTCACTAGAACCAAGCTCAGCAACCTCGGGCCCGGCTCGGGCTTCTCCAGGTTGTATTGTGAAATCTGGCCGCAGACTGAGATTCGACCGAAAACGTTCATCAGGGGAAATACCGCGTCGCTAATCGCTCCACCTACGTTGTCGAAGTAGCAATCGATACCGTGTGGACAAAGTTCCTTCAGCTTGGCCGAATAATCCGACGTCGACTTGTAGTTAAACGCTGCGTCGAAACCGAGGTCGGTGAGCATCCAGTCGATTTTGTCGTCAGTGCCCGCGACCCCGACGGTGCGACAGCCGTTAATCTTCGCGATCTGGCCCACCAGCGATCCCACTGCGCCCGCGGCGCCCGAGACCAGCACGGTTTCTCCAGGTTTCGGCTTGCAAATGTCGAGTAGGCCGAAATAGGCCGTCATGCCAGGCATGCCAAGTACGCCGAGAGCGGTGGACACAGCTGCCACCTCGGGATCGAGTTTCCTCAGCGACTTCGCGTCTGCCGTCGCGAACTCCTGCCAACCCCACATGCCGGCGACAAAATCTCGCGGCGAGAGGCCTGCGGCCTTCGATTGGACGACTTGCCCCACTGCCCCACCCTGCATCACGTCACCGATATTCACCGGGTCGGCGTAGGTTCGAACACCGGTTATGCGCCCGCGCATGTAAGGATCGACCGACCAGTAGGCGCTCTTCACCAGCACTTGCCCGTCGGCCGGTAAAGGCATCGGCAATGTGACCAGTGAAAAATCCGATTCCTTCGGGAAACCAACTGGCCGCGCGGCAAGCTTAAACTGCCGGTTCATGGCCGGCAAGGGACCAAGCTGAGTAGCTGACATAGACTTCTATTGTCTCAAGTCGTTCTTCCACCCGGCTTCACGCCGATCCCTCTCGATGCGTCAAGCCAGCGCATCGTCCAGATGATTCTTTAGAAAGGGAATTTTCTTGAGAATGAAACCCCGGGTACGAACCCGAGTCTTCTGCGTTTCCAGTATTTCCGGCAAACTGGCCCGAAGACGATTCGCGATGGTCTTACTGCGTGCACGCTAAGCCCGCCGGCGCACCAGTGGGCGCAGCCAGGTGAGCGTCTTCCGAAGGGAGTTTCTGAAACGCGAGGTACTGTACTGCCGGTGGCTGAGTCGGGGCCATGGTGAAGAACACCCCTACCGTACCCTTTGCGCACCTCATATTGAATTGCCCGCGCAGCCAATTCTCGGGCAACACCGGACCTGAATCCGAACACTCGCCAACCTCCTCTTTCAACTCGGCGATTTCCGCCTGCCGCTGTTCCACCGGCGCATCCAAGAAGAGGTTCACAGAGGCTATGCTATTCGCTTCGGCGTCGTCCCAGCGCTTCCACAGATTCAAAATGTGATCTCGCATCTTCGATTGCAGTGGCGTGGGTGGCAATTCCCGCTTACGCAGTGCACCGGTTTTCAGCATCTCGTCCCACGCCTGGCTGATCGGCTCCGCAGGCCCGGAATACGTCAGCGTTGCCATCGCAAACATTCCCACGCCATATTCGGGCAACCATCCCATGTATGAGCCGAATCCGGGCAAGCCGCCACCGTGCCCTACAATGTGCTCGAACCGGCAATCACTGGTGACTCGCAAGCCAAAACCGTACCCCGTCTCCGCGGCCTGCAGCACCCCGTTCGCAAGGCTGGCGGTGAGATTCGAAGGCGTCCAAAGATGAGCCATCTCCCGCACGGACGCCCTACGCACCGGCCCCGTATCAGAATCGTCACGCGCCGGCCATGCGGAAAGATGAAAGGCGACATATTTACCCAAATCGGTAGCGGTAGTCAGCAGGCCGCCCATCGACCCGAACACGCCGTGCGGGAGCGGAAGCTCTTCCCCATAAGTGCGATCCGGCTTCAAACGATAACCAGAGGCGCGCCTGTCAGCAGGCACCTCCGAAAACTCAAAGGTAGTTTCATCCATATGCAACTTCGAAAGAATCTCCTGCCGCATGTATTTCTCGAAAGGCATGCCGGATGCCTTGGTCACCACTCGCCCTAGCAACCCAAATGCGTAGTTGGAATACTCGTAGCGCGTTCCCGGCGGCGTGGAGAACGGAATGCCCTTCATAAGCCATTCGTCCAACTTCGTGTTGGTGGCGCTCAACTGCCGGTCACCCCAGGGGTTGTCCTCCGGGAAACCCGCGTTGTGGCTCAGCAACTGCCGGATACGCAGCGGCGCCGTGTCATGGGTCGGCAACCTCATGCGCGCAAACTCCGGAATCCATTTAGCCACTGGGTCTTCCAGGGACAACTTCCCGTCATCCCGCAGTTTCAGAATCGCCAAAGCTGTGAAGCTCTTCGTCATTGACGCGATGCGGAATGCGCTATCGCTTGTCACGAGCGCATTCGAAACACGGTCCCGAACGCCGAACGTTCCCACGTGGGCCAGTCGGTTATCGATAACGACACCCCACACCATCCCCGGAATGTTTCTCTTTACGGCATAAGCATGGAAGATGGCATCGATCCGCGGCATGGCCGATTCCAGCTTCTGTGTTCTCTGAAGGTCGGTAAAGCGGGGTGGCGGATAGTCATCTCCGGCCATCAGCCGCGCAGCCACCAACGCGAAGAGCATAATCCATCGCATGTAGCAAGCATGCCACAAGCGCGGTTCACAGGTACGGAGCAAGGTGGGAGATAGATTCCTTACGTGAAGCCGAGAAGCGCTTTCGAACTGGCCGTGTTCGCCGCCGACTCTGTCTTGGGCGAAGCGGTTTATGCAAAACGATACGCGGTAGGTCTCGCGAGAGGTCGGTCACGAGATGTTGATCAATAGGCCTGCATCCCCGTTCTCCATATGCTCGGTTCCGAACTGTGAGCAGTTCTGCGCCGTCGTAAGGTCTGCACCGAATCCATGCAAAAGTTGGAATGAGGTCCACGTGGAAGCTGTCGATATCAAGATCGGTACCTTTGTGTTTGAGTCCGGGTTTCGTGATAGAACATTTCGCGGGGTTCCTTTTTAACCCGTTGTGCATGAGTCTTGGGCTGCAGGGCTTTCCAGCAGCATGCGCCGGCCCACTCCCGATACAACCGAAAGAAATTATCGTTCGCGATCTAGGCGCAGGGTAAGGCCGTGAGACTTTCCCGGACCTGGAGCTAATAGGGCCTGGCTCCCTCTCTCGTTGCGACGTTTCGACAGTACTACAGTCCGTCCTCGTCCGTCACAGCTAAGGCAGGCACCGGCGTGTCCGGCGTGAGAGGCGGTGTGCGGGTATGCCACTCCGTGGCGCGCTCGTAGGCGCCGGCCAGTGCTAGCACGCGAGCCTCCGAGAAATGGGGACCGGCAATCATCAGTCCAACCGGAAGCCCGGCAGAAGTGAAGCCGCATGGCAAGGAAATCGCGGGGATACCATACGCGTTGAATTGACCAGTGTTTTCCAACTCGGGATTGAGCGGTCGATCGGTACGTTCGCGCTTGAGCGCCGCATCGATTTTGCGAGGAATGCGGCGCCGCGTCGGCAACACCACTAAATCGACATCCGCAAAGGCGTCATCGACGGTACGGCGCAATAGATCAAGCTTCCAGCGCGCACGGACATAGTCAGTTGCCTTCCGGTTGGCGTTGTTCTGGAGAATCCGCCGCGTGGGGATCTGGTAACGCTCGGGGCTGCGCGCGAAAAACTCCTCGTGGTAGGCGTTACTCTCACCTGCTAGGTTGATCTCCCGGACCGATGGAAGCGTAGTCTCTTTTGCCTCGCGAGTCATCTTTGCCAGCACTCGAACGGCTTCCTCCACCAGCTTGGCGACGTCGGCATCGAGCAGATCGAAGAAGGGAGCACGCGGGATACCCAGGCGAAATCCCGAAACAGGCTGTCTCATAGCCGCAGCATAATCCTCTTTACCGTGTTCTACGCTGGCGATATCGAGCTTATCGTACCCGGCCAACACGTTTAGCATCAGAGCGGCGTCTTCCACCGTCCGGACAATAGGGCCGCAATGATCGAGGGAGAGTGTCAGCGGGATGATGCCGTGAATCGAGACAAGCCCATAGGTCGGCTTTAGCCCAACGACTCCGCAGTAAGCCGCAGGAATACGGATAGAACCGCCGGTATCGGTGCCTAGAGCGCCAAAACACAGTCCAGCTGCAACCGCCGCGGCCGAACCGCCCGAGGAGCCGCCCGGATTTCGGTCGAGGGCCCATGGGTTGCGGACCGGCCCGTAGTAGCTCGTGGCGGAGGTGCCGCCCATCGCGAACTCATGCAGATTCGTCTTGCCGATCAAGACCGCGCCAGCATCCTTCAGCCGGCGCGTGACCTCGGCGTCTTGCTGCGGAACTCGGTCGTCGAAAACCGCGCTAGCCGCCGTGGTGCGCACCCCGGCAGTATCAATATTGTCCTTGAGTGCAACCGGAACGCCGTGCAAGGGACCGCGCAATTTGCCGGAACGCTGTTCCGAATCAAGTTGGTTCGCCTGGGCTAACGCGTGGTCGCGCATGATGGTGATGAACGCGTTGAGCTTAGGGTTGTAGGCTTCGATGCGGGCGAGGCAGGCCTCGGTGAGTTGCGTGGAGGTCACAGAACGCGCCCGAATGCGGCCTGCAGCCTCGGCGAGGGTCAGGCGTGCCAACTCTTCGCGAGCCTGCCCCTGGGCGGCAAGCGCACCGGCCAGGGACAACGTAAATCCGCGGCGAGAGATCTGATGCATAGAGTCAATCTTAAGCCAGACGAGGAGAGCCGGCTTAGGCTGCCGTCAAATTATCGGTAACAGGCTGAGGTGAAGGGGTCCGCGGCATCTCTCGTCTTTGGCCGGCAAAGGGCTCCCGCCCATGTCATGCGCGGCCAACCGCACACCGGAACCTCAGTAAGCGCTGGCGGATTAGAGGGATCGATCGCCACCACAACAACTGGTTCCACACCGCCGTGGGCGAAAGGCTGATCGTGCCAAACCAATCCGTCCTTCGATTGAAGTAGCATTCGAGACCTATGTCCCTTGCGTCCGGAACCGGTCTCGGCCCATACGAGATTCTTAGTCCAATCGGCGCGGGCGGCATGGAGAGGTGTGCAAGGCTCGCGACACGCGCCTGAACCGCACCGTTGCCTTCAAGTTGTGCAAAGAAGCTTTTTCGGAACGTTTTGAGTGTGAAGCGCGGGCGGTGGCGGCGCTCAATCATGCGAATATCTGCCAGCTTTACTATGTCGGGCCGAACTACTTCGTAATGGAGTTCATCGAGGGGACGCCGGTCGCGCCAGTGGATACGAAGCGGAAACTCCTCGACATCGCAGAAGTAACCCGTTATGTTGTGCACAACATAATGGGCCTATTCTCGTAAGCACCGAAGGCGGGCAGGCTCATTCCATCCGCAGAGCGGCCATCGGGTCGACGCGAGCGGCCCGTCGGGCGGGAACATAGCTGGCCGCGAGGGCGACTGCCAGAAGGACCACCGGGGCGGCGGCGTAAATGGCCGGGTCTCGGGGCGTTACTCCGTACAACAGGTTCTGAAGCACGCGCGCGGCGGCGAGCGATCCGGCGAGCCCGAGCGCGACCCCCTGGACGGCCAGCACCGCTCCCCGTTGCACGATGAGGCGCAAGACCTGGGTGCGGCGTGCCCCTAACGCCATGCGGATTCCGATTTCGCTGGTGCGCTGCGCGGCGAGGTAAGCCATCAGCCCGTAAATCCCCGCTCCAGCGAGTGCCAGCGCGATGGCCGCAAAGGCGGCAATGAGAGTGAGGTCGAACCGGCGCGGGCCCAGCGAATCGGAGACATAATATTCGAGCGGGCGGATCCGGGAAACAGGCAGTGAGGCATCGAGCGAGCGGACCATGGCGCGGACATCCCGCGCCAGTGCGGTTTCGCTGACGCTTGCTTGCAAGACGAGGGTTCCTGCTCCGCGGGGTGTAGGGAAGGGGTTCGCGGCGTACGGCACGTAGACATCTTCGGTGGGCTCCCGTTCGAGCGCGTTATTGTGAACCGATGCCGCGATGCCAATTACTTGATACCACGGGCCTTGGTCGTTGAAGAAAGCGAAGCGCTTGCCGAGCGCGTTCTCCCCTGGCCAGTAACGGAGCGCGGCCGTTTCGCTGAGTACGGCCACGTACCTGTTTGCCGCGACGTCGGTTTCGGTGAAATCTCGGCCTTCGCGCAGAGAAATTCCCATCGCACGCAGATATCCGGGGCTTACGATGCGGGGATGCAGGCGCCAGCGTTCGCCGGGTTGCGCGGTCCTGCCGAAGATCAGGATGCCGGTACGGTTGTCTTCTCCTGAGAGCGGCAGCGTGTCGGTGATTGCCGCCGACACCACGCCGGGCAGTGCGCTGGCGCGCTCCACTACGCGTTCGAAAAACGCTGCCTGCTGTGCCTGAGTCCGATAGCGGCTCAGCGGCAGCGTGATGCCCGCCGTCAGGGTGTGCTCGGCCCGAAAACCCGGGTTGACATTGACCAGTGCCAGAAAGCTCTTCATCAGCAGGCCTGCGCCGGTCAGCAGGACCAGGGACAAGGCCACTTCAGCCACGATCATGGCGCTGCGCAGGCGGTGGGCCCCGGCGATATTGCCGCGGCCGCCCGGACGAATCGCTTCCGCCAAATCCGTTCGTGCCGCCGCCAGAGCCGGAGAGACCCCGAACACCAAGGCTGCTACCACCGTGGAGACAAGCGTAAACAGGAGCACGCGTCGATCGACCGCCACGCTTGCCAGGCCGGCCCGCGCGAACGAATCAATGCTCTGAAAAAACCCTGTGCGGAACAGATCGAGCGTCCAAATCGCGAGCAGAACCCCGGCCGCGCCCCCGCCCAGAGCTAGCAGCGCGCTCTCAGCGAGCGATTGGCGGGCCAGCCGCCAGCGTCCCGACCCCAACGCCGCGCGCATGGCGATCTCCTTGCGGCGCACGGTGCCGCGCGCTAAGAGCAGCCCGGCCACATTGGTGCAAGCGATGATCCCCAGTAGCAGGACCGCGTATAGCAGCGCGCGCAACGCAGGCCGGAGTTCCCGGGTCATTTCGTCGCGGAGCGGCAGCAAGGCGGCAGCATGACCGCCATTGGCGTCCGGATATTGGCGTTCGAGTTGGCGTGAGAGAAGGTCCATTTCAGCGGTTGCCTGAACCATCGTGACGCCCTTAGCCAAGCGCGCGACACCAAAAAATGGATGGATGCCTCGGAACTGGAGCGCCTCCGGCGGGAAGCGCAAGGGAGTCACGATCTCGCAGTCGGCGGCAAACGGGTAGCGGAAGTCCTTAGGCAGCACGCCTATGATGAAATAGAGCTCGTTGTTGATCGAGAGGGTCTTGCCCACGATTCCCATGTCAGCACCCTGTCTTCGCCAATACGGATAAGTGAGAACCACGACGCGGTCGTTCCCGGGTCGGTCCTGTTCAGGTCCAAAGGTGCGACCCAGAAAGGCACTCACCCCTAAAGCATCAAAGAACTGAGAAGTAACCGCGGCTCCTGCGACGCGCTCCGGCTCGGTACGGCCCCCTATAATGAAGCCCGGCGACCAGTCATAGAGTGCCATGGCGGAGAAACTGTGGGCTTGGCGCTGCCAGTCCTGGAAATCCGGAACCGACACGGAACCGCGTTCGACGTTCTCGGCGGGCCGCTTTTCGCGCAGCAGCACGATCCGGCCGGCGTCTACGAAGGGCAACGGCTGCAGCAGGACGGCATTCACGACGCTGAAAATCGCAGTATTGGCGCCGATGCCGAGCGCCAAGGTGACGAGCGCGGCCAGGGTGAATCCGGGGTTCTTGCGCAGAATGCGAGCGGCGCAGCGCAGATCAGCCAGAAAGGTACCCATGGCAACCCTGCAGAGCAAGACTGTTTCCACTTTCCACGATGCTGGGGAATGAGGTCAACGTCCAAAGCATTCTGTCAGCCTGTCCGCTTATGGGAAAGCCCGTTCGCGGCCGGACGATACGAAGCCCGGCCATCATTCCTCTCGAAGAGCCTGCATCGGTTCGAACCGTGACGCCCGAATTGCCGGCGCTAACGAAGCCATGACCGAAACGGCCAGGACAATGAACACAACCCTTCCCAGCGTAACCACATCCGTGGCTGACACGCCAAACAGCATGCTGGAGAGCATGCGGGCAAAGGCTGCGGCGAGGGGTAGGCCCGCGACACAACCCCACCATGCAACACGCAGGCCCTGGTCCACAAACTGCCGCAGGACGTCGACTCGCAGCGCGCCCAGGGCCATGCGCAGCGCCACTTCGCGCCGTCTGAGGTGTACCAGGTAGCTGAGCGTTCCATAAAGTCCGATGCCGGCTAACGCGATGGCGGTCACAGCGAAAAAAGCTAGGAGAATCGTGCGAAGGCGGTTTTCGGCGTAGGCGTCAGAGATGTGGGCGGTCAATGGAGTGAGATCGTATACCGATCGCAAGGGTTCGAGTTCATGGATTTTGCGGCGGATCGTCCCAGCTAAGGAACCCGGTTCCCCGGGGACTCGGAGGAGAAAAAACGTGCCGGGCTGCATCGCGCCGGTACACCAATAGACAGTGGGAGGCGGTTCGCGGTCGAGGCCCATCTCGCGAACGTCGCCTACGATGCCGCGGATCTCCGCCGGAGACAGATTGGGATTCGAAGGCTGGACCAGATGGCGGCCGACCGCCGCCGATCCGTTCAAAAAAAGGTTCGCGAAAGAGCGATTGATCATCGCCGTGCTGACATTCAACTCATCCCGGCACCATTGGCCTGCAAGAATCGGGATATGCATGGCAGCAAAATATTCTGGAGTGACCCATCTTCCTTGGGCGAGCATCTTCGGCTCGGATTCCGCGCGGCCCTCGGTCGTCTTCAGCTCGATTTCGTACTGGCTCGGCACTCCCGGCAAGCTCATGGCGGTCGCGGCGGCCTCGACCCCGGGCACGGAGCGCAACCCATCCAGAATTCTTTCGGTGCGTTGTTTGGCAGGTTTTCCACCTGCTTCGGCCCATGTATTACTGATATGGAAGGTGAGCACGTGCAGAGGATCGAAGCCCGCAGAAACATGCCCGAGCTCCTCGAAACTGCGGAGCAGAAGCCCGGCGCCCGCGAGCAAAATTGCGGCCAGGGCAACCTGGATTCCGACCATCATGAACTGTACCGGGTTGCGCCCGGACACATGCGCACGGCCACCACGCGCGAGAGTCCCGGTCAAATTTCGCGTCCTGCCAAGGCCGATGGGTATGACTCCGCACAGCAATGTTACCGCCACCGCGCAGGCCAGCGAATACATCACGATACTCCCGTTCAGGCCGATTTCATCGACGCGCGGCAGGTCCTTGGCTAACGTGCGAAACACTTGGGAGCTGGCGGCCGCCAGGAAGAGTCCAACGAGCGCGCCGGCCACTGCCAAAATCAAAACTTCTGTTAATAGCTGGGCCGTCACCGTACCCCTCGAGGCGCCGAGGGAAAACCGGATCGACGTCTCATGCTGGCGCGCGGTGGCGCGTGATAGCAGCAAAGCCGCAATATTAGTGCAGGCGATCAGCAGCAGCAGCGAAACCGATCCGAACAGTAACCACAGAGACCTCCTGATTCCACCGACGGTCGACTCCTTCAGGGGCACAATCGAAACCGACTTGTTGGCATCAGTCTTCGGAAATTGGCGGCCCAGATTGAACTGCACGGCGGCGAGATTAGTGCGCGCTTCGGCCAGGCTGGTGCCTGGTTTCAGACGGCCGATTGCGGTGAACCAGGTGGCTTCGCGGCTCTGGGCATACGGCGCGTCCGGAGGGCTGGGCGACCAGAGGTCAACGTCGCTATCCGGAAAGTGGAACGAGGCCGGCATAACGCCGACGACCGAATATGAAAACGCGGAGACGCGCAGGGTCCTGCCCACGGCCAAGGGGCTGCCACCGAAGCGCCGCTGCCACAGGCGGTAGCTGATAAGAACCGCATTGGGACCGCCAAACCGTTCTTCCTGGGGAGTGAAATTGCGCCCCAGGGCCGGCGCGACTCCCAGGACTTGAAGGAATCGGGGTGCTACCAATGCCCGCTTGAGTTTCTCGGGGAGTTCGCCAGAGGTTTCGGAAGCATCTTCGGAGTAATAGCCGGTTATTGCCTGCAAGGTGCTGTTGAAGCGCTGCCACTCCTCGAGCCGGACCGGCGCCACAAAGGGATCGGGAATCGTAGGTTGAGATTGTGCCAACGTGACCAATTCACCCGCGTCCGGAAACGGGAGCGGCCGAAGCAGCACTGCGTAGATGGCGGAAAACACCGCGCTATTCGCGCCAATTCCGAGCGCGAGGGTCAAGACCACGGTGACCGTGAACGCCGGCGTTTTCGTAAGAGCCCGCACGCCGAATCTCAGATTGCGAACTATCGCTTCCAACCAAACATTGATGTTCATGTCGCGGGTCCTTTCCAATTGGGTCGAGAAGTTCCCGAACTGCCGCCGCGCGACACGCGCGGCTTGCGCCTGGGTCATGCCGCTTTCCTGCAATTCGTCTATCCGTTCGGTGAGGTGGTACGCGAGTTCCCGTTCCAAATCCCGCTGCAGCCGGGAAGGCCGCATGACGTTCCGAAGCCGCTGATACCAGCTCATGTTGCTGCTCGTTAGGCGTAACGAATCACGCGCGCCACGCCCGCCGTGAACCGTCTCCAGCTCTCCTTCTCTTGCATGAGCTGCTTCCGGCCCCGGGCCGTCAGCGAATAGAAACGAGCGTCCCGGTTTTTCTCGGTCTTGCCCCACTCCGCCCGAACCCAACCGTCCTGTTCCATGCGATGGAGTGCCGGGTAGAGCGAGCCCTCCTCGACGCGCAGCGATTGTGCCGAGACCCGTTGAATATAGCCGGTGATGGCATATCCGTGCATCCGCTTGCCGCACGCTAAGGTTTTTAGGATCAACAGCGCCAGCGTGCCCTGGAGAATGTCATTTTTCTTCTTGCCCACGTCGATACCTACCTATCTATGCCTCACTAGCCATCGCAATTGACGTCTTAGACGATGAACCCGTCGCGCGGTTAGGAGAGCGAATCCTATGGTGGCTATCTCCTCAGCTGGTGTGGCAATCGGGACCGGTTGCCGCCGACCGCCTTCGAGCGTTTTCGACACCGGGGCGCACACACCTCTAGCCGGGCCAATTTGACTGGAAACGCCCGACGATTCCTTTTGATAGCGGCGTTCCTGGCGTCATGCCGCGAGTCGACTATATGGCCACATGGGTGGGCCTCGGGGTGCGACTTATGTCTCGAGACCAACAGCGTCGAGCGTTACGAATCCAAACGCGGTAGTACTATGGCGCTGGCGGATTGGTCTCCCCCGATGCGTTTGATTGAACTCTGAAAATCGCGAGGGCTGAAGATCGGCGAAGGTGCTGCCAACCACAACTTGATCGAGTTCGAAGGCCGGGAAGAGCTTGCTTCCCCAATGAATTCCACGCGGATCCGGAACAGGCGAATGGTACGATCCGGCGGCCCTATCACTCGGACGGAGACTTGTGCGCCTTTTGAGCTAAACGATCGCATCCTGTCTGTTCGCGACGGTGCGGGAAATGCGACGGCCGAAACGGCCGCCACACGGACCTGCCGATAAGCGCGCCCAAATCCACGCGACGGGGAACTGACGCGGGCGTGCTCGACAGAAATTGCGAACCTTATCACGATGGTAACGCGGACCAACCTAGTTGACGCCGGCTGAGTCCGCAAAGACCTCTGACCAAATCCTCTCTCGCCTAAGCGCTGACGCTGCTATAGGTTAGCCACGAGAAGCAGGCTGTGGCGGAATAGACTTCTTTCAATCCAGAGATTACAGCGGTTGAGGGCGGTACGGAACTATCGTTCGATCTTTTGCGTACAATAGCGGGGACGATAAATCTTATGACAGTCGCGACAACCAGCCCCCAGTTGAGTCACATCCACGCGCTGCTCGCGGAAAACGGTTATGAAATCTCCGAGCCGGCGCCTGACACGTTAAGAATCCAAGAGGTACAGAGCGGAGTGTCTATACAGGCGGTCCTCCAGGGCGAGATACTCTTCTTTTCGCTCACGTGCACCGTGGTTCCTCGCTCGGCGATCACGCCTGGGTTGATGGGCCGGATGCTGTCAGCTGAAAACGGCATCTCCACGTCACACTTTGAGCTCTATGAATTGAGTGGAGGCAAAGTCGCCGTGACACTCAACAACTTCTGCAAGCTGCAGGACATGGGCCCCGAAGATGAGGACGATATCCTCTCCTGCGTGCATTTCCTGTTGGCGGATGTTTTGAGCGCGCGGCGCCTACTCGCCGAGCTGGGATCGTAAAGGAGGACGACTATGGGATTTTTCGCAGACTTTTTCAGTCGCGTGGGGCGCATCGCGCGAGGCCAGGCCAACTCAGGTGTTGACGCCGTTGAGGACGCCACGTTTGAAGCTACCGTCAGGCAGACGGTGAGCGACATGAAGAACGAGCTGAACAACGTTGTTCGGGCGTCCGCTGCTGCGATGAGCAACTACAACCGACTCGACGCGGAGTACCAGAAGTACGTGCGGCAGGCGCAGGAATGGAAGGCTCGGGCAGGCCTCGCTCTGGATGCGGGCAACGAGGATCTGGCGAGGCAAGCTCTCGGCAAAAAGGCCGAATGCGACCGGCAAGTCGCCTCAATGCAGCAAGCAGTCCAGAGCGCTCAGCAAACCAGCGACAAGCTGAAGCAGCAAGTTGCTGAGCTGAAGCGCAAAATCGATGACGGAGAGCGCACAGCCACCACCCTGGTGGCACGGAAGAACGCCGCTTCAGCGCAGCGGAAGGTCTCGGAAGCCATGGCCGGGGTTGGGCATGCGGACAACGCCTTTGCCGCGCTCAACCGCTATGAGGAGTCCGTGGCGCGCGAAGAAGCCACTGCCAAAGCTTTCGACGAACTGGCCACCGGCAAAGACGACGACCTGGAAGCCAAGTTTGCACAACTGGGTGACCACAGCGTCGATGCCGAGTTGGAGGCGCTGAAGCAGGAACGCCGGAAAAACGCCGCGCCGCCGCCGAGTCTGCCGAAAGAACTGCCTGGACCGGTCAAGTCTCTCGCCGCAGGACAAAAGGCCATCGACAAGGCCTGATGGGCGGGGGCACCGCACAGATGACTGCCGTTGTTCTCCTCGTCGTGTTGAGCGCTCTTTTGGGAATCGTGTTGATGCAACTCTATAAGAAGCCGAATATTCCGCCGCCGCGGACGGCGAGTCCGGATCTCTCGAATTTGCGAATCAGCGACGCCCGCGCCGGAGATGTCATCTCAATCGACGGCGCAGGGGACAACCTAACCGACCTCGACTTCACCGCCGACCGCCACATCCGTTACATTGCGGGTGCCTACCGCTGGTTTGAATTGAGCGGCGCTTACCGCGAGCGGCGCGTGGTGCTCCGTGTGGCGGGGGACGAGGAATTGGAGGTCAGCCTCCACAGCGATCCGCGAAAACTGTCGCTCATCGATCTAGGCCTCGCCGAGGAAGATCTGGCCGACATGGATGAGCGCCAAAACCCGGAAGATGTGTTCGAGTTTGATGGCAAGGATTGGCGGTATCGCCGTAGCCGCGAAGTGAAATCCTGGCGCGACGGCGATACCGACGCCACTAGCTTTTACTATTGGGAATTCCAGGAGCGCGAGGGAAAACGGCTTTTGACGGTGCGCAAGTTCGAAGGCGAGCCGTTTACCGTCGCCCTTCACACGGAAATTCCCGCGGGGGATATTACCGTTTACCGAGGCGACCGGGCTTGAAAATTTAGCCCGAGCAGCACGAGGAATCCATGAGCCGGCCAACATTACGAATACTTGCGGCCACCCTCACTACGCTCATTATCGTCGTGGCGGTCAGTGCGTTCGACCGTCTACCCGGCAGTCTTCGGGCGCAGATCGACTCTGAGCGGGGCGCGCTAGGCGTCGCCCATGTGCAGTTGAAGACACTGCAGGATGCGGTCGCCCGTGAGACCCAAGCCGAGGCGAGCTTTTTCGGCGCCGTCCCCGCAAGCCGACGGTGGCCTGGCCAGTTCCAGGAGGCCGCCGGAAGCTTGGAGTCGGCTGGCCGCGATATTGACGAGCTCTCCCGACTCGAAAAGCACGGCCACTACCGCGACAGGCAGCACGCCGAACTCCTGCTGTCGCACGAGCGCGGAGTGCGCAATGGGGCTTTGCGCCTGGCTTCTGCGGCCGAGACCGAGGCGGCGCGTTGGATCGACCGGAAGCAGCGGTTACCGGCGGAATTGCAACAGATGGAGCGGGATCATCAGTCTCTCCATGGCTTCGATATCGCTGCGCTCGCCTCGGCCATTGAGCGCGCCGAGACCGATTGGCCGGAAAAGAAGCCTGACCTCGAATCGCGCCTGGCCTCCGTTCGTGGCGTGGTCAGACGCGGCGACGAGCTGTGGCAATTCACCGCCGTAGGCCGGCAAGAAGCGGCAGCCGGGAAAATCGATGACCGCGACGTGGGAGCCTTATTGGCGTCGGCCGATGAACTCGATGCTTCCGCAAGCGCGTTGCCCAGGCAAGCCAAGGAGCTTCAATCCTTGGCTGGTCAACTCTACGACTCCTGGGACAAGATTCTGGTCGATATGGAAGTCCGCGGTATCGGATCTAGCCGCGACTACGACCAGAAGATTCGTACGGTCCGGACTCATCTCGGGGTTACCTCCTCCGAGGAGCAGTGGGTGAGCGTCTCGCCGACGACCTATGCGGCCATGCACAACGACCTCGGCATGGCGATCGAACAAAAACCCGCTGGCAAGTATGATTCCGAATCCGACCACGTGGCGCAACCGGCGGGTTTCGCGTATGTGGCGTCGCCTTCGGAAGGGTCGAATCAATACGGCCACTGGGAGCAGCGCGACGGCCACAGCTTCTGGGTCTTCTACGGCCAGTACGCACTTCTTCGCGACCTTCTGTTCAACCGTGGCTATCGCCCGCTAGATCGAGGCGAATGGGAGAGTTACCGAACCGAGCGCAGTAGGGGACGTACCTACTACGGCCAAGATCCCGACGCCGGCGCAAGCGCCCCCAAGTATGGCACCAACGGCACGACAACCGAGCAACGCTACTCCGGCAGCACCTATGCGAAGAGTGGAGGCTTCCGCGATTCGCCATACGCTTCAAAGCGTGGATCGTACCGCGACTCGCCGTACGCTTCACCGTTAGCTCGCGGCGAAGAAGCCGACCGGGCGCCTAAGACCTTCGGGCGCAACTCCCGGCCCGGCGAGCCGGGGGCCGCTCCACCTGCAGAGCATTCCTACCGGCCCGCGCCTCGCCCGGCGCCGCACCGCTCCCTAGGGGGCGGAGGCCGGAGATTCGGGAGGAGAGGCCGTTGATGCCTGAGGAGACGCAGTCGCGTTTGGGAAGGCCTGAGACCTGGCGTCACCGATAAAATGTGGAGACCTTGATTTTTTCAGGCCCACAAGCTTCCAATGTCCCGCCCTTGAACAGAGTGTCGGCTTCTGTGGGTTCACATCTCAATCTCTCCGGCCGTATCTCTTAACTCTCGTTTTTGGGACCAATTATGGAACGGTTGATCGCGTGCGAATGTGGTGGTCAAGCGGTTTAGGGTCGTGATCTCGCACGTGGAAGGCTTAATAAGACCCCCGAGTCGCGGTTGTCGCCGCGCAGAATCGTTTGGGAAGTGAATCGAACACTTGATTTAGGGCTCCAGCAAAAGCGGATGAGACCGGATCCTCCCCCCGGATTTCGAGTGCCTGCCCCGGAAGCGTTTTCATTGACAGACAGACGACCCATGTCCTCGGGCAACTATTCGTTCAACAACCGATTGATATGGGGCGCAAGCAGATCGGAATCTGGCCGCACAAATTTCCCTTCGTGGAGGCTCAGGTTACGGTCGCTGCCGGATGAGAAAAACGGGAGCTTTTCACCGAAAACCCGTTTAGTCCCTGGCTTACTTCTTCCGCTGCCGGCGCCCATAGCCGCGCCGACCGTCTTACGCCAAAAGGAAGCCAAGCACCGGTTGGTCTGTGGATCCAGACTGCTGCTCGGGTTATCGCCAGCACGGCGGAGTGTTAGTCCGTACCTGGTCGCGAACGGATACCCGGGATTACCGGACGTTGGCGAGCATTTCCGACGTGGCTTCGGCAACACGGTTGAACTGCTCCGGCCCAATATCGGAGATGTCGGCGACCACGGACCGATTCACTGTGACCAGGAACGTATTCGTCACGGCTGGGTTTAGATTGTAAACCCGTGCCGCCGCATCCTTCGGTCCCTTCGTAAAGAACGTCAGAGGAATTTCGAGATGGGCGGAGCGATTCAGCTCCTCGAGCCATTTCTTGGAGCTCTCGCCGGCGATGATCATCGCCACGGCCTTGAAGTTGCGCGACCTGTTTTTCAAATACAAATCGTTGAGCTGGACGATCTGCCGCGCCGTGGCATCGGAGGTTTCGCGGAAGAACGCCAGAACGTTCGGCGCTTTGTCGAAATCACAGACGTAACAGATGCGCTCCCCTTTATGGGGTCCTGTGACATCCGAGACCGGAATTGATTGCGTGGTGGCGCCAATCGGGAGACCGGAAACGATCTCATCTGCCCACGCAGTTGCGGCCAGCAGAGTCGGGTAGAGGATCGCGAAGGTTGCGAGACGGTCGATTCTGCTCATTTCGCAGCCTTTTCTTCGTCCTTGCTCACCGTCTTGTATTTCAGCTCCAGCCACCTAAACCAACCGCCTTTGAGCACCTTAACATTGCGGTAACCAAGAAGACTCAGCTGGCGCGCCACGTCCGTGGAGTCTTCGTGATCCTTGCAGGCGCAATAGACGACGAGCGTTTTCTCACGAGGCAGAGGCACGGGCGCGGTAATGTTCTTCGAGTAGGGAAGGTTGACCGCGCCGGGAATATGTTCTTCCTCCCAGATCGCAGGAGCTGCCGTGTCGACAATCACGATGGCCGATGAATGGTCGTCGATCTGTTTTTTCAGCTCCTGGGGCGTCATAAAGTCGGGGACATATACATAATCCTCGACGTATTCGCCGTCAATGAATGCGCCCTTTTTGGACTCCTGTGAAAAGCCGAGCGCAGGCGCCATCAGACCAAGCACCAACGCAGGCGCCAGCAACGACGGTATAAGTTGCCGGTGATGGACGTAAGGTGATCCACGCCTCATAGAACCTCCAATATAATTAGTTTTGAGGAGCAAGATGTTTTGCCTATAGGTGGCTCGCGGCATCACGATACCCCAATCGTCGCTAGAACAACGCTCCAATTTCGCGCTCGAACTGTTCCCTGGTGGTGAAGCCGTCATGTCTGCCGCAGATCCTGCCGTCGCGAGCAATGACGAAAGCCGTCGGGAGCGGGAGGTCGCCAAAAGCCTGTTGCAGGTCGTCACGCCCGGCACCCATCAGAATCGGGTAGTTCATCTTGAGTTGCCTGGCGAACCGTTTCACGTCCGACGTGGATTCATCCATCGAAACACCGATCACGACCAAGCCGCGCGACCGGTACCTGTTATACAACTCGATGAAGTCGGGAATCTCCTTCCGGCAAGGAGGGCACCAGGTCGCCCAGAAGTCCAACAGAACCACCTTGCCTTTGTAATCGGACAACGCGAGGGGCTTGCCATGGATGTCCTTGAACGTCAAATTGAGATTGGCGACCTTCGCATCGGCGCCGCAGACCTCTGCGGCTTCAGAGCTCAACGGTTGCAGCGCGATCCCGAACGCGAACGCCACGCTGAACGCGATCCGAGCGTTTGCTGTAGGAGTCTGCCGCATCGAGCTTCTTATCTCCAATCGTCGACCTTGACGCTTCTCCGATAGGCGCATTCATTCGCGCTCCACCGGATGTTGCCGCTTCCTCCGACTACGACCACCTCGACGTTGTCGAG
>Ga0306920_100002186_pt1 | contig 24623 bp, 21 predicted proteins | sample flu12Cox44000170_FD_204666 | JGI IMG/M metagenome (GOLD analysis project Ga0306920, IMG submission 204666) | Lab enrichment of tropical soil microbial communities from Luquillo Experimental Forest, Puerto Rico - flux4day.12C.oxic.44.000.170 (v2)... | ecosystem: Environmental > Terrestrial >...
AGGCCCAGCTGTAGCTACCGCTCACGCCATGGCCACGCGCGAAGCCGGTCATGCTCGAGAGCGCCATCGGCTTCAATCCCGCGGAAGAGCTCGAATGACAGGATCGGGCGCGGACCTTAGCGGCGGCGGAGGGCGCTCACAAGACCGCGCTGGACCGGCTGCATTATTGCGCCTCGCCCACGGAGCGCGGCACACCGTTCGCGCCGCGCCTGCCGCGGCCGGGCTGAGCGGGGGGCGCTGTGCGTGCCGGCTCCGTTGGCGCCTGCGCCTCCGAGCCCTCGCCCTTCTGCTCATGTTCGAACACGCGCAACCGCGCGACGTTTTTCAAATGCTGATCGTACGTTTCCGCGAACACGTGTCCGCCGGTGCCGTCGGCTGCGAAATAGAGTTCCTTGGTGCGCGCCGGACTGGCGGCGGCTTCGATCGAAGCGCGACCGGGGTTGGCAATCGGCCCGGGCGGCAGGCCGTCGATGATGTAAGTGTTGTAGGGCGTTGGCTGCTCCTTCTCGGTCTTGGTGATGGGATGACCGAGCGAACCCTTCCCGAAGACCAGGCCGTAGATGATGGTCGGATCCGACTGCAGCCTCATTTTCTGCTTCAGCCGATTGGCAAAGACCGCGGCGACGCGCGTGCGCTCTTCGGGTCGGGCGGTCTCCTTTTCGATGATCGAAGCGAGAGTGACGAGTTGGTCGGGTGTCTTGATCGGTAAATCGGGACCGCGGCGCTCCCAAACTTCCCGTACCAGCCGCTCCTGCGCCGAACGCATGCGCTGGATCATCTGCTCGCGGGTGAAGCCGCGATGAAAGTTATAGCTGTCCGGGAGAAGGCTACCCTCGCGCGGGATGTCTTTGATGTTGCCGGTCAGAATGTCGTTCTCCAGCACGCGCGCGACGATCTGCTCGGACGTCAAGCCTTCGGGAATCGTGATCTGGTGTTGCACCACTTTGCCGTCGGCGATGGTCTCCACCACGCTGCGGACGCTGGCCCCTTTGGCAAACAGATACTCACCGGCCTTCAGTTCCGAACGCGCGTTCAGCGCAAACACACCGCCGATAAAGACGAGGCGGTGCTCGCCGATGACCCCCTCGTGTTTGAGCAGGTCAGCGATATCGAGCAACCCGGAACGGGGTGGAATGACGACGAGCTTGTCCTCCTGCAGCGGGCCAGGTGCTTCGAACCGACTCTTGCCGATGGCGACCAACGCACCGCCGGCAACAAGAAGAAGGACCAGCGCGGTGAAAATCGCATTACCCAGAATCACCAGCGGATTGCGCGCGCGTCGCGAAGGACGCAAAGCGCGCGTTGGTAATGGCACGTGGTCCGGCTCGAGCGCCGCGCGCGGACTGCGCGGAGTGATCCGTTTGTGCTCCATGCCTCGCGAGGTCGGCGGCGGCATCGAACCCGTTTCAGATCCGAGGGGCGCAGCTGTTCCCTGCAGTTTCGCGCGTCCCAGATCGGAACCGCCGGAAGAAGCGGGTGCGCGCGCTGCGTTGGCGCCAGGCGGCGCCTTGTCCGAGCTCACCGCCGCGCTCTCCCCTTAGTGGCCGCCATTGCTGTTACCATCAGCGTGTAAACCTTGCGGTCGTTCCGCGCCCGAGTCGTGTCGGGCCGTCAGCGAAGTCCAAAGCAACATTGCACGACCGAACCGACGACATTTGGTGGTGAATATGGCCAAAGGTAGGAATGTCGTCACGCATCCGCGCAGCGGCGAAATACCAGCGAGGCGTTAGTCCCGCCAAACCCGAACGAGTTGGACAGCACCACATCGATATCGCGCTTTTTGGACTGATGTGGCACGAGATCAATGGGCGTTTCCACCGACGGGTTGTCGAGATTGATGGTGGGCGGCGCAATGCCGTCGCGCATGGCGAGGATGGAGAAGATGGCCTCCACGGCGCCGGCCGCGCCCAAGAGGTGGCCAATGGAGGATTTGGTGGAGGACATGCACATGCGGCCCGCGGCATTGCCCACGAGACGGTGTACGGCGGCCAATTCGATCTCGTCGCCGACCGGCGTCGAGGTGCCGTGCGCATTGATGTAGTCAATCTCAGCTGCCGAGATGCCGGCACGCTTCATCGCGGCCTGCATGCAACGCAGCGCGCCATCCCCATCCTCAGCGGGCGCCGTGATGTGGTGGGCATCCCCCGATAGTCCGTAGCCGATGAGCTCGGCGTAGATCCTGGCCCCGCGCCGTTTCGCGTGTTCATAGGTCTCGAGCACGACGATGCCCGCTCCCTCGCCTATTACGAAACCGTCGCGATCGCGGTCATAAGGTCGCGATGCGCGCTCCGGGGTATCGTTGAATGAGGTCGAGAGCGCGCGACAGGCGATAAATCCGGCCACTCCGATGCGCGAGACGGGGGATTCGGCGCCGCCCGCCACCATCACGTCGGCATCACCGAGCGCGATCAGCCGTGCAGCATCGCCGATCGCATGCGCGCCGGTCGAGCAGGCCGTTACGACGGCATGGTTGGGCCCCTTTAATCCATGCGCGATCGACACGTATCCGGATGCAAGATTGATCAGGCGCCCTGGAATGAAGAATGGCGAAACGCGCCGCGGTCCTCTTTCTTTCAGTACGATTGCGGTTTCGGCAATTCCGGTAAGGCCACCAATCCCGGAGCCGATCAAGACACCGGTGGCGATCTGGTCCTCGTAGCTGGAGGGTTTCCAGGCCGCATCGTCGAGTGCCTGCTGCGCCGCGCAAACCGCAAAGATGATGAAGTCGTCGACTTTGCGCTGCTCCTTCGGCTCCATCCATTGATCCGGATTGAAGCTGCCGTCCGCGCCGTCGCCCCGCGGGACCTGGCAGGCAATTTTCGCCGCCAAATCGGAGACATCGAACGACTCGATGCGTCGCGCTCCGCTCTCACCGTTGATCAGCCGCCGCCACGTCGGCTCGACGCCGCATGCGAGCGGCGTGACCATGCCGAGCCCGGTGACAACCACACGTCGCATGCTGCGACTCCTTGGCCGCACAGGGCCAATATCATATTCCCCCGACGCTGGGGCGCGCCAAAACAATCTCCGTCGTCAGATGATTGGGGGCCGGCCGAGGCGGCGGGATCTAGCTCTTCGCGTTCTTCTCAAGGAATTTGATGGCGTCACCCACCGTCAAAATGGTCTCGGCGGCATCATCGGGAATTTCGCAACCGAATTCCTCCTCGAATGCCATGACGAGTTCGACAGTATCGAGGCTGTCGGCACCGAGATCATCGATGAAGCTTGCATTCTCGGTCACCTTATCCGCTTCGACGCCCAGATGCTCTACAACAATCTTTTTCACCCGCTCGCCAATGTCGCTCATCGCTCCAACCTCGTGTCCTTTGGATTGGGCTCGACCGGTCAGCGCCCCCGAGCCGTTGCGGTATGGGCTTGCGTGGTGTCCGTCGGATCATCGAGGTCGCGAGCGGACCCCTATGATGATTGGCCCCGGTACGCCCCCACCAACCGAAATTCGGTTACCATACTTCAAATGCCTTGACCAGCGCGGCCGCGCCGCAGCCGCAGCCTCGACAGGGCTGCAAAAACGCCGCTAAATCATGGCCATGCCGCCGTTGACGTGCAGCGTTTGGCCGGTCACGTAGCCCGCCTCATCGGAGGCAAGGAATACGGCCGCCGCCGCCACGTCTGCGCCCGAGCCGAGGCGTCCCGCCGGTACGCGTGCGAGGATCGCCTCACGTTGTTTGTCATTGAGTTTCTCGGTCATTGCCGTGGCGATGAAGCCGGGCGCGATCAAGTTCGCGGTCACGCCACGCTTGGCATATTCAGCGGCGATCGATTTGATCAACCCGATCATGCCAGCCTTGCTGGCGGTGTAATTGGTTTGACCCGGATTACCGGTGACGCCGACGACGGAGGTGATACCGATGATGCGGCCGAAGCGGCGACGCATCATGCTGCGCACCGCGGCGCGCGCGAGACGGAAGGTCGCGGTCAGATTGACCGCGACGACCTGATCCCAGTCCTCATCGCGCAGCTGGACCAGCAGGTTGTCCCTGGCGACTCCGGCATTGGCGACCAAAATATCGAGTTTGCCCATCGTCTCCTCGGCCTTCGGCACCAGCGCCTCGACCTCGTCCTTATCCGCGAGATTGCAAGGCAGCACATGAACTCGCTCCTTGAGCGCACCGGCAAGCTCGTCGAGCACGGAGCGGCGCGTGCCGGAGAGCGCGACCGTCGCACCCTGCCGATGCAATGCGCGAGCGATCGCAGCGCCGATGCCACCGGTTGCTCCGGTGACGAGGGCGCTCTTGCCGGTCAAATCAAACATCGGCGTTCTCCTCTGCCCCCCCTTCAGGCGGGCGCGCGCGCGCTCTTGAAGGCCGCAATATCGTCGGGCGTTCCCACCGCAAAACCGCGCGCGCCTTCGACGATGCGCTTGACCAGACCGGTCAATACCTTGCCCGCGCCGATTTCGTAAAACGTGGTCACGCCCTGCGCGGCCATGAACGCAATCGATTCGCGCCAACGCACCGTCCCGGTCACCTGTGCGACGAGGGCCTGCACGATCTCGGCCGGATCCCGGATCGCCTTGACCGATGCATTGGCCACGATCGGCACGACCGGCGGCTTGACCGCGACCTTGGCCAACGCCAGTGCCATGGCATCGGCCGCAGGTCGCATCAGTACGCAATGGAATGGAGCCGATACTGGGAGCAGCACGGCACGCCGGGCGCCCTTCGTTTTGGCAAGCTCGATGGCGCGCTCCACCGCCGCTTTGTCGCCCGACACCACCACCTGGCCCCCGCCGTTGTCGTTGGCCGCCTGACAGACTTGTCCGCGGGCTGCCTCGCTCGCGAGCGCCACGACCTCGTCAAATTCGAGACCGAGCACCGCCGCCATGGCACCGCTGCCAACGGGAACCGCTTTCTGCATGGCCCGACCGCGAATGCGCACGAGGCGGGCGGCATCGGCAAGACTGAGCGAGTCTGCCGCCGCCAGCGCCGAATACTCGCCGAGGGAATGGCCCGCTACGAACCACACATGACGCGCCAGATCGATTCCTGATTCGGTTTGAAGCACACGCATGACCGCGACCGAGACCGCGAGCAGCGCCGGCTGCGCGTTCTCCGTGAGCGTCAAGCTGTCCTGCGGTCCCTCCCAGATAATTTTCGAGAGTCTCTCTCCGAGCGCCGCGTCGATTTCGTCAAACACTGCCCGCGCCGGGGCAAAGGCATCGGCCAGCGCCTTGCCCATTCCGACCGCTTGGCTGCCCTGCCCCGGAAATATGAACGCGACCGACATTCCCCCGTCCTTTGATGATGATGCTTACCCTGTCAAGGCGAGGGCACAAGACGCCGCCGGATGGGAGGCCTAGTCTGCGCCTTGCGTTTTCAGCAAAACCCCTTATAACCCGCGCTCCGCTCGATCCCGGCCGGGAGCTGAACGGACGGCCGCGTGCGAAGTCACGCGGCAGGACCTGATGGTCCGGCGTCCCGTGTTTCCGCCTTCTGAGCTTTCGAGCCTTTCCCGAAGGGTTCGAAGGGCTGCGCGCCGGGGGGGACGCACGCGAAGCTAAGGAAAGGCGCACCCATGCCGCTTTATGAACACGTGTTCCTGACGCGCCAGGATGCCAGCGCGCAACAGGTAGAAGAGCTCACGGCACAGTTCAAAGGCGTCATCGAGCAGCTGGGCGGCAAAATCAGCAAGACCGAGCAATGGGGCGTTAAATCGCTCTCTTACCGGCTGCGCAAGAACCGCAAGGCGCACTTTACCTTGTTCAATGTCGATGCTCCGCCGGCCGCACTCAACGAGGTCGAGCGGCAGGAACGGTTGAGCGAGGACGTGTTGCGCTATCTCACGGTTCGCGTGGACGAGCACGAAGAAGGCCCGTCGGCGATGATGCGCAAGGCGGACCGAGACCGGGAGCGCGAGGATCGCGGTTTCGGCTTCCGTGACCGCGATCGCCCGCCCATGCGCGAGCGGGGCGAGCATCGACGCGATCGCGAACGTGACCGCGACGGTCGCGGGCCGCGCGAGGGCGATGACGAGGCGTCGACCGCAGAGCCGACGGAGTGACCGCCATGGCGTTTTCACCTGGACAAGCGCGCCGTCCGTTTTTTCGCCGCCGCAAGACCTGTCCTTTCTCCGGCAGCAATGCGCCGAAGATCGATTATAAGGACGTGAGACTGCTGCAGCGTTACGTTTCCGAGCGCGGCAAGATCGTGCCGAGCCGAATCACCGCGGTTTCCGCCAAGAAACAGCGGGAACTGGCCCGTGCTATCAAGCGGGCACGCTTTCTCGGACTACTGCCTTATGTGATCAGATGATAGACGAGGCCGGCGAGGCGACCCTGGGTCGCCTCGCCGCCTCTGCTATCCGGTTGGGCCGGAACTCGATCCGTCTCTAACCGCTGACAAAGCGGGACAGCTGAGATGATGCAAATTATCCTTGTCGGCCTCGGCGCCGGCGCCGCAGCGGCGCTCCTGTTTGCTTCGGTCGTATCGGGATCGATCGCCGCAGTCGTCCTGTTTTATCTCGCGCCTTTGCCGATTCTGATCGCCGCGCTGGGCTGGAGTCACCTGGCGGGGCTCCTCGCCGCGGCATCGGCGACGGCGGTGGTGACGATGCTTGCCGGCGATTTTTTCGCGGCCGTCGCCGTGATCGCGTTCGGTGCATGGTGGCTCGGCTATTTGGCGCTCCTGGCGCGGCCGTCGTCGAACGGCGGCGGGGGCGCGCTGCAATGGTATCCGCTTGGCCGGCTCGTGCTCTGGGCCTCGGTGATCGGCACCCTCGTCGTTGCCGCGGCTGTTCCCAATTTCGGGGGCGACCAGGAAAGCCTGCGGGCTGCGCTGCGAAAGACGTACGAACGCATTCTTCAAGACCAGTCGGTCATCGATTTGCTGGTGATAGCGGTGCCGCCCGCGGCGGCGGTTTTTTCCACGCTCATCAATCTCTTCAATCTCTGGCTCGCCGCCCGCATCGTCAAAATCTCCGGACGGCTCGCGCGCCCCTGGCCCGATCTCGCCGCATTGACCTTGCCGACCGCCACGCCGGGACTGCTGGCGCTCGCCGCAGCGGCCTCCTTCCTTCCCGACCTCGCCGGTACGCTGGCCGGCGCGTTCGCAGCAAGCCTGCTCATGGCCTTCGCCATACTGGGCTTCGCCGTTCTTCATGCGATCACGCAAGGAATGAGCAGTCGGGCGCTCGTCCTTGCCGGCGTCTATGCCGCCGCGACGGTGCTGGGCTGGCCTATGCTCGCGGTTTCGATTTTGGGGCTGGCCGAGGCGACCTTCAAGATTCGTGGCCGGCTCGCACGCAAGCGTGGACCTCCGAGCTTGCGTACCTGACCGCCGAATTTGCTCTGACGAATGGAGATACAGCCATGGAAGTAATCTTGCTGGAACGCGTCGCGAAGCTTGGCCAGATGGGCGACGTCGTACGCGTCAAAGACGGCTTTGCCCGCAATTACCTCTTGCCCAAAGGCAAGGCGCTGCGCGCAACCAAAGAGAACCGGTCCCGCTTCGAGAACATGAAGGTCGAGCTTGAAGCACGCAATCTCGAGCAGAAGGGCGAAGCGGAGCAGATCGCGCAAAAGCTCAACGGCCAAAGCTTCACGGTGCTGCGCCAAGCCGCCGAAGGCGGACAGCTTTACGGCTCGGTGTCACCGCGCGACCTCGCCGCGCTCGTGTCCGAGAGAGGTTTCGCCGTCACTCGGGCGCAGATCGCCCTCCATGCCCCGATCAAGGCGATCGGGCTGCACAAAGTGCCGGTGCTCTTGCATCCGGAGGTAGAGGTGATGGTAAGCGTCGCGGTGGGGCGCAATGCCGACGAGGCGGAACGGATCGCTCGCGGCGAAGAGATAACGCCGGTTCGCGAGGAGGCCGACGAGGCTCAAGGGGAGGCCGAAGCGGCTGCCGCGGCAGAGGAAGCGTTCTTCGAGCCGGAGGCAGCCAAAGCGCGGCGGGCGCGCGATACGTCGACACCGGCCACCGATTCGCAAGCCCCTGAAGCGGCAAAGCCTGACCGGAAGGCTTGATCGATCCTATTCTTCGAACGCGTCGGGCGGGCTGTGCGTGACGGCGGAAGCGGCTGTGGCACCCGGCTGCTCGGTTGCCGCGGGCGCCGTGCTCGCGTCTATGCTGTCAGACGGCCGGCGAACTTTGCCGGCCGCGGCGCTTGCGGGTTTGTTCGTATCGCTGCCCTGGGATGCGGCCTCGGTCTGCCGGTTCGGCGTTTCCGAAGCGGGGGCTCGGCCTGTGCCCAATCCCGGAGGGCGGCGCTGCTGGACCGCACGCGGATCGCTGCCGATTGCCGCAAGATAAGCGGCCATTGCAGCGGCCTCCCGCCCACCCGTCGTGTAATGTTGGCGCAGAAAGCCTGGTCCTGCCGGTTTGATTTCGCGGGCGCTGCGGTGGCAGGCGTTGCAGGTGTCGGCGAAGATTTGCGCAGGCGACTTGCCGGCATCGAGATTTGATTGCGCCAGCACCGGGGCAGCGCCGCCTAGCACGGCGACACCAGCCATTGCCAAAATCACCTGCCTAAGCCTCGACACCTGTGCCTCCCTCGACCGCCTGAGCCGCACGCCGCTCTTCGCGTGGAATTTTGGCTAAAACGGGGATGCGATCCTCGATCCCGACCATCAGGACGGCGCCGGGGCGCGGATTGCGGCAGCGCGTTGATTTCTTTAAATACTTGTGCGTGGAGCGGGTGGTCACAACCGCCGTGCTTCGGCGAGAGGATCGGCGCAGGCGAGCGCAAATCGGGTCGTCGGCGCCGCGCCTTGACCGTGGGTTGATCTCACAGGGGGCAGCCGATGGACCGGTTGCTTCAAATGGCACTGGACCGGCTCATCCGAGCCGGGAATCTCCGGGTCACGACCGCGACAGGTTCGACCTTTGAGCTCGGCGACGGAACCGGCGCTCCCGTCGCAATTCGCTTTGCCACGCGGGCGGTCGAGCGCGGCATTCTCATCGACCCGGATCTCAACTTCGGCGAGGCCTATATGGACGGCGATCTCGTCGTCGAGCAGGGCTCGATTGCCGACGTGCTCTCGATCACGATGGGCCAAAACCGCACCGATCGCCCGCCGGCGTGGATGCGACCGCAATGGCTCATCCGCTATCTCGCGCGGCGCTGGCAGCAATTCAATCCGCGGCCTCAGGCGCGTCGCAACGTGGCTCACCACTACGATCTCAACGACCGGCTTTACGCGCTGTTTTTGGACGCCGACCGGCAATACAGCTGCGCCTATTTCGAATCGGCCGACCAATCGCTCGACGATGCGCAGCTCGCCAAAAGGCGGCATCTCGCGGCGAAACTTTTGGTCGCGCCAGGCCAGCGCGTGCTCGACATCGGCTGCGGCTGGGGTGGACTAGCGCTCTATCTGGCCGAGCTTTGCGATGCGCGAGTGACCGGCATCACGCTTTCCAAGCCGCAGCATGCGGTCGCGCGGGTGCGCGCCGTCGAAACGGAATTAGCGGAAAAGATCGAATTCCGGCTGCAGGACTATCGCGATGTGTCGGAAAAATTCGACCGCATCGTTTCCGTGGGAATGTTCGAGCACGTGGGCGTTGGCTTTTACGATGTCTTCTTCCGCAAATGCCATGCCTTGCTCGAGAACAACGGTGTGATGCTGCTGCATTCGATCGGACGCTCCGAGGGACCCGGCATCACCAATCCCTGGATCGCGAAATACATTTTCCCCGGCGGCTATATCCCGGCGCTGTCCGAAGTGCTGCCGGCGGTCGAGCGCGCGGGCTTGCTCGTGAGCGACATCGAGATCCTGCGGCTGCATTACGCCGAGACACTGAAGGCCTGGCGTGAGCGCTTCCTTGCCCACCGCGAGGAGGTCGAGCGACTTTACGATGCCCGCTTTGTCCGCATGTGGGAGTTCTATCTCGCGGCTTCCGAGATGGCCTTCCGCCGGCAGGCGATGATGGTGTTCCAGCTGCAATTGACCAAGCAGCAGGGCATTGTGCCGATGACGCGCGATTACATTGCCCGGGAGGAGACCCGATTGCGCGCGCGTGAGGGCGGCAGCAAAACGCCGCTTAGGCTGGCTGGGGAATAGCGCGCCCGCGAGTCGCTCGCTACCACGTCTTGATGGTCAAGCGGTCGCGCCCGCATTCACCCGCTATTTCACTGCCGGGTGGGTATATCGGGGAAACCCGACATGCGCGATGCTGTCGCGTCGCGCGAATCACCCGTGCGGTGCTAGTGGCGATACTTCGCGTGGCTGGGCGCAACAGCAACGCAACCCGAACATCGGCACAGTTCAAAAACACTGAACGTCATGGCCGTCGAATCGATCGTACGCAAGCCAGCGCCGGAATCCATCCCGGCCTATCGCACCGCGCCACACAATATCGAGGCGGAACAGGCCTTGCTGGGCGCGATCCTCGTCAACAACGAGGCGCTTTATCGGGTAAGCGATTTTCTCGAGCCGCAACATTTTTTCGAGCCGATCCATGCGCAGATTTACGATATTTCCCGCAGCTTGATCCGAACCGGCAAGCTCGCCTCTCCCGTGACGTTGAAGACCTTCCTACCGGCCGATGTGGACATCGCCGGGTTGACACTCGCGCAATATCTCGCCCGCCTGGCCGCCGAAGCGACCACGATCATCAACGCCGTCGATTATGGGCGCACCGTTTACGACCTCGCGATCCGGCGTGAGCTCATCCAGATCGGCGAGGATATGGTCAACGTGGCGTTCGACGCCCCGGTCGACTTCGCGCCGCGCGATCAGATCGAGGACGCCGAGCGCCGTTTGTACGATTTGGCCGAGACCGGCCGCTATGGAGGCGGCTTTCAAAAGTTCGAAACGGCGCTGACCACAGCGGTCGACATGGCGGCGCGCGCCTATCAGCGCGAGGGCAAGCTCTCCGGGCTGGCGACTGGTCTCAAAGATCTGGACACCAAGATGGGCGGCCTGCAGCCGTCCGACCTGATCATCGTGGCGGGAAGGCCTGGCATGGGCAAAACCGCGTTCGCCACCAACATTGCCTACAACGTGGCGCGCACCTGGCGCGGCGAGGTGCGCGCCGACGGCCACATCGAGACCGCCAACGGTGGAATCGTTGGCTTCTTTTCGCTGGAAATGTCTGCCGAGCAGCTCGCCACCCGCATCATCGCCGAGCAAAGTGGTATTCCTTCCAGTACCATCCGGCGCGGCGGCATCACCGAGCGCGACTTTGAAAAAATCAAAGATGTCGCGATCGAGCTGCAGCATCTCCCCTTCTTCATCGACGAGACCGGCGGATTGACCGTGGCCCAGCTTGCCGCGCGGGCGCGGCGTCTCAAGCGGCAAAAAGGGCTCGACCTCCTCGTTATCGACTACATTCAGCTGCTGCAGGGCTCGACGCGGCGCGCGTTGGAAGGCCGCGTGCAGGAGGTCACCGAAATCACGACCAGCCTCAAGGCGCTGGCAAAGGAACTCAACGTCCCGGTTGTCGCGCTTTCGCAATTGTCGCGACAAGTGGAGAACCGAGAAGACAAGCGCCCTCAGCTCTCTGATTTGCGTGAATCTGGATCGATCGAACAGGATGCCGACGTCGTCCTGTTTGTATTCCGCGAGGAATACTACCTGACCAATAAAGAGCCGCGGCCAGGAACGCCCGAACACGAAAAATGGCGCAGCGAGATGGACCAGGTCCTTGGCAAAGCCGAGATCATCATCGGCAAGCAGCGCCACGGCCCCACCGGCACCGTCAGCCTGCAGTTCGAGGCGGCGGTCACGCGCTTCGATAATCTCGCACGTGGGGACCAGCTGCCGGAGCCGCTCTGATTGACGGCGACTGCGCACGTCGAGAGGGCGCTTGCGGGAGGAGCGCTGAGAGGCCGATTTCGTACCCTGGACGGACGCGCGCCGCCCGTCCATAAATCCGCCCATGACCGTTCACGATCGTGACCTGCGGTCCGTCAGCGCGCCGGTACTCACCCCCGACGCAGCCGAGGCCGGCGGTATTCTCAGCATCGATCTCGATGCCATCGAAGCCAATTGGAAGACGCTCGCCGGCACGACCGTTCCAGTCGAATGCGCCGCCGTGGTGAAGGCCGACGCCTATGGCTGCGGGCTCGAGCCGGTCGCCCGCAAGCTTGCCCATGCCGGTTGTCGCACCTTCTTCGTCGCCGATGTCGGCGAAGGACGGCGATTGCGGGCGGTGGCGCCGGACACCACCGTCTACGTGCTCAACGGCATCATGCCGGGCTCGGCGCAGGCGTTTGCAGAAAACTCCTTGCGGCCGGTCATCAACAGCGCCAGCGAACTTGCCGAATGGGATGCATTCGTCGCCGGCAGCAGCTGGCGCGGCGGCGCGGCGCTGCACGTCGATACCGGCATGAACCGAACCGGAATCACCGTGGAGGAGGCGGCGGCGCTCGCGCCGCGCATCCATTCGGAAAATCATGGCCTTACATTGTTGATGAGCCATCTCGCATGTGCCGAGGTTCCCGATCATCCGATGAACGGCCAGCAGGTCCGCCTGTTTCGCGAAATCCGCATCATGTATCGCGGTCTGTCATCCTCGCTCGCCAATTCCTCGGGCATATTTCTTGGCAGCACGGTTCATTGCGATTTGGTACGGCCGGGCGTTGCTCTCTACGGCGCCAATCCGACGCCCGGAAGCACAAATCCAATGCGACCGGTCATCGAACTTAACGGCCGCATCATCCAGGTGCGTACGCTCAATAAAGGCGAGACAGCCGGCTACGGCGCGGCCTGGAGCGCGGGCCGGGCAAGCCGGATCGCAATCATTGCCGTGGGCTACGCCGATGGCTTTCTTCGCTCCGCCAGCGCCGCGAAGGGCAAGGCCGCCGCCGAGGTGCTGGTCGCCGGCAAGCTTTGCCCCGTGGTAGGCCGCGTCTCGATGGACCTAATTGCGGTCGACGTCACGGATCTGCCTGCGGGCACGGCGCGTCGGGGAGATTTCGCAACACTGATCGGTGAGGGTATGAGCGTCGACAATCTTGCAGCCGGAATGGGCACGATTGCCTATGAGGTTCTCACCAATCTGGGACGGCGCTACCACCGCATTTACAAAGGCGCGTGACTCGGTGCGGTTTTCCGTGCAGCGCGGGCGAGTTCATGCGGCAACCGTAGCTCCTCAGCGGCGGTGACCACGCATGGCACGTCGCGATCCAAGCTTCATCTGCCAAAACTGCGGCGCAGCCTATGCTCGATGGCAAGGCAAATGCGAGGCGTGCGGCGAATGGAACACCATCGTGGAGGAAGCTGCCGAACGCCCCAAGATGCCGGGACGCGCGCCGCGCAAGGGTCGTTTGTTCGCGATGGAATCGCTCGCAGGTCACGCGCACGATGCGCCGCGGCTCGCCTCCGGTCTCGCCGAATTCGATCGCGTAACGGGAGGCGGCTTCGTTCCCGGCTCGGTGCTCCTTCTGGGCGGCGATCCCGGTATCGGCAAATCGACCTTGCTGATCCAAGTCGCAGCCTCGCTCGCCCGCGGCAAACATCACGCCGCCTACATTTCCGGAGAGGAAGCGGTGGCGCAGGTGCGCCTGCGCGCGGAGCGGCTCGGCCTTGCCGACAGCCAGGTCCAACTCGCCGCCGAGACCGGCATCGAAGACATCGTGGCGACGCTCGGCGCGAGCCGACCGCCCGAACTCGTGGTTATCGATTCCATCCAAACCATGTGGACCGATACGGTCGAGTCGGCGCCGGGAACCGTGACGCAGGTGCGCGCCAGCGCACAAGCGCTGATCCGCTTTGCCAAGCGCTCGGGCGCGGCAGTGATCCTGGTGGGACACGTGACCAAGGACGGCCAGATTGCCGGACCGCGCGTCGTCGAGCACATGGTCGACGCGGTGCTGTCGTTCGAGGGCGAGGGGTCCCAGCAGTTCCGCATCCTGCGCGCGGTGAAGAATCGATTCGGACCGACCGACGAAATCGGCGTGTTCGAAATGACCGGCCGCGGTTTGCGGGAAATCGCCAATCCCTCCGAGCTGTTCTTGTCCGAGCGCGAGCTTGGCTCCCCCGGCACTGCGGTCTTTGCCGGCATCGAAGGCAGCCGCCCGCTGCTGGTCGAGCTTCAGGCGCTCGTTGCGCCGACCTCGCTCGGCACGCCGCGCCGCGCGGTGGTGGGCTGGGACCAGAACCGCCTCTCCATGGTGCTTGCCGTGCTGGAAGCCCATTGCGGGGTGCGGCTCTCCAGTCATGACGTTTATCTCAATGTTGCGGGCGGGTTGCGTATCCAGGAGCCCGCCGCCGACCTCGCGGCTGCAGCCGCACTCGTTTCTTCGCTCGCCAACGCGGCCTTGCCGTCGGACGCAGTCTATTTCGGCGAGATTTCGCTCTCGGGCGCGGTGCGCCCCGTCGCGCAACCGGCCGCCAGGCTGAAAGAAGCGCGCAAGCTGGGATTTGCCCGCGCCATCATTCCGGAGGCTGCACGCGGCGAAGGAACCGGCGAGCCCGACTTGTCGCTGCAGTTCGTGGACAGCCTTGCCAGCCTCGTGGGCGAAATCGCGGGGCGTCGGACCGAGGACCGGCGCCGCGGGCGGATGTGACGAATCTATCCTTGGTATGCCGCCCTCCCCTGGCCAGCGCCGGGGCCTCTCGCTATACAGCGGCCGAACTACCGATCCCGACCGCCTGCGGCGGCCGTCTCGTGGACGAATAAGCACGGAAATTTAATGGGTTGGGGCGATTCCTGTGCAAGGCCTTGCGAGCGCCTCGCGCGGCGCCGAAGGTCCCGAAGGATCAGCACCCCGATTCGGCTTTTACGGACGTGGCAAGAACCCGAATTCGATCATGCCCATCACGCTTCTCGACCTGATCCTGATCGGCGTCATGCTGGTTTCCGGCCTGCTCGCGATGATTCGCGGGTTCATGCGGGAGATCCTCTCGATCGCGGCCTGGGTGATCGCCGCGCTGGTAACGCTCTATTCGTTCGCAAAGCTGCTGCCGCTCGCGAAATCGTATTTCAGCAACGACATCATCGCGGCCGGTGTGGTTGTGGGCGGCGTGTTTCTCGGCACGTTGTTGATCGTTTCCATCATGACAGTGCGGTTCTCCGACATGGTGCTCGACAGCCGCATCGGGGCGCTCGACCGCACGCTGGGCTTTCTCTTTGGCCTTGCTCGCGGGCTGGTCATTGTTGTCGTGGCGTTCCTGTTTTTCGCCTGGCTGGTGCCTGACCGAAGCCAGCCGGAGTGGATCCGCAGCGCCAAATCGCGGGTAGTTCTGCAGGGCACGGGCGATTGGCTGATGTCCATGTTGCCGGATGACCCGGAAAGCACCATCTTGAAGCGGTTGAAGAAACCGAAGCCGGAGGAGGACGAGGGTACGCCAGCGCCGGGTCAGCGCTCGAGCCTTGATTCCGCCGGCGGCGAAGAAGCCGGCTACAGGCAGTCCGATCGGTCCGGCATGCGGCAGCTCATCCAAGGCAAGGCGGGCACGCGTTGAACGGGACCACCCGCGGACAGGGAGGCGAGATGGCCGAGACGCAAGGCGACGGCGAGTTCGATCTCGACGGCGACCGGTTGCGGGAAGAGTGCGGCGTGTTCGGCATCTTCGGTCATCCGGACGCCGCCGCAATCACGGCGCTCGGCCTGCACGCGCTTCAGCACCGCGGCCAGGAGGCCGCAGGCATCGTCTCCTTCGATGGAAAGCGATTCCACTCGGAACGGCGGATGGGTTTGGTGGGGGACAACTTCTCCCGCCGCGAGGTGATCGAGCGCCTGCCCGGCCGCTCCGCGATGGGCCACGTGCGCTACTCGACCACCGGCGAGACCATTCTGCGCAACGTTCAGCCGTTGTTCGCCGAACTCGACGGCGGCGGCTTTGCCGTGGGGCACAACGGCAACTTGACCAACGGCCTCACCGTGCGACGCCAACTTGTGCGCGAAGGCGCCCTCATGCAGTCGACCACGGACACCGAGGTCATCCTGCATCTCGTTGCCAAGGCGAAGCGCAATCGCTTCATCGACCGCTTCATCGAAGGGCTGCGCCAGCTCGAAGGCGCCTACGCGTTCGTTGGTCTTACCAACAAGAAGCTCCTCGGCGCGCGCGATCCCTTCGGCATCCGCCCATTGGTGATCGGCCGGTTGGATGGACATCCGATCCTCGCCTCGGAGACCTGCGCGCTCGATATCATCGGCGCGAAATACGTTCGTGACGTCGAGAACGGCGAGGTGGTGGTGTTCGACGAAGAGGGCATGCATTCGCACAAGCCGTTCCCGCCCACCGCGCCGCGGCCATGCATCTTCGAGTACATCTACTTCGCGCGCCCGGATTCAATCGTGGGCGGGCGCAACGTCTACGACGTGCGCAAAACGATGGGCGCCGAATTGGCGCGCGAGGCCCCAGCCCAAGCCGACGTGGTCATTCCGGTGCCGGATTCGGGCGTGCCCGCCGCCATCGGCTACGCACAGGAATCGGGGATTCCCTACGAGATGGGAATCATCCGCAATCACTATGTTGGCCGCACCTTCATCGAGCCGACCCAAAATATTCGCCAGCTCGGCGTGCGGCTCAAGCACAGCGCCAATCGCGCGGTCGCCGGCGGCAAGCGCATCGTGCTGATCGACGATTCCATCGTGCGCGGCACCACGTCGGTAAAAATCGTCCAGATGATGCGCGAGGCAGGAGCGAGCGAGGTGCATTTCCGGATCGCCTCGCCGCCGATCACCCATTCCGACTACTACGGCATCGACACGCCCGAGCGCGACAAGCTGTTGGCGGCGACCCACGATCTCGAAGGCATGCGCCAATTCATCGGCGCTGACTCACTCGCTTTCCTTTCGGTCGCCGGCATCTATCGCGCCATGGGATATCCGCAGCGCGACCCGGTGCGCCCGCAATTCACCGACCATTGCTTCACCGGCGACTACCCCACGGCGCTTACAGATCTGAGCGCGACCGATTCATCGCCGCGTCAATTGTCCCTGCTCGCCGAGGCGAGTTGAAGCTTCGGTAGACGATGCAAGTCGTCATGGCCGGCCTTGTGCCGGCCATCCACGTCTTTAAAAACGCGATTTGCTAAGACGCGGATGCCCGGGACAAGCCCGGGTATGACGGAGCAGCCGCCTCGCATGCCCCCTCCCCTCGCCGGCCGGATCGCGCTTGTCACCGGCGCCTCGCGCGGGATCGGTTACGCTACCGCGCTCGCGCTGGCAAAAGCCGGCGCGCACGTCATCGCCGTGGCGCGCACGGTCGGCGGCCTGGAGGAACTCGACGACGCAATCAAGGCGGCCGGCTCGTCCGCTACCCTCGTTCCGCTCGATCTGAAGGACTATGAGGGCATCGATCGGCTCGGCCACGCCTTGCGCCAACGCTTCGCCCGGCTTGATGTGCTGGTCGGCAACGCCGCGATGCTGGGCCCGCTTTCGCCGCTCGGCCACGTCGAGGCAAAGGCGTGGCAGGAGGTGATTGCAGTCAACGTCACCGCCAATTGGCGTTTGATCTGCGCAATGGACGAACTTCTCAAGCGCTCCGACGCGGGGCGCGTTGTCTTCATCTCTTCAGGCATCACGGCGACCGCGCACGCGTATTGGGGGCCCTACACGGTGTCCAAGGCTGCCCTCGAAGCATTGGCGCGCACCTATGCCGCGGAAACCGCCACCACCAAGGTCCGTGTCAACCTGTTCAATCCAGGGCCCACCCGCACCCGCATGCGCGCGCAGGCTTTTCCCGGAGAGGATCCCATGACGCTCGAGGCGGCCGACAAGGTGGCGGAAAAAGTTGTCGAACTGTGCCTGCCGAGCGTCACCGAGACGGGCAAGCTTTACGCCTACCAGAAAGGACAAGGCGTCTCATAGCATTTCAGCAAAAACCATACAGCTCGAATAAAAGCCCGCCCTGCTTGCGTTTCCACGACCTCGGTGTACCATACAGTCTCAAGGGGTAACATGCTTGCCCAGATTTATTTGTTACCCCCGCGCAACCCCAGAGGAGCATTTCTGTATCACTCACCGAACTAGGAGTCCGCAAGCTCCGAGCGCCGAAGAAAGGACGCATCGAGCGCTACGACCGAGGCGGGGTGCGCGGCTTCGGCATTCGCGTCACTGAGCTTGGCGTCAAAAGCTACATCTTCCTCTACGTCCGCGGCGGAAGGCGTCGCAGGTATACGATCGGCCGAGTCGGCGAGATCAGCCTAGACGCAGCCCGCGCGAAGGCAGCCGAGCTTCGCCTTCAGGTCCGGCTCGGTCGCGATCCCGGGGCTGAGGAGAAGCTCGCCCGCCGGCTCGCTCTAGCGGCCGCTGTCCCGAAGACCTTTGCCGAGGTCGTGGACCTCTATGAAAAGCGCGTCCTAGCCCGCACGCGCCGGGGCCGTGAGATTCGGCAGACCATCAACAAGCATATGGTGCCGATCTGGGGCAAGCTGCCGATCACGGAGATCACCAACCAGCACATCCTCAACGTGGTCGAGACCAAGATCGACGCCGGCACCCCCGCCGGCGCCAGGCGGGTGCTCGAAATCGCGCAACGCATATTCCGATGGGCAACTACGCGTCCCGAACTGAGGCTTGAGCGCTCCCCGGGTGAGAAGCTCTCCCCGACAACCATCGTCGGGAAGCGGGTAGAGAGAGACAGAACCCTGACCGATCCAGAATGGCGTGCGCTCGCCCGCGCCATACAACGTCTCGAATATCCGTTTGGGCCGTTCGTTCATCTGCTCATGCTCACAGCGTTGAGGCGCTCGGAGATCAGTCATGCGCGCTGGCGAGAGCTCGATCTCACTGACCAGAAGCAGTGGACGATCCCGAAGGAGAGAATGAAAAATGATCGCGCCCACGTGGTGCCTCTGACGGCGGGAATGCTCACGATCATCAACGCGTTGCCACGAGGTGAATTCCTCTTCCCGAACAGCCGCGGCTCTGGACCTTTGGCCGGCCATTCGACGCGGAAGGCGAAGCTCGACCAAGTGATGTTGGAAGAGCTTCAGCGGGAAGACCCGTCCGTAAGCAGTCTTACGCCGTGGACGTTGCATGACATCCGTAGGAGCGTGCGGACAAAAATGTCCGAGCTGCCGATTCCCGAGGGCGATGTGGTGCGGGAGCTGATCCTTGCACACGCGCGCCCGCAACTACACCGAACCTATGATCAGTATGCGTATCTCGCCGAACGGCGCCGAGCCTATGAGCTCTGGGAGGAAAAGCTCACAAGCATCCTGGAGAAACGCTCGGCCGACGTGATCGATCTGGCGCAGCGTGGGCGGACGTAGCTGGCTCGCGGCCCTCCTTGACTCGACAAAGTACGCGCCGGGCAGCACCTGCCCGCGCGCTACCTCGCTACCAAGCTCGCCGAGCCGCTGCCCACCACTGACGGCGGCGTACTGCGCACCGTCGGCGATGCCGTCGCCTACATGACGGCGCTGCCTAAGTACCGCGAGATGCATCGAGCTTGGCAGCAGGCCGCCAAGCTTTAACCCGCGCCGACGCGGAGGCGATTACCCGCCAGCTCAGCCCTGCGTTGTTCATGGATGCCAAGCTCGACCTGGGACACAAGCGCTGCTCCGGAGCGGAAATAACGCATGGGCGCTCGGTCTGTGGCTGACGAGGCGCGGCCTAGCTTACCGCTCCCCGCGGTTCGTCCGCTTCTGGCGGCCATGCGCGGCCAGTGACAATATCCGGATGACGCGGCTCGTTGCTGACACGGCCATGCTCGTCGCGGTGCTTTTCAATCGCAATCAGGCACTGTTTGGCGAGCCGTGCTCGGTCATCGTTCGCGGGCAACATCGCGAACAGGCGCGCACGCAATCCCGTCAATGGTACGCCAAACTCTTCGAACGCACCCGCCCACTGGTCAGAGCGCTTCCTGCCAATCGCTAGATTCCGGACTAACCCCACGAGGCTGTGAATGGCATCCCGCGCGCTCACATGACTCTCGAAAAGCGCCATGAAAACTTCCTCGTCGGCCAGATCGTCCATGGCCATCTCTAGCACCCTGCGGATGTTGCCGGCGGCCAATAGGCGGTAACGCGCAATCAGCGCGGCGCGCACTGCCGGATATTTGCGCGTCCATCCCGTTAGTGCGCGTGAAAGCCGGAAATCGTCGTGAACCGGAATGCGCCCCTCGCAAAGCCCGTCGAGCACCATCAGCGCCGCATCCTCAGTATCGAGCTTGATCAGCGCGTTCATCCACTCGAAGTCCTGCAAGAAAGCAGGATTATCTGCGGCGAGCCGTTCCAGCGTAGCGAGCGCCGAGGCAACCGGGCTTTGCGGCAAGGTCTCAAGCAGCCTGTGGAGCGCGTGCGGCCGCCGGTGCGGTTCAGGCAATAGCGCAAGCGCCTCATGCACCCTTTCCGGATCGTCGGAAAAGGGAAACAGATCAATCCATCCCATCAGTTCGCCACGGTTCTCGTCGAGCCGCCATGTTTGCGTCCGCGCAGCGTCGAGCAAATTCCGCAAGCCATCCATGAGAAGCGTGACTGGAATGATCTCTCCCGCCCCTGCAGCGGCAACGAGTAGCCGCTGCTTGTGTGTGATCGGCTGCGGCAGGCCAAGCAACGCTTCGATCTCACGCCGCTTGGCTCCGTGCGGTAGAGCTAAACCGGTCACCGCGAGTGCAAGGGCGTGTTGCTGCTTCGCGTCCGAGTTTGCGGCGTCGCCGAAGCGGCGGATGACAGCAAAGATCGATTCGGCAAATTCCGAGGTCGGGGGCGTACCCGCAGCGCGCTCTGCCCGGCGCGACAGATGCTGTGAGAAATTGGTCCAACTGCCGAAGATGCGTTCCTCTTTGGGCGGGTAGTCGGCAGACCAGATTTCATACAGCGCGCCCGCCGCGTCGATGCCCCAGCGCAGATCCGAAAGCTCGCGTGTCAGCACCGCGACCGCCGGTGCATCGTGCATTGCGGCGAATGCGCGTGCATAGAGCATCGAATATCCGGTGGAGGCGTCAGCTGGCATTGGTCCCCCTGGTTTAGCAAGATATGCCGCCCGCGCCGCAGCGTGGTCGGTCAGGCCACGCTCTAAGAGAAGGCGCAGAGGTTCAGCCAAACTTGCATCCGCCAAACGTTCGGCCGCCCGCGCGACTTCCGAGGATGCATGGCGAACAGTGTTAGGTGCCGCTCGCAACCTCGTAATCCATGCATCGATGTTGGTGCGTGTGGCACGGTGGGCGGCCCCAATGGGCGGCCTGGACCTCCCACTGCTGCCGCCATGACGCGCGAGCAGATCAGCCAGTAAACCGATGCGCCGTGGATTGTCAGTTTGGCCCCGCGCGACTAGCACCGCCACGAAAACATCCTGCCGTGTCGCTGTTATTGCATCCTGAAGACGTGAGTACGCGTTCGAGAGCTGTTGATCATAACGGCCCAGGGCCTGCATCTGGTCGTCAATCGCGAAAAGTTGGTCGAACAGCGCGGAGAGCGTCGCAGGCCCGATCACGGCTGCGGCAGCGTTAAGACGACGCGCCGGCGTCGACGGGTCCAGTGCGGCCTCGGCCACAGGCCCGCTGTCGACTAGCGGGGCCTCCTTGAGATAGTCCCCGGCGCGATAGGGCAGCGGCAGGTCGGCGGCGATGCGCGCCATGAGACCCGCAGCAACAGCGCCGGAAAATTCTGGAAACGCGCGAGCGATCGCACGGTCGACGTTCATGTCCTTAAACTCAATGTCGGCTCTTCCTAGCAGGGCCGTGATGCGGGCCCCGGCGTCGACTGGCTTCTCATCCGCTATGCAGCCAAGTAACCGGACCGGCTCAGTTTCTGCGGCGCGTGCCGCCGCGCGCTCTGCTGCAAGACGCGTATCGAGTTGCGCGTCTGTGAGATGGTAGGGGTAACTCTCTTTGCCCAGCGCCTTCCATGTGGCGTCCGACGCTGCCTGCATGATACGGTTCACTTGCCGGTCGCCACGCCGGAACGCGAGCGATTCCACAACGGCAACGACGATCTCCGGTTCAGGGTCGTCCGCCGCGAGCGACGCGGCTAGCTCCATGCCATCGAAACCGCTGTTGCTGGCGATTTCGGAAAGGGCGAGTTTACGTTGGCGCACAGGGAGGGCGCGCAAACGTGGTTCGCGCTCTTGGCCTAGCACCCCGGGACGGAAGCGATCAGACGCGCGAAATGTCTCGAACTGAATTTGATCATCGGTGTTCGACGCCAGCGGCCAGATAAGATCGGCAAACTCGGGTTTGCCGGTTGCGACCATGAACCGTACCGCGCGATCGAACGTACTGGGCGTGTGCCAGCGTCGGACAAAACGCAGGACCCGCTCGCGCACGCGCAACCAGACCGCATCCGCGGCACGGTCCAGCATTGCGCCTGCCAGGATTGGATCGATGCCGAGTGTGTCCTCGATGGATGCTGCCACGGCTTGCACGCCAGTCTCGTCCGACCGCGAAAGCCGGTCGCACGCGAACAAGATCGACTCCTCCCAGCTCGGCCAGTTGAGAATTTCCTCGCGAAGCCGCTTGTGCGCCGCGGTATCTCCTGCGGCCGCCTGCAACATGAGTTTCTCGACTTCCGCCGCTCCATACCACTCCTGGAATAGCTGGTGTTGAAATCTGATTGCGCCGTCGCTCCCAGCCGACCGCACCAGCAGGTGCGCGGCGGCCAAACCCTCAAGGATGGCACGCGGCTGAGGCGCGCCGCCGATTTGGCCCTCTTCGGAAAGCTGCCGTACGATACTTGAAATCGTGCGATTGGCGTGGCTGTCCGAAACCACGGTGTTGGCGGTTCGGTTCGCTTCGATGGCAAGGCCGACGAGCATTGCCCTGTGTTGGCCGAGCGCGTCCCGCTGCAATCTTTCTATCTTGTCGGGCGCCGATTCATTCTGCTGCACAAACATGCGCAGCACCGCTTCCTTGGTTTCCGGAAAACTCGCGCCGGACGGCAATGTCAGCAAAGCGTTCAAGTAGAGCGGGATGCCCATAAGCTCGCGAATGCCAGGCGTCCGCCATGCACGGTCGACGAGCTCTACTCCCTCCTGCCCGCAAACGGCCCGCGCAAGCTCCAGTTGCTGATCTTGCGAGAGCGGTTCGATGTCGACGACCGGACCTGCGACAGGCAGGGCCTGCCGCCGCGTAGTAATAACGAAGCCGAGCTGCGGATAGTCACGCTGCAGGGCTTGGAGGTCGTGCGTTGCACGCAAACGCGCTGGGGGCGTCAGTTCGTTCCAGCCGTCGAGAAGCAGCACGAGGCGTCCGTGATAAGCTAGCTGCATCAAATGCTGCCGCCGGAAGGTACCAAAGGCGTTGCGCCGCAGGATGAAGTCGAAAAAATCGTCCTCGCGGTCCGACCACTCGCCGAGCGGCACAAACACCGGCACTGGGCCGTCCACCGCGAGCATGGTTTCCGCAAGCTGCAAAACCGTGGTCGACTTGCCCGTGCCGCCCGGCGCGATGATCGACACCGGCTCCGCAAGTGCCATAAGCCGAGAAACGCTATTGAGGGTCAGGTTGGAAGCGGCGCTTCTCTCCAGCCTGAGCGTGAGCGGCAGCGTTCGTGTGGGCCTGCCTCGCTCCGCCCGAAATGCTTGGATGTCCGTTTGCGACGCCGCGCGAAGCCGCGCACTGACGGCTTCGACCGCGTCGGCGCTCGGAAGGCAAAGTCCACGGAGAAATTCCTCGTCCGCAACGTCAAAGGTGGGGGAAGGCTTGACCGAACCGAACGACCGTCCGCCAGCGATGGCATCGTGCGCGCGCTGGACTGCATCGGTCTTCCATTGGCGCAGCAGCGCGACCGCATAACGCTCTTCATCGGAATCGATTAGCTTGGAGCAGCTCTGGCATAACCAAATTCCGTTCGTGCCGCTGCTGCGCTCGGCTGACGTCATCTTCGCGTCGTAGCGGGGGCCTCCCGATGAGGCAGCGGTGATATGCGCAGCAACACCGATGTTAACCGTGAGATCCTCATTGAGCGCGGGACCCGCGGTCGAGCTAGCGCACGTTGGATTCGAGCAGTGGTAGCCCACTCGAGCCGCAAGTACCCGAATGGTTTTGGCAGAAAAGTTGCTACGCACGGCAATCCGTCGTTAAGGGTCGCCAAGTCTACCAGCGCGCTGGCTTTCTAAAAGTCTATGCCGCGAAGGCACGAGTGATTCTCCGCGCTGCCCCGCCGGAGAACTGGGGAAAACATTTCGGGTCGGACGTTTGATACCGATTGACAGCCAACCTGCCCAAAAACCCTGTCTAACCTGCCGTTGATGGTCTGTTTGGGCTATGTCGAATCACATATCGTCCCCCAGACGCCACACAACTTGTTTCGATCAGCGGCGGCGCGCGTCTCGGCTTTCTGTGATCCGCCGGATGCGGTCGACCAGTTCTGCGGGCTTGAAAGCTTCCTTGACGAGCACGGTTTCGACGCCGGAGTTCAAGCGCGCGTGGTCCTTCGCGTCGAGGTCGAGCGCCGTGATCACGATGATCGGAATGTCCCGCCAAGCCGGCTCCTTCTGCAAAGTTGCGACGACCTGGAAACCGTCCATCTCGGGCATCATGAGGTCGAGTAGGATCACGTCCGGCTTACTCTCTTGCAGACGCTCCAGCGCTTCCTTTCCATTCGCCGCCTGTTGCACGATTGAGCTTCAACCTAATGTTTGCCACGGCTCAGCCTCTCATCCCACTCGTTGTTGTCTGGTGGCTCGTCGCCGAATGTGAGCGTCACCTTCCCGTCCTCGACCACCGCGCTCTTGACTGGCCGACCGGCCTTTCGCGCCTGTTCGAGCAAGGCGCGTAGTGTCGGCCTGCGCTGACGACGCTTTTTCGGCGGCTCGCTCACGGCGCGCCT
>Ga0306920_100002187_pt1 | contig 24618 bp, 16 predicted proteins | sample flu12Cox44000170_FD_204666 | JGI IMG/M metagenome (GOLD analysis project Ga0306920, IMG submission 204666) | Lab enrichment of tropical soil microbial communities from Luquillo Experimental Forest, Puerto Rico - flux4day.12C.oxic.44.000.170 (v2)... | ecosystem: Environmental > Terrestrial >...
CGACTGCACATATAGACGTGGCTACATGCCTTTCTGCTCAGCCGGTGCACTAATCGCAAAGACTTTTTCAACACCCACAACATTTGTGGACACCGTGGTTTCGCACGAATTGTTCTCCGACCAGCTCCTCTTCCATGAGCTAGTGCACGTCGTACAGTACCAAAAGCTAGGGATCGCGAACTTTGCCGCGAAGTACGTAAACGGCTTCTTGAGCGGCGGCGCCTATTAAGCCATACCGCTCGAGATGAATGCCTACCGGCTGGATGCCCGCTTTGCGGCGGCACCGGCCGAGTCTTTTTCCGTTTCGGATCAGGTTCAGCTGTGGATCGATAGCGGCAGCTTTTAGACCGGTGATCGGTCGCGAACGCCCAGCTTGACCATTCGCTCTATGCGCGCGAGGAACCAACCCCTAAGTCTGGATCGCGCCGTTCGCAATCCCCTGGCGCTGGCGCTCGGATAATCCGGAGATGCCCAGTCATCCGCCCTTTGGCTTTGCTCCACCGCGACCCCGATTTGCTAGGATGTCGGCGTGCGTGTGCTGCTGAGCCTCGTTGTCGCATTGCTTCTTGCCCAGCCGGCCGAACGAAAGCACGGAAATCCGCTCGATCATCTGCCTCCCAACTTCGAAATCCTTACTCATTTCGGGGAACGCGCCGACATCTCTACGGACGACCTTCGCGTAGCATTCATGGCGAAAAGTTTCGGCGACGCCATGGTAATCGATCTAAAGACCCGCGAAATCCGCTGTCTGACCTGTAATGTGCCCGCCGCCGCGTTCCTGCGCGTGATGCATCTGGTGACCGGCGACTACATCTGATCGGCCCCGAACATTTCGAGAACATCAACGTCAGCCGCGCGCGCGACAACGAACTATGGTTTCTCGGCCGGGAGCGCGGATCGAGACCCGTGAAGCTTGCTCAAAAGGTGAACGAAGGAGCCGCGATCTCCAAAAAGTCGCTTAAGATTTCTTACTCGGAAACTTCCGCACAAAATCCAGAGCTGGCACGCGAAACCTCGCGCCTGGTCGTCGCGGAAGTCGATCTAGCGCATGGAGCGCCAAAGATTGTCAACCGGAAGGTCGTGTACGAAAGCGTGGACCGTAGCTGCACTATTGAAGCGCAGGATTTCTACGACAACGACAACAAAATGACGTTCACCTGTTACGAGCCGCACGGCCAGGCCTCGGTCATGGGCATCGATTTACGCACGGGTGCGGTGACGAAATTTCTCAAAGGCGCCGGGTTCTTACAATGAGGTCGAAGGCATCTTCCCGGATGGGTTGTACGCTGCGGTCGAAGCGGATCGCAAATGCGAACAACTTGGTGGCGTCCGCGGCGCCGGGAATATCGATATCTGGAAGCTGAAGCTTGCCGGAACCGGAAAGGAATTTACGCGTCTTACCTACTTCAACGACTACGAAGGCGGAAAGGCTTCCAATCCCGTTATCTCGCGAGACGGCCGCTTCAAGGCATTCCAGGCCGCCAGGACCGACGACCCGGCGGGCGTCGGTTATGGCATCTTGCTCCTGCACTTCAAACCTTAGGTAGCGGCGTCCAGGTCTTCCGGATCTCATTCCCGCACCTGCCAAGCACAATTTCGCGTTAGCCTCTATATCCGCAAGGAGGAGTTATGGCTCTAGTTCCCGTTTTTCCTTCTGCGGAGTTTCGCCAAGCCTTGCTGGAGAGCTATGCGGTCAACGAGCGGATGAACCAGCTTGTTTTGAGCCATCTTGATGCAAAAGCTTGGCGCGCCAGGCCGCCCGGCCGCAACGCGCGCCCTATTGTTGCGATCTTCACTCATGTGCATAACATCCGGCGCAAATGGCTCAGGCTTTCCGCCCCGCATATCAAGCTGCCGGCTGAACTCGATCGTGCCAACTGTACCCAGAAACAAGCGCGGCTGGCGCTGGCGGAAAGTGCAGAGCGGTGTGCGCGGATGCTCGGCGAATCGTTGGATGGCGCAACCAGTCGGGTGAAATACTTCCATAGGGACGGCTGGGCCCGGCCGTGGCCGGCGGGCGCCGCCATGTTTACCTACATGATTGTGCATGAAGCTCACCATCGCGGCCAGGTGTGCATGCTGGCGCACCAGTTGGGATTTCCGTTGCCGCAAAAGGCCGCTTATGGAATGTGGGGTTGGGAAAAACTCTGGCAGGAGTGCGGATTCGCCGGCCCGCGTTAAGTCAGATTTTCAACTGAGAACCAGCATGGATCGAAAGCAGACCCCATACGGCGTTTGCCGGATGTGCAGGGTCGGCGGCGGGATCTGCCGGACTTTGACAACGGCGCTGAATTTTCGTATAAAACCATAGGCGAATAAAAAGCGAAATTAACCCGCTCCCCTCTGCCTCGCCTCAGGATGTGCTTTTTGCCTTGGTCGGCTTCCTCTTTGCGCCTTCACGTCGAATCGGCGTTGGCCGGTCGCGTCGTTTCTCCTTTCCGGTTCAGGGAGGCTGCCGCGCCCGCAGTTGTGCCGACCGGGGTCAGCGCGCTCGATGAACTGGCCGGCGGACTGCCCCGCGGCTGTTTGACGGAAATTTATGGGCCGCCCTGTTCCGGGAAAAGTTCAATCCTGCAATCGGCTTTGGCGTCGCGCACAAAAGCCGCGGAAGCTTGCGCCCTAGTCGACGCACAAAACGCTTTTGATCCCATCGGCGCCGGAAACGCAGGGGTGGAGTTGTCGCGGCTGCTTTGGGTGCGCTGCCAGGGAATTGATCCGGCGTTGCGCAGCCTGGATTTGCTGCTGCATGGCGGCGGATTCGGATTCGTCGCGCTTGACCTGGGAGACATTCCGGTGCGGCTCGTGCGCCAAGTACAGTTGAATGTATGGTTCCGCATGCGGCGCGCGGTGGAAGACACGTCCACGGTGTTGGTTGTTCTGGCCCAGGAAAGCAATGCCAAATCGTGCGCCTCGCTGGTACTGCGCGTGGAAAGGGAAGCAACCAAATGGTCTTTGCCAATACAAAAAACCAGTAAAAAGGCAGCCCACACGCCGGGCTGTTTGCTGGATGGCAGCACGAACTCCGCGGAAATGGTTCGTTCGTTTTTGCGGCACAAGAAACCGCTTTTTATCGATCGGCCGAAGGTCTCCGGATCTGCGGTCACGGCTCATTTTCAATTGAGCTCTGACCAGCAGGTGAAAGAAGAAGTGCCGGAGGCGGAATTTTTCCCGGCGGCCGAAGCCATGAGCGAAGGGAGATAACTGCCCATGGCGTTCTGTGCCATTTTCGTTCCCGATTTCAGCTTGCAGGCGGTCATCCGATGCGAGCCGGCGCTGCGCCGTCAGCCGCTGGTGCTGCTGGACGGTCCGCAACCGACTTTTCGCGTGATGGCCGTTAGCAAGGCCGCGCAACGGCTGGGTGTAGCTTGTGGCCTGACCAAAGCAGCCGCCGCGGAGTTTAAGGGAGTCCAGATTCGGCTGCGCAGCCGCGAACAAGAGGCGGCCGCACACGCCGCACTGTTGGATGTGGCCTGGTCCGTTTCCCCTCGCGTGGAAAACACCGCGATCGATCTGGTGACGATGGAAGTCACGGGACTGGAAACGTTATTTGGCTGCTATGAAGAAATTGGTTCGCAGCTGCAATCGCGCTGTTGGGAAGTGGGGCTGCAAGTTCATGCGGCCTTTTCTGAAGGTATCGAAACGGCGCACATTTTAGCCAGTGCCCGGGCTGGGGGAACGATCGTTCCCCCGGGCCAGGAAGCTCGATTTCTGAAACCGCTGCCCGTGGATTTGCTGGCGCCCAGTGCAGAGCTTGCCGAAGTGCTTCGCAGTTGGGGCATTGCGAATTGCGGCGCGCTCGCGGCTTTGCCGGTGCTTTCTCTCTCTGAATGTGTGGGGCAGGAAGGCGTTCGTCTGCACGCAATCGCCAGCGGAAAAGGGCATCGCGCTCTAATCCTTGCGGAACCCGCGCATGTATTTGAAGAATGGCTGGAGCTGGACGATGCGGTAGAAGAGCTGGAACCGCTTTCCTTTTTGCTGGGCCGGCTGCTCGACCAGCTCTGCGCCCGAGTCGCGGCGCGAGCGCTTTCGGTTCGTACCATCCTTCTGAAATTTGAGCTGCAACCCGCATTTGAAGAAGCGTTCGACAGCGCAGAGGGAACCGTGCGAACCAAACGGCACTCCGGAACATTTGAGTGTTCGCTTTCGCTGCCGCGACCGACGCAGGACGCCAAGCTGCTGCTGAAGCTCCTCCGTTTGCGTTTGCAGGATAAGCCGCCCAACGCTCCGATACAGAAAATCCGGATGTGCGCCGTTTCGGATCGGCCGCGGCCGGCGCAGGGCGGGTTGTTTCTTCCTGCAGCGCCCGATCCCGACAAACTGGAACTCACGCTGGCCCGCATCACGAGTGTGGTGGGTGAAAACAACGCGGGTTCGGCGGAAGTCCTCGATTTGCATCGTCCAGATGCCTTTCGTATGCGGAGATTTAGCGCGGGCGCGGCGGATCCGCGAAAGCCGGCAGCGGCGATGGGCGAAAAGCTTCAGCCCGAATCCAGGCAGACAAGATTCGGTTTCCGATATTTCCGCCCGCCCCTGCCTGCTTATGTCGTCCTCGACGAAGGCCGGCCGGTAAGGGTCAGTTGCCGGGGCAATACCGGAAAAGTCGTTCATGCTTCCGGGCCATGGCGCTTATCGGGAGATTGGTGGGAAGAAAACGCCTGGCAGGAAGATGCCTGGGAAGTCGAGCTTAGCTTCGCCCGGGAAAGTGCGACTGCGTCCGGAGTCTATTGCCTGGTTTTTGATTCGCGGCAAAAAAAGTGGTTTTTGCGCGGGAGCTACGACTGATGTACGTCGAACTCCACGCGCGATCGGCCTTCAGTTTCCTCGAAGGAGCGTCCACTCCCGAACAGTTGGCCAGCGCCTGCCTGGCGCTCGGCATACCCTCGATGGCGCTGATGGATCGCGACGGAATGTACGGCTCGCCGCGCTTTCATCTGGCGATGACCAGGCTTGGGCTGACGGCGCACATCGGAGCTGAAATCACTTGCAGCGGCCGTGGCCGGCTGGTGCTGCTGGTCGGCTCCGCCGAAGGCTATAAGAATCTTTGCCGGCTGCTGACGCGGATGAAATTGCGCGCCGAAAAAGGCCAAGGTGCGATCGATCTGGAAGAAGCAAGAGAGTTCAGCGCGGGCCTGATCTGCCTGACCGGCGGCCAGGAAGGGTTGCTGGCGCATGCCTTGCAAAGTGGCGGCCAAAAGGCGGCGTTCACCTTGGTCCAGCAGCTTTCCTCGATTTTTGGCAGCGAAAATCTTTATCTCGAGCTGCAGCGCCATTTCCATCGTGAAGAGGAACGCCGCAATCAGTCAGCGGTCGAACTCGCACGAACTCTGCACCTTCCGCTCGTCGCGACCAATGGCGTCTGCCACGCCGCGCCGGAAGATCGCGAAATTCTCGACGCGTTTGCCTGTCTGCGGCATCACCGCATTCTGGCCGATGCCGGCAAGCTGCTGGCTGCGAACTCAGAGCGCTTCCTTAAATCGCCGGAGCAAATGGCGGCGCTCTTTGCCGACTTGCCTGAAGCCATCGCCAACACCGTGGAACTGGCCTCGCGTTTGCAGTACACCATGCGCGACCTGGGCTACCAGTTTCCAAGTTATCCGACGCCAAACGGCGAATCACAAATGGAGTTTTTACGGGCACGCACCTGGGACGGTGCTTTGCATCGCTACGGTTCGAACAACGAAAAAGCCCGGCAGCAGATTCAGAAAGAGCTCGCTCTCATCGAGAAGCTCGATCTCGCCGGCTATTTCCTCATTGTTTGGGACATCATCCGTTTCTGCCGCGAAAAAAACATCTTGGTGCAAGGGCGAGGCAGCGCCGCGAATAGCGCCGTCTGCTATGCGCTGGGAATCACCGCGGTCGATGCAGTGGGCATGAACCTGCTCTTCGAGCGCTTCCTTTCCGAAGAGCGCGGTGAATGGCCGGACATCGACCTCGACCTGCCCAGCGGCGACCAGCGCGAACGCGCCATTCAGTATGTTTACGAGCGTTACGGAAAATCGGGCGCAGCCATGTGCGCCAATGTCATCACCTATCGCGGCAAATCGGCCGCCCGCGAAATCGGCAAAGTGCTTTCCTTCGATCCGGAAACGCTCGACAAGCTTTCCAGCCTGGTCAGCGCCTGGGAATATACCGATTCCAAAGATACGCTGCAGCGGCAATTCAAAGACGCCGGACTCGACCTGACCCAGCATCGCATCCTGAAGTTTTTCGAGCTTTGCCAGAAAGTGCAGGATCTGCCGCGCCATTTGGGTCAGCACTCGGGCGGAATGGTGGTTTGCCGGGGCCAACTCGACTCGGTAGTTCCACTTGAACCCGCCACCATGCCGGGACGCGTCGTCGTCCAGTGGGACAAAGAAGATTGCGCGGACATGGGCATTGTCAAAATCGATTTGCTCGGCCTCGGCATGATGGCTGTGCTCGAAGACACCATTCGGCTCATCCGCGATCACCAGCGCAAAGAAATTGACCTGAGCCGCATACCCCAGAACGACAACGCCGTATATGCGGCGCTGCAGACGGCGGACACGATCGGGCTGTTCCAGGTGGAAAGCCGCGCGCAGATGTCCTGCCTGCCGCGCCTCAAGCCAAAGGAGTTTTACGACATCGTGGTACAGGTGGCCATCATCCGCCCCGGCCCTATTGTCGGCAAAATGGTGCATCCTTACTTGAACCGTCGTTTGGGGCGCGAACCGGTCGAAACTCTTCATCCATCCTTGCAATCGACTCTTGAGCGCACTCTGGGCGTGCCTCTTTTTCAGGAACAACTTCTGCGCATGGCGATGATCGCTGCCGGTTTTACCGGTGGCGAAGCGGAAGAACTGCGCCGCGCACTGGGCTTCAAGCGCTCGGAAGCGCGCATGAAAGAAGTCGAAGTCAAACTGCGCCGCGGGATGACGGCAAAAGGCATTGTCGGCGAGACGCAGGATAAAATCGTTCTTTCCATCACCTCGTTTGCTTTGTACGGCTTCCCGGAATCGCACGCGGCCAGCTTCGCGCTTATCGCCTATGCCAGCGCGTTTTTAAAATGCCACTATCTGGCTGCATTTACCGCCGCCATGCTGAACAACCAGCCGATGGGCTTTTATCGTCCGGCCACTTTGATCAAAGACGCTCAGCGCCATGGACTAAAGTTCAAGCCCATCGATGTCACCAGATCAACCTGGGAATGCACGCTGGAAGAGCACGCCAAAGAACTGCGAGTGCGCATCGGCTTGCGTTACGTCAAAGGTCTGCGCAAAGAGACCGCGCTGCAGATCGTTGAGCAGCGCGAGCAGCGCCCTTTTGTTTCGATCGACGACGTCAAGCAGCGCATCCCGCAAATGCAGATCAACGAACTGCGCGTCCTTGCTTCGATTGGCGCTTTCAATTTCATTTCGAGCAAATCCCCCGCCCACCGTCGCGACGCCCTCTGGCAGGTGGAGCGCGCCAATCGCCGCCCGGGACCGCTCATGGAATCGCTCATAGAATCCTCGGCGCAGCCGGAAACATCGCAGGACGAACAACACGCCTCGCCTTTAAACGCCATGACGCCCAAGGAGCGGATCTTCGCGGATTTTCGCGGCACGGGTCTGACCGTAGGCCCGCACCCGCTCGCTCATCATCGCACTGAGCTAACCGCGCTGCGCGTGACGCCCGCCGGCACCCTGAAACATCTTCCCGATGGCCAGCCGGTGAAAGTAGTGGGAGCCGTGATTGTCAGGCAACGTCCCGGCACGGCCAAAGGTTTCGTTTTTCTCAGCCTCGAAGATGAAACCGGAGTAGCCAACATCATCATCACGCCGCAGCTTTTCGAACGCGATCATACCGTCGTCGTTCATCACCCGTTTCTGCAAATCAAGGGCGTGGTACAGAATCAAGACGGGGTGATTTCCGTAAAAGCGCAGCAAATCGAGCCGTTCGAACTGGCTACCGCCGAAGTCCCTTCGCACGACTTTCACTGAACCTCAACCCGAGAGCCTTGCTTCCTTACGCGCCGGCACCAGCAAAACCAGAACCCCGGCGGCCCCCATGCACCCGAGCAACACCATCAGCCCCGGCGCGAACGATCCGGTCTGCGATCGCAGAAAGCCCATCGCATAGGGCCCCAAAAAACCGCCGAGATTCCCAAGCGCGTTGATCAGGCCCATGGCCGCAGCCGCCGCCGATTCCGCCAGGAATTCCGTAGGCAGCGGCCAAAAACCAGGCAGAAAGGCCGTGGTGCAGGCTCCGACCACGATCATCAACGGGAACGCCAGCTTGGGATTTCCGCTCAAAACAAGGGCGCCGCCGAGGCAGGCAGCCCCCATAAACAAAGGGACCGCCGTATGCCAGCGCCTCTCCCGCGTCCGGTCGGAATGCCATCCGTTGAGCAGCATCGCCGCCGCGCCCGCGGCGTAAGGAAGCGCCGCCAGCAGCGTCACTGCAAGATTGGAAAATCCCGTAGCGCGTTTCAAAATCGTCGGAAACCACAGCGCAAACCCGTAAATGCCGGTGACCGACAGAAAATAGATCAGCGTCAGAAGGATCACGCGCGGCATCCGCAACGCCTCGCCGATGGAAACCCTTTGCCGCTGGAGCTTGGCGTCCTTTTCGCGCCTGAGCTCCTCTGTGATCCACTGACACTCTTCGGAACGAAGCCAACGCGCCTGGTTCGGCCAATCGGGAAGAAGGTAAATGGTCACAAATCCCAAGAGCACCGCGGGAAGCCCTTCGAGAATGAACAGCCATCGCCATCCCGGCCAGCCGCCCCAGCGCACATTCAAGATGGCTCCGGCCAGCGGCGACCCGATCACATTGGCCACGGGAATCGCGGCCATAAACAAGGCGGCCGCCTTGGCCCGATCCTGATTGCGGAACCAGTGCGTCAAGTAAACTAGCACTCCCGGGAAGAAGCCGGCTTCGGCAGCGCCCAGGAAAAACCGCGCCACATAGAATTGCCCGGGCGTTCGCACCAGCGCCACCAACACTGTTACCGCCCCCCAGGTAAGCAAAATGCGCGCCAGAACCTTGCGTGCGCTCCAGCGCTCCACCAGCAGCGCGCCCGGAATTTCAAACACCACGTAGCCAACGAAGAAAATTCCGGCGCCCAAGCCGAACACCCGATCGCTGAAGTTCAAGTCCCGCGTCATTTCAAGAGCCGCGAAGCTCACGTTTACGCGGTCGAGGAAGGCCACAACGTAGAGCAGGAACAGAAAGGGAAGCAGCCTGGCGGCGATTTTCTCGACCGTGGCTCGCTCTGCGGTGGTTGACATCCGAGGAGTTCTATCACATCCGTCGCCGGCGGAAAAATCACGGCTCGCTCCGGTCGCGGCGCAATTTCCTGTTCTCGAGAAAATTGGTTACCCTCGATGGGTGATGAGATCGCTGTTTGAACCGGAGCCGATACCGGCGTCCGCACCATTCCAGTTGAATCCCGCGCAAAAGCGGGCGGTAGAGCACGGCGACGGCCCGCTGCTGGTGATCGCCGGAGCCGGCACCGGCAAAACCCGCGTGATCACCGAGCGGATTCGCACCCTGTTCGAGCGCGACGATTCGCTGAACGGCGAAAACGTCCTGGCTCTCACCTACACCATCAAAGCTGCCGGCGAAATGCTACGCCGCGTAAAAAAAGCCTGCGGCCAGCGCGCCCGTAGCATCACCATCAATACCTTCCACGGATTTTGCGAAGCGATTCTGCAGGAAGCGGCCCCGCAGCGGAAACCCATCGCGCCCGTGGACCACTGGATTCTGCTGCGCCGTAACATGCGCCGGCTGCAGCTAGAAAAGTACCGTCGCTTGGCCGATCCGGGACAGTTCCTAAATGATTTCATCCAGTTCTTCTCGCGCTGCCAGGATGAACTCGTCTCCGCCGAAGACTTCGCGAGCTATGCCGACGCTCTTCTTGAAAAGCTGGAAGCGGAACGCGCGCAGGTCGACGACGAAACCTACCGCGAGCGGCTCGAAGAGCTAGAGAGACAGCAGGAAATTGCGCGGGCTTATCGGGCCAGTGAAGAACTGCTCTGCGAAAAGAAGGTCGTAGCCCTGAACGGGCTGATCGTCGAGACCGTGAAACTACTGGAGGGCGACTCTCTGCTGCGCGAACGCCTGCAAGCACGCTACCGGCACATCCTGGTGGACGAATTTCAGGATACCAACATCGCGCAACTGCGGCTGCTCGAGCTGCTGACCGCCTGGCCGCGCAACATTGTCGCGGTCGGCGACAACGACCAGGCGATCTACCGCTTCCGCGGAGCGTCGTTCGGAAGCTTCAAGCTGTTTCTGGAGCGATTCGCGGGTTGGACGGAAGGCCAGGACTCGACAAAGTTCCGCGTACTCTTAAAGGAAAACTACCGCTCCACTCCGAATATCCTGCGGGTGGCTACGCAGGTGATCGCGCAAAACGAGACCAGCGCGGATTTTCCCAACAAGGTGCTGGAGCCGAGCCGGCCGGAAGGTGAACGCGTGCGTATAGCGGAGCTGGCGACGGCCGAGGAAGAAGCGATATGGGTAGCCGGTCAGATCGAGCGCGCGCACAAAGCCGGGAAACGCTGGGCCGACTTCGCGGTGTTGTACCGTCAGCATGCGCACCGCGATCTGCTGGTGCCTGAACTCGCGCGGCGCAAGATTCCTTTTGTCATCAGCCGGCTTTCCATACTCGATCATCCGCTGGTAAAGGACACCCTGGCCTACCTGCGGCTGATAGCGCGCCCGTACGACGACGTCTCCTGCGCGCGGGTTTTGGCCACGCCCGCCTGGGGCTTCGAGCCCGCCGATCTGGTTCGCTCGGCCGAACGTGCGCGAAAGCTAGGCAAGCGCACCGCCATCTACGACGTCCTGCAGCTTCCGCAGGCCCAGCTGCCTTTCGATAGAAAGCAGGCCGCTCCCGGCGATCTGCTGGAATTCCTGAATGGCCGGCGCAAGATCATGAGCCGGACCACGGCCCGGGAGATTCTGAGCCATCTGATCGAGTGGCTGGAGATTCCCGCGCGGGCCGGCCCTCAGGACCAGAAGTATGTGCAGCGGCTGACGGAATTCGCCAAGGAGTGGGAAGCAAAAAGCGAAACCCGCAAGCTGCCCGAATTTCTGGAGTATCTGGACTACTTTCAGCAAGCCAACGAGACCATCGCTCTCGAGGATGACGCGCCCGGCGACTCCGTACAGCTGATGACGGTTCACGGCGCAAAGGGCCTGGAGTTTCCGCAGGTGTTCGTCCTGCGCGTGAACAACCGAGCGTTTCCGGCGAGCGAACGATCGCCGCTCTTCACCTTCCCGGTAGAGCTGATGAAAGAAGATCTTCCGGAAGGGGATTTCCACACCCAGGAAGAGCGCAGGCTGTTTTACGTCGCGCTGACCCGCGCGGAAGAAAGGCTGACCCTGACCACGCTTCCGGAAAAGCGCGGCAAAATACCGACATTCGTCGAAGACATTCTGATGGAGCCCGCGGTGAAACGCCGCGACGTCCTGCAGATAGCGCCGAAGGTCCAGGCGCCCAATGAAGTGGCCGATGACGGCGCCAGAGAGGGGCCACAGAGATTGTTGTTTGCGGCGCAAGGCCCGGCGCGAATTTTCTCGCGGATTGCCGATTGGGCCGAAACGTTCCACCCGCCGGCCATGGAGCCCCTTACCCTCAGCTCGTCGAGCGTAACCAACTACCGCGCCTGTCCGCAGCAGTATCTGTTCGAGAGGGTATGGTCCATCGAGGGCGAGGCCAAAGCCACGTGGACCTTCGGCCGCGTTATCCACGCGACGATCCGCCGGGCCGTCGCGGAGTTGAAAAAGGGACGCCAGCTGCCGTTTGCTGAGGTGCAGCGGATTTACGAAACGGAATGGTCGGCGATCGGCTACGAGGACGACTACCAGGAAGAAGAATACAAGAAGGACGGGTTGGAGCAGTTGAAAACGTTTTACGCGACCCTTTGCGAGACCTTGCCCGAGGTGCTGGAGCAGGAGAAGACCTTCGGGCTCGATTTGCAGAACAACGTCATTGTCAAAGGCCGGATCGACCAGATCAATTCCTTGGGCCGTAAGGATGTGGAGGTCGTGGACTACAAGACCGGCAAGGCCAAGAAGGATTCTGAAGCGAACCGGGATCTTCAGCTGAGCATCTACGCCATCGCGGCAAAAGAGATTTTTGAGCTAAACCCGGTGCGGCTGGTTTTTCACTATCTGCAGGACAACAAGCGGCAGTCCACCACAAGGAGCGCGAAGCAACTGCTGGAAGCGCAGAAAATCATTCAAGAGGTAGCAGCCGAGATTCGCGCGGGCGAGTTCCGGGCAAAGCCGGCTTTTCAGTGCCGCAGCTGCGCTTACCGCCCCATTTGCCCGGCCCACGAAGAGGCCCTGGCGGAACGTCGTTAGCCCTCGCAGGCGCCAAAAAAAGCGGCGAAGGCCCGGGGCCCTCGCCGCCATCATTGCAAATCCGGTGCTGCCCGTTACTTGCCCTTCTTGGGGGCCTTCTTGTTTTCCTTCTTCGCCTTTTTCTTCATCCGGTGGCTCCTTTTGACTTCATTTCCCACGCTTGTCGCGTGGTCGAGTGCGCGGGCTGGCGGCGCCGGCCACGTGCTCTTCTCGACGATATAAGGGGTAGCGCGAACCAGAGTCAAGAAAAATCGTGAGTTATTCCGGCCGCTCGATGCTAGCGAGGAGCGATAGCGGAGTAGTAGCCCTCGCGGGTGCGAACGTCGAGGCCCTCGCGGCGGACCCTGACCTCCACCAAGTGGTAATCCTTCGAGCGGTCGTTGCCCCGCGGGTTGTAACCCAGCGTGTATTGGTTGCGGGCCTGTTCGGTCACGCGGGAGTAGAGTTCCTCAAGACCGTTGCGCTTCATCGCATAGTAGACGTCGCCGCCCGAGTCGTGCGCATAGGACTGCAAGCGCGAGAATTTGCGTTCGAAGTAGCCGCTGCCCACGCCGATGCTGTAGACCGCGATGTCGTAGCGAAGCAGCTCTTTCACCGTATTGCCGTAGGTGTTAGCGTTGGTCTTGCCATTGTCGCCGTCGGAGATCAGGAAGATGATCTTGCGGCGGTCGCGGCCGCGGTCTTTCAGCAGCTGCGCCGCCTCATAAACGGCGTCGTCCAAGGCCTTTGTGGTTTTGTCGCCGAGAATGACCGTGCTGCCGGGAGTCGGCGGTGCGCCCGTACTGGCCACCGACTGTCCGTTGATGGTCGGACCGCTCGTGAATACGCCGCCCGCGGCGGGCGGGGGCGCCGAAGTCCGGCTATCGTCGATGCGCGTGCGGTGCAGTTCGGTCAGCAGCTGGTCCTGGTCGTGCGTGAATCCTTTTCCGGGATGAAAGTTGGTGTCAAAGCGGCAGACGAACGCTTCGTCGTTGGCGCTCAGACCGGCGACGATGGCCGAGAGGCTCGATTCCACCTGCCGGGCATCCTTCGATTTGAGGTCATTGTCGAGCAGAATGACGGCGGAGAGCGGAAACGCCTCGGCGGAAAAATACTCCAGACGCTGCTCCACGTTGTCGTCTAATATACGGAACTCGCTGCGCGTGAGGTCCGGCACCAGGCGGCCCGCGCCGTCCTTGACCGTTACCGGCAGAATCACCAGGTTCACATTGACGCGCAACGTTGCCTGGCTGTCGGACGGTGCTATGGTGCGTGGGGTTGTGTTTTGCGGGGCCGCAGTTGGAGGCGATTGGGAAGCCGGAGGCGGATTCACCTTCGGAACCGGCGCCGGAGGCGGGTCCTGCGCGAACACGCTCGCAACGCCTACCACCAAGACCGCTACCGCCGCTGCCGTGGACAGTGCCCTGGAAACCTGCGTTTTTCGTGGACTTTTCATTTTTACCCAGCCAAACTCTTACTCGTTTTACTTGTCCGGGACGCGTTTTCGCCGGCGCGCAGGTGCGAACGCATCCTTAGCCGTGTTCGGTCGCATCTTATGTAGCTCAGGGGCTCGGCACGGCTGTTTTGTTAAGGGTTTATAAACAGCCCTGAACCCTGACACCGTATGGATGCAGAAACAACCCAGCCCGGTTGTTAGACATTTCCGGGACTCTCCTGCAGCCTCTGGGCGGCTGGCAGCGATCACAAGGAAAAGTATACATGCCTTCTCTGATGAATTTGTGGAAGCCGGCGGCGGCGACTGCGCTCGGCGCGATTCTGGCGTTCCCCGCCCTTCCGCAGGAAGCAGCGCAGCCGCAGGCGCAGGGACCCGCCTTGAAGCGCACCGTGAACCTGGTCAATTTGTTTGCCACCGTGCGCGACAAGAGCAAGAGAATCGTAGGCGATCTGAAGCAGGAAGACTTCAAGGTTTACGAGGACGGTCAGGAACAAAAGATCGCCTTTTTCTCGAAGGAAGTAACAATGCCCATCACGCTGGGGCTGCTCATTGACACCAGCGGCAGCGAACAGTATCGCCTGGGGGCGGAGCAGGAAGCCGCGTCGCGATTCCTCGAACAGGTCATGAAAAAAGGCGACATGGCCATGGTGATCAGCTTCGACCTTGACGTGGACCTGCTGGCCGACTTCACCGATGACCGCGGCCAACTGGAGCGGGCCATCGGTAAAGCGCGCATCAGCGCGGTAAGCGGCGGCGTGGTGACTCCAGGTACGATTCCCTCAAATACCGGCGGAACCCATTTCTATGACGCGGTCTATTTGGCGTCCGGCGAAAAGTTGGCGACCGAGGCCGGACGCAAGGCGTTAGTCATCATTACCGACGCCGAGGATCAGGGCAGCAAGCTTCGCGTGGAAGAGGCGATCGAAGCCGCGCAGCGCACGGACACCGTGATCCACATTCTTTATGTTCATGACTACCATTACGGCCGGGGAGATATCGCCAGAAAGATGGCCGACGAAACCGGCGGAAGAATGATCGACGTTTCCTCGGAGAAAAGGCTGAACGAGGCCTTCGCTCAGATTTCCGAAGAGCTGCGAAGCCAGTACACGCTCGGCTACTATCCCTCGAACACCTCGCGAGACGGCCAGTTTCGCAGAGTAAAAGTGGAAACTTCCAACAAGGACTACCGCATCCTCGTGCGCAAGGGCTACTACGCGCCAAGAAACTGAAATTGATTTGCGCGTTCCGAAAACCTTCCACATAAATTCTTGGCGTACTTTCTTGACGCGCTATAATGAATGAGCGGTGCAATTCCGAAAAAAGCAAAGCCCCAGGCCGGAAAGTGAAGCGGGAGTGTTTTCAGCTTCTCAAGCTAGAACCATAAGAAAAATCGCATTCCTGGTGCTGCTGGCTGCCGCGCTTGCGGTGAGCGAATCGCAAACCATGGCCGCCGATGCGGCGCCATTCGATCTGCTCGGTCCCCGCGTGGAGATGAAGGTTTCCCGCGACGGCAAGTCGTTGCCGATCGCTCTGGTGGCGAATTTCGAGCCCGGCGACCGCATCTGGATCCATCCCGACTTTCCCGAGTCGCAATCCGTGCACTACCTGCTGATCGTGGCGTTTCTGCGCGGATCCACCAATCCGCCTCCGGAAAAGTGGCTCACCCAGGCCGAGACCTGGAACAAGAAGGTGAAGCAGGAAGGAATCCTGGTCACGGTGCCGCAGGACGCGCAGCAGGTGCTGGTGTTTCTGGCGCCGGAAACGGGGGGCGGGTTTGCAACCCTGAGCCGGGCGGTGCGCTCGGTTCCCGGCGTGTTTGTGCGAGCTTCGCAGGACCTTAACCAGGCCGGGCTGTACCGTTCGCGGTTGGAAAAGTACATGAGCGTCGTGAAGGAAACCTCGGACAACGATCCCAAGCAATTGCACGACGTCTCGGTGAAAATGGCGAAGACGCTGGGAATTCGGATCGATCAGGCGTGCTTTGATCGGCCCGTGGAGCAGCAGGGAAGTTGCCTGACGCAAAATTCAGACCGCTTGGTGCTCGATGACGGGCACAGCCAATCGGTGGTAACCGCGCTAACCAACGGTCCTTCGTCGGATCTGATTGGCGCGATCAGCACGACGCCGATGGCGGGTGGCGGATTTTACAGCGCGTACGTGGGAGCGGTTGTGGATCTGGCCCGGCTGCTCGGAAACATCCACACCGCGGAGTTCCAATACATCCCGGCGCTGGCGCTGCCCAAGGGCGAACAGCTGAACCTGCATCTGAACAGTCCGCCGTCGTTCCGGAATCCGAAGTCGGTCATCGTGGTGGGGTTGCCGGCGGTGGAGGCGCCGCAGTTGCCGCCCCTGCGAAATCCCGGCGCGGATCAGGTTTTCTGCCTGCAGAATCCTGCGCTGACCTTGCCGGTCGAGGGCGCGCCGCTCGTTTTCTCCACCGACCTGGGGCATGACTTTGTGCTGAGCGTGCCGACCAAGAAGGGACCGCCGGTCGAGCTCCCGGCCCGGCCGGATGCGTCGCAGGGCGGATTCGTCGTGGACGCCAGAAAGCTGGCGGCGGACCTCGATACGCAAGTGGTGGCTACGCTGCGCGGCAACTGGGGTTTCGACAGGTTTGCGGGTCCGACCTTTCACCTGCGCAACGTGACCCCAAACGGCTGGTCGGTGGCTGCGGCCGACAAAGGCGCGCTGATCGTGGGGCGGGACGACGCCTTGCGCCTCGAATCGATTTGCGCGGTCTGCGCGGAAAAGATTTCCCTCACGCTGCCGGATGGCAGGGAAATTAAGCCGAACTGGAGAGTCAGCGGAACGAACGAAGTGACGGTGAACGTAGCGCTGAGAGAAGCCGGCACGGGGCCGGTGACGGTCCGCATAAAGCAGTTTGCACAGAGCCAGCCCGAGGAGTTAGCTCTGCAGGCCTATTCCGAAGCGGCGAAGCTCGATGAGTTTTCCATCAGCGCCGGCGACCAGCAAGGGGTACTCGAAGGCACGCGCCTCGATCAGGTCAACAGTTTCGAACTGAACGGAATCCATTTTTCTCCCGCGAAACTGACGCGAGTGGAACGAAAAGACGTGCTGTATCTGGCCGCTCCGGACGCGGGCGCGACGGAGAAGTTCCAGACCAACGAAAATCTGGTGGCTCGCGTGGCGCTAAAAGACGGGCGCGTGCTGGATTTGCAGACCAAAGTGCAGCCGCCGCGGCCACGCGTTTCTCTGTTGAGCAAGTCCATTCAACCGGGCGCCAGCGCGTCGGGTATCCGCCTGGGCGACCAGGATCTGCTGCCGCAAGACGGGAAGATCACATTTTTTGTGAAGTCCGAGCTGCCCGAGAAGTTCGCTCGCGATGAAAAGATCGAGGTGGCGAGCGAAGACGAGTCCTTCCGGACGACCTTGGGAGTGGCGGAAGGGAATCTGGTGATGCAGGACGCCGCAACCGTGATGGCGGTGCTCGAACCGGTGAAGGCTTTTGGCTCTTCGGCGTTTGGGCCACTGCGCTTCCGTGCCGTTTCCGAAGATGGTCGGCGGGGCGACTGGATTGCGCTGGCCAAGCTGGTACGGCTGCCGACGCTCAAGGAAATCCGCTGCCCGGACAGCCCCGACCAGCAGTGCCGCCTGAGCGGCAACGGTCTGTTCCTGGTGGAGTCGGTGGCTTCAGACCAGCAATTCACGCGAAATACGCCGGTACCGGCCGGATTTGCCGACGCATCGTTGAATGTGCCGAGGCCGAATGGGACCCTGCTTTATTTGAAGCTGCGCGATGATCCCGGCGCCGCGGTTATGGCGGTGTTGCCGGTGCTCCCCGACGAGCACTAGAACGGCCACCCAACTCTGGAAGCATTCAAGCCGAAGATGACATGAAGCTCATGGATGTCAGCAGAAATTTCAGGCAGATGAAGCCTGCCTCCGCTGGCCGAACAGGCGGGAATGCCTAGTCACCGACTAACTCGGTGCTGATGCTCGGTGACACGCCCGTCCGCTATGGCGCGACCAGACCCGCAATTGTCGCCTAGATTCTACCGGGCGGCGGATGAGTGGATGCGAAATCCACGATCAGCAGAGTGATGTCGTCGTCCTGAACAGGCTTCGCGGCATCCCGCGAGGGGCCCGACCAGCGCACGACGGCATCGAGCAGCGCGTCGGCGAGATGGTCACCCGAAGCATCCTGTCGGGCTGCTACGAATTCTCTCAGACGGGCTTTGCCGAATTCTTCCTGGGCGGAATTCCGGGCTTCAAGGATTCCGTCGGTGTAGAGCACGCAACGATCTCCGCGAGTGATGAAGCGTTCGGCAGACGTATAAGCCGCTTCGGGAAACAGGCCCAGCATCAGGCCGTTCTGCTCGATCTCCTGAACCTGGCTGGCGGCAGACGTCAGAAGCAGCGGGGGGTGGCCCGCAGCGGAGTAACGGACAAGGCTCTTTTCGAGGTCCACGAAGAGATAAGCCGCGGTGACAAAGTGCTCTTCAAATTTGCCGCATAACGTGGCGTTCAGCCCGGCCAGCAAACGGGCCGGGTCATGCGCGTGAGCCACCTGGCCGGCAAAAGCGACCTTGAGCATGGAGGCTATCAGCGCGGCGGGGATGCCGTGTCCGGTGACGTCGGCTACCAGGACGCCCAGGCGCTTTTCATCGACTTCAAGGAAGTCGTAGAAGTCGCCCGCTACGGCGCTCATCGGCGCGTAGCGGGCGGCAATTTCGAGTCCCGTCCGTTTGGGCACGCTTTGCGGAATGATGGACGACTGAATCCTACGGGCGATTTCCAGTTCTTTGTTGATGGTAAGCAGCCGCTCCTCGTTGGCAAAGACCCGGTACGCCGCGATATAGGCCAGGGCGGCAACGAAGGTGAGAAACCCGATGAACTCGACACTGGGTCCCGGGACCATTCCGAGACCTACCAGATTTGCGTGGACGATGAACACCAGCCAAACCACGAAGCCGGCGATAAAGACGCGCACTTCGCGGCCCGAACCTGAACGGGGACCGGACGACCGGCCGAGCGTCAGCAGGAATAGAGCTGCCACCACAACGGTAGCGAGAATCACAATGCTGTTCGCGAAGTAGAGTTTGGGGAGCGCAGCACCCAGGGCCGGGGCGGTCATTCCGAAAATCGCAAACGCCGCTTGCGCCGCGATCATCCAGCGGAAAAACAACCGGAAGCGATTTCCCGCGACCTGCAGGAGGAAAAGGCTCAGCGGCAACGTGATGCAGCAGGTGATGGCCCAGTCGAGGCGAATCCAATCGATGCGCGGCAGGTCGAAAAGCGCGCGGATGGATTCGCGGAGGGCCAGCATTCGGACCGCGTACAGAATCAACAACAAGCTGAAGTAAATCAGGGTCAGATCGCGTGCTCCGCGGCGGAAGAAGAACAGAGCGATCGCAGTCAGCGCCACCGATAGGAGAGCGACAGCCACGGCAATATGGACCAGCTCCCAGCGGAGTTGCGAGCGGGAAACAGCGGGCGCCAGTCGGAAAAGTGCCGTGAGGTGCCAGAGGTTGGCCATTGCGGATGGGATTGTAGCTCTAGCCGGGATTTCGGCGCACAAAAGAACGGCAATACCGGCCGCGGCCGGGTAGCGAAAGTGGCTTGGGCGCCCGCCAATTGACCGGTGGCGGGTCAGCCGCTACCATTTGGCCTTCACGATGGACGGGCAAACGATCGGGCATTACCGAATCCTTCGCAAGCTGGGCGGCGGCGGCATGGGTGTGGTTTATGAGGCCGAGGATAGCAAGCTCGGCCGGCGCGTGGCGCTGAAGTTCCTGCCGGAAGACAAGCATCGCGATCCGCAGACGCTCGAACGTTTTCTGCGGGAAGCGCGGTCGGCTTCGGCGCTGAACCACTCGGGTATTTGCACCATGCATGCCATCGAAGAAGACAGCGGGCGAACCTTTCTGGTGATGGAGCTGCTCGAGGGCCAGTCGCTTGACCGCGCGCTGGTGAATGCTCCGCTGGCGTTCGGAAGAACGCTGGAGATAGGGATTCAGCTGGCCGATGCGCTCGATGCGGCGCACAAGAAGGGAATCGTCCATCGCGACATCAAACCGGCCAACATCTTTCTGACGGACCGGGGAGCGAAGATCCTGGATTTTGGACTGGCCAAACTGGTGGCGAGCCCGGGGGATGCGGCCGAAGGACCGACGATCGATCCGGACGAGACGCATCTGACCAATCCCGGAACGGCGGTGGGAACGATCGCCTACATGTCGCCGGAGCAGGCGCGCGGGGAGGAACTGGACGGGCGTACGGATCTGTTCTCGCTGGGTGCGGTGCTCTACGAGATGGTGACGGGGCAACATGCCTTCCCCGGTTCCACCAGTGCCATCGTATTCGACGGGATCTTACGGAGTACGCCCACTTCACCGGTTACCCTCAATCCGAGTTTGCCGGGAGAGCTTGCGCGGATTTTGAACAAGGCGCTCGAAAAAGACCGCGATTGCCGCTACCAGGTGGCTGCGGAGCTGCGCGCGGATTTGAAGCGCCTACAGCGGGAAAGTGATTCCGGGCGAACCCAGACGCCGCCGTCTGGCGCCGCGACCGTCGCCGCCTCGACAAAATCGGGCGTCGCATACCGTGCTGAGCCCGCGAAGTCGAGTAGCTCGGCGATCGTCCTGGCGGCCAGGGAAAACAAACTAAGGGCGGGGCTGGTTGCCGCGGTTCTGGCGGCGTTGCTCGCGGCGGCGGGCTATGGCGGCTATTCGCTTTTACAAAAGACCAGGCGCATCCCGTTTGAGAATTTTGATATTGCCAACCTGACAAAAAACGGGCACGTCTTTTTGGCAGCCATCTCGCCCGACGGAAAATACCTGTTGCAAGTGCACTCGGAGAGCGGTTTGCAATCGCTCTGGCTGCGGCACATCGCGACCGGAAGCAATACCCAGGTTGTGGCGCCGGCGGCGACGCGCTATCAGGCGCTGACGTTTTCGCGCGATGGGAGCTATTTATATTTCCTTCGGCGCGACGATGAAGAGCACGTCATCGGCATCCTGTATGCGGCCCCGGTACTGGGCGGAACGCCCCATGCCGTGGCCAGGGACGTCGACAGCCCGATTACCTTCTCTCCCGATGGCCAGCGATTTGCGTTCCTGCGCGAAAAACATGATTCGCCGTACTTTGACCTGATTTCGATGAAGAGCGACGGCAGCGATGAGCGGCAAATCTTCAAGGATCAGAATTTCCTGACCGACAGCTTGACGCCGGCCTGGTCGCCGGATGGGAAAACCATCCTGATCCCGATTGTGCAGCCGACCAAAGAGGCCTTGGGCGGTTTCCTGCGCGTGGACGCAGCGACAGGCAAGGCTACAGACTTTGCCATCGCCCCGTCGCGAATTTTCTACGAACCGGTATGGATACCCAATGGAGCGGGCCTGATTATCCCATCCATGGATTTAAGTTCCGGCTCGGTCGATGCGCAGCTGGGATACTTGACGTTTCCCGGCGGCGAATATCGCCTGCTGACGCACGACACCAACGACTACCGCAATCCGAGCCTGGCCTCCGATGGCAAAACGCTGGTCGCCAGCCAAAGCAAAGCGAACTTTGACCTGGGAATCGCGCCCGCTCTAACCCCGATGCAACTGAAGACGGTTCCGCTCAGTTCGCACGAGAACCTGTGGCGCTGGAACTGGGGAGCCAACGGGATGCTGGTGGTGCCGCAGGCAGGGCAGGTCAAGTTCGTGGCGCCCAATGGCGAAGAAACGGTGCTGCTGAACGACAGCGGCCACATCTCGGATCAGACCGTGGCCTGCGGCAACGGGCGGTACATCGTGTTTCGCCGCGTGGACCGGGTGGGCAGCGCGGTGATCAATTTGTGGCGCATGGATTCGAACGGCAGCAAGGTGACGCAGCTAACGTCGGGGCGGAACGACCGCGAGCCGGTATGCACCCGCGACGGGAAATGGGTGTACTACACGGACCAGACCGACCGGCAGACGGTCAAGCGCGTCTCGATTGACGGGGGCGCGGCCGAGGTCGTGGTGAATGAGCCGGTCCCACAATTCGATGTGTCGCCGGACGGAAAATGGATTGCGTCCATAGAACTGCGCGAAGCCGATCACAAGCTGCTGGTTCGCATGGACCCCACCTCTCGGGGAAAGCCGTCTTACCTCGATGCGGACCCGCGAATGAACTCGGCGCCGATGTTTGCTCCTGACGGCAGTTCCATCGTCTACCGGGTGCGGGAAAAGGGCGTGGACAATCTGTGGTCGGAGGCGCTCGACGGTTCAAACCGCAAGCCGTTGACCTGGTTTGAGAAGGATCTGATCTTCCGCTACGCCTTTTCACCGGATGGAAAACAGATCGCCATGGAGCGGGGAAGCATTGAGACGGATGCGTTCATCCTTCGCGACACGACCAAATAAAAGTTGCGGTCAGGGCTTGTTGCCGGGGGCGGTCTGGGTGGCCACACCCGCAGGCGGCGCGCTGGCAGGGTTGATCGTGCCGGTGCGCGACCTGGCATAGTAACCGCGGCGGGCGCGGACCTGATAGCCGCCACGATTGGGGAGCTCGATCCTGATGCGGTGATACTTTCCGTTAGCGACGAAGTTGGTCGGGCTATAGGTGATGGTGTACTGGTTGCGCAGCTCGTCGCCGATGTCCTGGAAGGATTGATTCAGGTCGTCCACATGATACGGGAAAAAGGCGCGGCCGCCGGTTTCTTCCGCCAGGCTTTTCAGGATTTCGTCGCCCTCGGTGAGATGCATCTTGCGTTCGGCAGCTTTATTGGGATTGGTTTGCGAAAGCTGAATCCACTGCGTGCTGGTGCTGATGGTATAGATGACCACATTGGTACGCTGGGCCATTTCGATGGCTTCGGCGCGCGTGTGGTTCGAAAGGTTGTCGTCGCCGTCGCTGATGAGCACCATCACGCGGCGCACGATATCGGGCTGATCGCCCGGCGGGCGCGGAGGATTACTTAGCTGCTTCGCGCAAGCGTCGTAGACCGCGTCGTATACCGCGGTGCCGCCGCCGGCGCGCGTCTTGTTGATTTCGTCGCGCAGCAAGCCGCCGTCCCCGGTGAACGCCTGAATGATTTGCGGTTCGTCGTCAAAGGTCATCGCAAAAGCCTGATCTTTGCCGCGACGCAGGACGCTGTAGAGAAAATCGACGGCTGCTTCCTGTTCGAACTTGATGCGGTCGCGGATGCTGTTGGAGGTGTCGAGCAGCATGCCGATGCGCAGCGGCAGGTCGGACTGTTTGCTGAAAAAGCGAATCTCCTGCGCGGCGTTGTCGTCGGTAACCTTGAAATCGCCCTTCTCCAGGTCGGGAACCAGCTTGTTGCGGCGGTCGAGCACGGTGGCCAGCACGTCGACGAGGTTGACCTCGGTGCGGAAGGTAGGGGGCTGCTGCGGGTTGGCGGGAACCACCGGCTGCTGTTGGGCCGGGGCTTGCTGCTGGCCGCCTTGCTGTGCGTGGTCAGCGGGCGGAAACGCGAGCAGCGTCATGCTTGCGAGCAGAGCGAGAACCGGTGAGTACCGTAGACCAGTCATGATGTGAAAGTATAGGAATCTTGCGAGGGCAGCGTCAATTTTGCCGGGGCGGCCAAAGCGAGCGAATCCGGCCGGAGCCGCCCCTTAAAGGCTGTCCTCGAGCGCATCCAAACGCTTCCCCTCGAGGGCGGCCAGGCGGTCGAGATAATCGCGCAGGTCCGCGGCCAGCGGCGCATGCACCTCAAGCCACGACCCGGTCCGCGGGTGCGGAAAGCCGATGCGCGAGGCGTGGAGGAACTGCCGGCCAAGCGCCGGCATGCTCGTGCTGCCGACCTCAAGGTGAGACGCAGCTCCATACAGAGTGTCTCCAACCAGTGGATGCCTTGCCGCGGAGAGGTGCACTCGGATTTGATGCGTTCTTCCGGTGTGCAGTTGGATTGCCAGCAGCGTAGCCGGGCCGAGCGCGAGGAGCGTCTTCCACTCGGTCAGCGCGGCTCGCGCGCCAGCCGGCCCGGGTTGTCCCTTTGCTTTGGAAGCGGCGGCGAACGCCTTCATGCGCGTGCGCCGAACTGGGTCGCGCCCAATGGGAAGGTCGATGCTGCCGGTTGGTTTTCCGAAACTTCCTTCGGCCAGCGCGAGGTAACTCTTTCTGACCGTGCGCGAGCCAAAGGCTTCGGCGAGCCGGGCATGGGCGAAATCGGTTTTGGCGATGACGATAACGCCTGAGGTCTCCTTGTCCAGCCGATGGACGATGCCGGGGCGCAGGTCATCGGCCACGACGCCGCCCCGGGACAGAGACTGGCCTCGACCGAGCAGCGCGTTCACCAAAGTGCCGCGCGAGACACCGGCTCCCGCGTGAACGGTCATTCCCGGCGGCTTGTTGACGGCCAGCAGGTCGTCGTCCTCATACAAGATCTGCAGGGGAATGGACTCGGCTGCGGCCGTGAGCGGCGGGCGCTCCTGCGCCTCCACGAACACCTTGTCGCCGGCCCGCAACTTGTAGGCCGGTTTTGCCGGGGCGCCATTGACGAGCACCAGGCGTTGGGCGATTAATTCCTGCACGCGGGCGCGCGAGAGATTCTGACAATGCTCGGCCACCCAGCGGTCCAGGCGGTCGCCGCTTCTTTCTGCAAGCAGCTCGAGTTGCTTGAAATTGAGGTCCATGGTCCTCTGTCAGGCCGTGCTGCCGCCCGTGCCTGCCACTGGCTGCGGCAGTACATCTTCAGGCACGGCCAGGATGCAGGTCGCCCGATAGCGCAAAGCCGCAATGCTAGCATCAAAAAGTCAAGAATTTTTGCATCCCGCAAGGCAGCGCGCTCTATTGCCCGACATCGCCAAAACTACGCTCGCGCAACATCCTGGCGCCGCGGAGAGTCCCGTGCAGCGGGGCAGATTCTCCCTACGGCGGGAATACGTCGCGATCTGTCTGGTGATCTTGCTTATTTCGGG